>Ga0307511_10005308_pt1 | contig 13124 bp, 12 predicted proteins | sample 13_EM_MG_FD_200266 | JGI IMG/M metagenome (GOLD analysis project Ga0307511, IMG submission 200266) | Populus trichocarpa ectomycorrhiza microbial communities from riparian zone in the Pacific Northwest, United States - 13_EM | ecosystem: Host-associated > Plants > Roots > Unclassified | place...
AAAAGGAATATATACCGGTAAGTGTCGCGGCAGATTAACTTGCCAACCCTTGGATCCACGAGGGTTTTGGGTAGCTCGTCATACGTCTCTTAAGGCACACGAGTAATGAATAGGCCTGGGTACGAGACGAGACGTCTCGAGACTAGGGCCCGGTCTCGTCCCGAGACGTCTCGTGCCCAGGCCTAGTAATGGGGGAAATATATATACAGTATATACAGTATATATAATACCAGTAAAGTCTCCCCGCTAAATTCACATACGCATGTACGCAGTTCTGATAAAGTACCCCATATAAACAAACCGGATGGTACTGTACGCTTGGCCCTGCACTGACCAACTAAGCACCCGAACTCTGGTACCCACGAGAGAAGTTTGAGACTCCTCTCGCATGCATCTCATGCGCATGATTTTTCAATCAACCTTGCCAATCATTTCCTCTTGTACGCAATTCGTCAGGCCTCCCACTGATAAGTACTTTGAAAAGGAGGACTTATGCGCCGAGCCCTGACCATATCACTTGATCACGTGTGACGGTCAATATCTCCATCTCTTGACCTCCGCAGTTCCCCGATCCTTGTGGTTCCCCCAACCCCGATCGAACTTGAGATTCGAATATTTGACACAATCCATGCCCCGACGCCGCAACAAGAAAAAGGGTAAAGCGCCCGCCGAACCTGAGGCCCAGGCAAAAACAACCTCAGCCGTGCCAGCCTTAGGATCCGATGGTGACATCTCCAACCTCGCCGAAAACCTCAGGCGTGGCATACACTCCTTCCTCAGCTCGCTCCGCGTCGATTGCAGAGACACCTACGCCGAGCATCTACAGTCGCTCCAAAAATCGCTAGAAGCCCACCTCCGTAGCCACTACTCATCTATCCAGTCGGACGCTACCTGGGAGAGGATTCTAGGATGGCGCCCCTGGCATAGCACAGCGAGTGCGAGAGAAAGTGTATACATGCATATGCCAGTGTCGGTACGCCTGGGCATAAGTGTCGGGGATGTCAGTTGAGCTGCCATCATATAGCTTACCTCCTATTGAATATTTCTACCGTATGGGGGAGCTGGAGGCCCATGGTACAGGGTCGAATTTTACGGCCCCCAAGACCTGGCGGCATTTAGGGATAGAGCTAGCCCCTGGGCCATGGGTAGCTGCTTCGGCCATGCGAGCCCGAGAAACATCACGGCCTCCTCCTGCCATTCAGCTGCTGGTACCACCGCTTCAAACACCGCGAACCACAGTGCATTCAAGAGTCCAGGCCACGGCGAATACGAACACGGAAGCGGATGGGGTTTTCTCATTCACAAGGGGTGGCCTCGGCCGCAGCTTCTTGACGACAGCGAATACGAGTACGGGAGCGGACAGAATTTTCTCATTTACAACGGATGGCCTCGGTCGAGGCCGTGGCTCTCTGCTTCGGGGAGACCTCACCCGCGAGTTGGAAGTCTTGGGTCGGCTGCGGGCTTCCACTCTTGGTTTGCAAGTATCACCGTCGGGTGAAACCGAAGCAAGACGAGCCGGTTATACTGCTCTAGATCGTGCATCGCTCGAGAACGTGCGCGCGAGTCTACTAGCTAGATATTACGATAGAGGGCCTTCTCTCGCTTCTGCTCATGATAGCCCTCTCATATCAAGGATGAATGCAAATAGCTCCCGTGGTAATAATTCCTTCCCGGTCTCTAACCCTGTTCCTGATTTCGTTCCGACACACTCGAGCTCACGTCGACGAACTGAATTCACCAACGGCGACGACAACAACGGCAACGGCAACGGCAACGACGACGACGACGACCATATAGGTCGTTTCCAGCATAGCTCTCCTCGCTCTCCACCTCTCGATGTTGGCGACAGATATGAGTTCCCTGCCCTCCCTGCAGGTCAGCCAATGCGGCAAGCGACAGGCCCAACTCGTCAATCAACGCAACCCAGACACAATTTCTCACCCCCTCAACGCAATTTCTCACCCCGTCAACGCCCCCTGACGATGTTCATGCCACTAAAAGGTCCCAGACCCGCTGCCGTTCCACATAGGCAACTTGACCCCACGCGCACGCCCACCACTAATCGTCAATCTAATTCGGTTGATGGTACAATCCCTCGTAAACTTGCCGAAGAAGCCTCTGTTCTCCTCGAACTTTACAGCCAATCCACTTATGAGGACTCGGAGAACGAACTGCAAAACCGCGAGACAATCAAAACTGTCCTGGACAGCGTAAATAAAATTTGGGACAGTTTATCCGAAGCGGATAAAGGCAAAGAGGCTAGCGTGGCTTCCGTAACAGCACCTCGGAGCTCGGAGTGTAAATGCCTCACGAATGGCGGGAGAAGAATTACAGAGTTGGAATCGGATCCGACTTTAAGTCCTTATTCGGGGTGTGTTATTTGCTATAATGCGGTGGCAAATGCAGTGCTTATGCCCTGCCATCATTTAGTCCTTTGTGTGGTGAGTAGTGGTTTTTGATTTTCTGATGTGGTGTGTGGTATCGATGCGCTTGCTCCCGAGGGCTAATTGGCATGGCCGCGATTAGGAATGCTGTGATTTGATGGGAGTCAAAGAGACCGCGCCGGCTTGGTGTACCTCGCAAGAGGGGGAAGGGGTCAGATGTCCACTATGCCGAGCTGAACTTGGTTACAGGGTATGGGCAATTATAAATAATTATTCGTTTTAACCATCCACGTCCACTAATTATAAAGTTTAGGTCAAGATCTATCGTTGACAGGTTTAGGTAAAGTCCTGTTATTGCCTTGATGGAATAACAGTTTTATATATTTATACAGTCGAACCTCTATATTAGCATAGGCTGGCGCCCGAGCTCGGGACTATGGTGCTAATAGCATAGCCCTCTAATAGCATGCACAGTGTTATCACGGTCGCAAACCTACCAAGCGCTAACAATTAAAGCTGCATAATTACCTATGAAAATTGGTAAATGTACAATCTACGGCAATAGTACAGCTGAGACGAGCTGAGACGAGTTGGAGCAGCGGGGGCACTGGTAGGAGTGGGATAAGACATTTGGTAGCTAGCTCAAACTGATTCCGTGAATTTATAATATTAACGATGTTCACGTGACCCTACGCAAAACCTCTTTAAATGCATAACCTCACTGTTAGCATCGACCCTCCCTGTCCCAACTTTATGCCAATATAGAGGTTCGACTATAGTACGGCTGGACTGTTGCCCACGCTGCTGAACCAGAACTCAGGGGATGTAGCAACTTGGTCAGGCATAGCCTATGGCTTGTTCAAGGCTGAATAGGCAGATGGGCGGACTAGAATTTCTTCCTCGGGACACATGTGTGCGTAACAGCTTGTATTGCTGGTGGAGAGATTGAACGTGCAGAGGTTGAACGTGGTCAGAGTGAACATGGCAGAGTTAACACTGGACATGATGGAAGGAGCATTGCGGGGTTGAACATGGTGATATTGCACATGGTTAGAGGGATTTACTATCCCGATACTAGCTGAGGCATGCATGGCGTGGCAGGATTTGACCAGGTGAGGTTAACAATGAAAATAGTTATACAGTAGACCCCCGGAACAAATAGCAATTCATTCATTATAAGAATGTAAATAGACCACCCTCATACAAATAAGAATATAAACCTTATAGCATATTCTTGAATTGGGGGTTGTGTACTAGCGGGTAATTACGCAGGGGTTCTTATCAATAAGACCGCAATATCAAACCTTCTCCTCCGCCTCCTGATATCACATATTTGGACACTAAACGGATTGCAAACTTGCCAATCAATAGAGAACGAAAACAAACTAAAGGTGCCCAAGCAGCCCAAAAAGTCAACTAAGGCAAAGAGGCTTGGAGGAATTCATACAATGTAGTGGGATGGAATATGCTAACCGGTGGTCTCATAATCAAGCTCCGTAACTACCACCCCACAATAGGAAAGGTTGCTCTTACCCATATTGAATATGGCGCCTCATCCCCGGAATCGGAGCCAAGGCAGCGAGAGGCAGTGTCATAATTCTGCTAAAAGTTTTCATGATACAGTAGAAGATTCTTCGCTACATCCAGTGGAGTTGTTGTAGACAACCGATTTATTTTCGTACACATGGCCAGTGAGTGCCCTGGATCTACATATATTGGCCTTTCAGACGATCAGAATCAGCCTCCACTACAGTTTCGTTATTGGTGGCTGCGCAACAGTGGTGCATGTACGTCGGCTTCGCCATTTTGTCAAAGAAAAGATGGCCTCTTGGTTGAATACCATAGCTCGTTCCTTGTTGCTAATACTAATTATATATACAATGAACAACTGGAGACAAATTCGAACCGGAAGAAGAATTAAGATGAAATATTGAGCCAAGAATCTAACCAAACACAGACAAATTCTTCCATGTCATGATGCCAAGCCGCCTAAGCTCTAACCCCGGAGACTGGAGACGTAGTTATTGCTGGTGTGGTCGCCTACTGTGACAGAAACATTGTAGGTGCTGATCTGCGGAAAAGCAGCCGCGCCCCAGAGACTAGTGATGGCGGTACTAACCGTGACATCACCAAACCCTATAGTTGCGGGCAGCGGGACCCATTTGGTGATGTTGTAGAGCACGTTGGATTGTTCTTTTAGCACAAAGGTGGGTCAGCGACTAGCCCGAAAGCAGAAACGATATGGTAGAGACTCACCAGGTCCGAGGTAATAGGATCCCAAGACCTGACCCAGTGAATCGCGAAACCCATTGCCTGGCGCGATTCCGACGGCCGCAGAGACGTCGTACACTGACTGGATGTAGTTTGCCGTTGTAATTCTAAGATTGAAGCCCTCACCGGCCTTGATGGTTTCGGGGACCGCAATGCCGGTAATAATCCCGGAGACCACAGGAGCCAAGACGGCGGCAGCGACAGCGAGAATCGGTCCGAAACGCATAGTTGATGGGGCGAAACGGGGGTTACTTGAGAGTCTGGGTGGATTCTGCTGAATGGATAGAGGGGATTATTGAGCAGCAGAGCAGACCAACCAAGCGTAGAGGTGGATGTGGATGGTTATTTCTTCAATAACGGCATCCTACCACCACTCTTTATATTACGTCTCCCTGCTCCTTCTGCCCTACCGTCTGATAGCGAGTCCTAGCCCCAGTCCGGTGAGGCGACACCATGGATTCACACAGAGTCATTGTGCTCACGGTTGATTGATCTTGCGCAGTGCATCTGATCGGGGCTAGGTTTCGGCAGTCGATCCGAACAGCGAGCGAACAAGGCACCGGTCCCAATGTAGATTGGGGGCTCGATTGAAGCCTTTGTGGTTGGGGTGGCATCTGGATGTTCGGCTTCACTACGCAGCGATATGCAAGTAAGAAATTAGTGCACGATCGCCGTAACACAGATAGTCACCTGGAGTATTTCACCATATATGGTGAAATACTCCGGTTCCGGGTGATTGAATATAGTGAAATACCCAGGTGACTTAGGTATAGAAAATGAAAACTCAACGAAGCAGCTGGGGGGTCAAAGGTAACTTAGAAACAATGTGTTGCCTGATTTTTGCGATGGAAAACGTATGTACGTGAAATAATACATCTCCCTTTGCATAGGGCCTGGTGTATAGGAGAAAACATTAGCGGCGAGTAATTCTCGAAGATTTTGTACCATGGGGACCAGAACACTAACCACGTGGGGACCTAGAGCTTAGTTCACCAAAGGAAGGTGACATCATGCGTTCTATAGCTCAAATAATCGCGGCATGGAGGGGCAATCTGACCTAATTCGTCGGCCTATCCCCCCTGAGCCTATCCTAGGTCAGCTTTTATGGAAGCAATAATTCCGATCCCCCTATCGATTTACAGATCCTACGGCCAACCATGTATTTTTCCTACGTAGTCGAAAGAGTAATACACAAAACATTCCCAAGTATGAGCCTATTTGGCTAGATAAAAACAGCCGAATAGTCATTTGACCTGGCTCTCGATGTCCCGATTCCCCGTGCAACATGGTAGCAAATGACAAAACTCTACAAACCAAGACCAAATAATGCAGGATATTCCTGCTCGAAGCTTTCCTCCTGTTCCCCGCTGATACCTCCGTCATCACGCCCGAGCCCTAAGAATAGGTGTATATATACATTATCATTCTGAGCAGATATGTAAACCTGTGGGTTTATCGCATAACAGGTTAAAGAGCTGGCTTTGGGCCGCTTACTTAAGACGGACTATCTAGTGCGGTGGCAGTGGACCCCTGCAGTCGTAGTTGAAGACGTTTTGTCTAAAATTAGAGCCGCCTGTTAGTTTAATTCAAGGTATCGGTAGGATGCATTTTCCTATTGTGGCACAGCCTCATCGATGTGTTTCCCCGAAGTTGCGATACCCACACCCACAACACTAAGGCTGTTTTTTTCGTTTTTCCCCAGGCGGACATCCTAATACTCTATTGGCAGGGAACGGGAACGAGGCACCACAACCAATGACATGGCATGTATGTGTGACTTTCTGCAAATGCAAGCGTGCGGGCGATCATACATACATTACAAAATATGTACGGTATCTGCCGGGGTCCAGTGCCACTCCCGAACCCCCGCTCCCGCCCGAGGACGGGTTGCTGCAAAACCACCGCCTTTGTACTCCCACCTCATTGAAACCTGTTGTGCTACCACAGAGAAATCCGCTCAACAACACCAGCTGTAATATCCAGTCTCGCCACCTCACTCTAACGACTGCACCTCTCGCTGGAAAACTAAAGCTCTTGCAAAACCTGCGTGGCTTCCACCACAACTCCCCGGCTCATGAGCTATGTAGATCATGTTCTGACATCCCTGTCGTCATAAACCCCTGTTGCATAGGGATACATTTTTTTTTGTACTTGCAGCCAACTATGGTGAGAAGGCTCTCAATCTACAGATAAGTATGTAATATAAGAATATATTTGGTCATCCTCAGCGACGTTGTAGAAGATACTGCTTCACAATGCCGAAATATTCCATTAAGTTGTAAAATTTCACCTTGTCTCAAAGTCGATAAAGCTGAAAAGTAGTGGTGGTATCTTGTTTGTTTTGGCAGTTTACACACTATGTATACTGCATTCTCCAGTTATTTTGTAATACTATTTGATATGCGAGTTTCTGTGTCGGTGACCTACATGGAGTAATTCCTGTAAAGATTACGAGGTTATTGAGCGGAGGAATCTTGAGAGAGAGAGAGAAGTATAGATGTATTCGTCAAGACTATGTAGAGATCGCTATAGTATGAATGCTATGGTTCTACTGCCTTATCCACTTTTTCCTTCGCCGGATCTCGTTCCTTATATCCCCTGATCCTGAATTCAAACTTGCCCTTTTGGTCATCCCAGTTCCTACTCGCATAATTCAGAGTTGCCTTTTCTGCCCATGATCGACCTTCCGTTCGGCCTTGCATTTGTCATAGAGTATTTCCTACAATTCCTTGAGACAACGATACCAGATATAAGAACTCCCCAGAATATGATAGGAATTGGGTTTTAGCCTATCGGGATTTGTATAGAATAACAAGAAACTTTTGATCGAAGAAACTTGAGTCCAATTTGGTGTATTGTGAACACCTTATCTAATGTATTTCTGAAGTAGCATGGTAATCTCGGGGTAGTACAGTTTATTACACTACAATACCACTATTTGATACTTCTACATGCAAGGAAAGGGCAAAGGAAATTATGGAACTGGAGTTTAGTTGCCATCATGTAACGGATTACTATTTCGGGTTTTCTTAATATGCATTTCGTAGGACACCTTATGTATATCGGGGACTACGTGCACTAAGTACTTCGGTACGGATCACACTAAGTATATCTGATACCTTATGTATTTCTTATACCATGATGCAATACGCATCCACACCTGTATTTCAGAGTACTAGAGGCCTGAGCTCTCACACCTAACAGTCATGTGGGGCCGTTCTAAACCCGTCCGCCCGCAAAATCGAGCCAAGACCAGGCCGCTCCTGGCAAAAACAGTGCAAAGGCCCGTAGGCAGGTCGCCCTGCCAAGTGAACACGCTCCCCGCCAAATTCTCGAATTCGGCCCTCACGCATCCTAGCCATGCCAGAGCGGCACGACGCAACGGAGCTACAGTTGCAGGGGCAGGCCTGGCAGGCCTGGCAGACCAGCACATACGAGCTCGATATATGAGTTTTGCAGGCCAGTTATATATATGAGTTTTGCATGCCAGCGATATGAGCTCGATATGTGGGTTTTGCAGGCCAGCGGTATGAGCTCGATATATGAGTTTTGCAGGCCAGGGGTATGAGCTCGATATATTAGTTTTGCAGGTCAGGTCAGCGACATCAGCCCGATATGTGAGTTTCGCGAGCTAGTGATATGAGCTCGTTATGTGAGCTTTGCAGGCTAGCTATAGAAGCTCGATATGTGAGTTTTGCAGGCCAGCTATACAAGCTCGATATATGAGCTTTGCGGGCTAACGATATGAGCTCGATTTATGAGTTTTGCAGGCCACCTATATAAGCTCGATGTGAGTTTTGCAAGCCCACGATATATCCACGAGTTAGGAGCTTTGCGGGCCAGCGATATGGGCTCGATATATGAGTTTTGCCGGCCAGCGATATGAGCTCGACATTTGGGTTTTGCAGGCCAGCGATATGAGCCCGACATGTGGGTTTTGCAGGCTAGCGATATAAGCTCGATGTCTGAGTTTTGTAGGACAGCGATATATACACTACCCCTATGCCAGCGCCATACCTGTAAGCTACATAGGCTGACTAATTCTCGGGCCGGGTCAGGAGTGAGTCAGCATGCGACTAGCTCGTGGGTTTGGCAGGCAGGCGGTATGTGCTAGATTCGGGAGTTTAGGGGTTAGTCTATATATGAGCTAATAGTGGGTTTGGCAGGCAGGCAATATATACTATAGTCAGGAATTTGGTAGGCAGGCGATATATAGGATAATCATGGGTGGGGTAGGCTGGCGGTATATGATGTTCGGGAGTTTGGCAGGCAGTGTAACGGCGGCGAGGGATTTGGGTGGCGAGTGTCGTGCCACCCAAATATTGGCACGGTACTGGGCAGAGAAAGCGGGAAGGGGCCAAAGGGTACGACGTCGAGGCAAGGCAGGGGACTCCAACCCTCCCGTAGATGGGGCTACGCAAGTGAGAAAGTAACGGGGGAGACACGAAGGACCTAGAACGTGCGGGCGGGCTATCCAGCACCGTCCAGGACGTTGGGGAGAGACAGCGTTGTTGGCTGGGTACAGGGGGTAGAAGAAGACGTTGGATAGAGAAAGAATAGACAGAACAAGAAGGAGAACAGCGATCTATCTATAAGGCAACTAGAGTTCGATGACCATTGACTTGAGGGTAATCGAGGTGAGGTAGGAGCGTTCGTGACGTCCGGGACGACGTCCGTGACAACAGAGGAAATCATGACGGACGCCGTTGTTACAGGCAGCAATATATAATATATTCGGGTGTTTGAGAGTCAGCGATCTATGGGCTAATCGTGGGTCTGGTAGGCATGCAGTATATGATATATCTGGGGGTTTACAAGGTAGGCAATATATGGGTTAATCGTTAGTATGGTAGGCAGGGGGTATCTAATATATTTGGGGGTTTACACGTTAAACTATATTAGTGCTAATCGTAGATGTACTGGGCAGGCGATATGTAACATATTTAGGTGTTTGGCAGGCAGCTGATATATGGGCTAATTGGTTTGTTAGGTAAACGATATATGTTATATGCATATTAGGGGCGAGCCGGTGACCATGGGAATATTGTCGGAATATAGGGAATTGGGAGAAATAGAGCGAGCGATATCACGATCACCAAACTCGGGCCTAACTGAGTGCACGTACGGGTGCGGGTTGAACTTAGAACATTGCTCGAAGAGCCAACAACTAGATACAGGATATGCATATATATATATAGGGAAGCGGGGTCAGCATCAGACCCCCCACCGTTCGTTGGTGGTAACCTCCCAGCCTGCAGCTTAGCCGTAACACCCCATAGCATTCAACAGTTGTATGATGACATACGTGGGGCTGTCCACCCACTGGTCGTCTAAATGTTCCGATAGCGTTGCAGAAAGATTGATTAGCATAATTCTTTTTATTCCAAAAAAAAAAACATTACTCTTATGCGGTCCCAACAACTGGACCAGGGCAAGCCAGCTAGAACACTTACTAGGTTTAAGTTACACAAGTATAGTACAATCTAGCTACACGAGCGGCAGAGAGAGAAATGAACCCCATGGTCCCGCAAAAAAATCCTTGTATACTTGCAAGTGGAAAATAGCAATAAGTTCCTCCATCTAAGCCTATCACACCAATGGAAAAACACACACAAAAAGGAAATGAAACAACGACCGGCCAGAAAAACCCCCCTCAAAACGAAGCCCCCTGTCCTAGCGACGTCTGCAGTGTCAAGATGGATACCAGGGAAGAGGTAGCTGACCAGGATCGGCAGTCCTGGTTTTGGAGCCAGCGTGCTCCCGCTATGACCAGGTTCCTACTATGACCAGGTTCCTGCTACCACAATTCGGCGGCGCATGTCTCCAATCATGTACTTGGTACATATGACCGCTCGTGTTACTAGTTTGGTTTCTAGGTTCTTTCCCTTCGCCTATCGTGCGTGTAGAGGTTTGGTTGCTGGTTCCTTCCCCTTCCTTGTATCCCCTGGCTGATATTTCCCCTGGTATCCTTGCGGGATTGTGTCTCCAACCCCCTCACCTTCTCGTGCGCTTGTGCCTTCTTTGCCATTAGTCCTGGAAGTAGATCCGCGGAGTTGCTGATGTTGTCTCCGTTCCTGCCTCCATTAGCATAAGTCCAATACCTCTCTTATCTGGAAGCACGCGGAGGATAGGGGTATACATTCTGGGGGGTCCGGATGGAGTTCTTGAAGCGGACATCGATTGTATGAGTCACCGGTATACATGGTGGTGGCGGTATACCGGTATGAGAGTGCGAACAGAAGACTCCTACGGTGTATGGGAATAGGCCCGAACGTAGCTCACCTCTTGCGGTGGGATGAGCTGGTGTCCGGGGGGGGGAGGAGCATGGAGGAAGTGGTGGAGACTGGTAGCAGATGTGTTGAACTTCTAGCGGTAGCGGGATATTTTGCGGCGGGTTCGGTGTTTTGTTCTGTCCGGAAGGTATCTAGTCATGTAGCACCGGCTGAGTGGTGTCTGGGCTGTGCTGCTCCGAATTAGTCTGGTTGGTGGTGGCTGGAATACCCGCTGAAAGCCCAATAAATCCATACAGACTGTCAAGAGAGGTAGCGAGCCGGTACAAGGCCATAGAGAGCTAGGAGGTAAAGGAGAAGATGATACAATGAACTCCTTCACAAGCATACGCTCCAGGCTGTGATCCTCCGCTGGGTTTGTTCGGCCTGTATCAAAGTATATACCGCGCAATTCACTGCAAGGAAATAGGGAAGCAGTATTTCGGGAGCTCGACAGCAATAGCGGGTTGGTAAGGGACCGCTTGCCTGTGGGTCGGATCGGATGCAGGATCGTTGTGCCCCTCTCCGCGAATTTTCAGACGTAGGTACGCATATCCTCTTATTGATGTAGGCGGGGAAAGGCAGTGCCATACATACATACAGCCCCACTGATCCCGTGCCCAGCCCCACCGGGTTGAGTGCGTTGAAATAGTCAAAGTCCCGGTACGCCCCCACATGTGATTTCTTGTCAACATGTAAGCATACCTGATCATTATGCTGCTATGTAAGCATTCTATATGGATGAGTTCTAGGAATAGAGTGGTTGAGAATGGCGTCAACTCTACATGGGTTTGGAATGATTTGCGATCCGGCGATATTCCCTCTATGTACAGGGTAGTTCCCACCAGGCGTATTGCCAGGTAACCCTTTTTTCCTTTTTCTAGATGAGGCCAATTCTTGCAGGCGGTATTATCCAGGGCGAGAAGGAGCGTGGTGGGAGGCGCGCACACACTTCACCCCTCAGGATATTTGATTAACAAGTTCTAAAATTAAATAGTAGGGTTGCAGGCAAAGATATAAGTTAACATCCCGCAACAACTTCCATATCTCCCACACCCGACAACTATCACCCCCGACAAGTGCCTCTCACATACCACTACAACGTTAACAAATTACTCTGCCCCGGCTCATCAAATTGCATCAGCGACGCACATACAATTGGCAAAAGTAATAACAGTTGATGTGTGACTAACGCACGAGATCACTAACGGGTGTGGATTTAGATCACAGAAAACCCGCCATACCGGCCAGTCAACCAGTTGAATTACTTCTGAAAGAGGGAAGCCGCGTAGTGAGTAGCAATTCCCCGAACCGCGTTGAATGTACAACCGATGAGTTGATCTGACGTTTGTGTGAATTGCACAGGCATAAACGAAGATGAGGGCCGGTACAACGAGATTGCAGGCAATCGCCAAGACTATAGTCGAAGATTTTCAAGTAGCTAGGTTGAACTATTCAGCGAACCATTTGAACGACCGATATGAACGAATTGGGAATCTGGAGGACCTAGAGGCTGCTATTACGCATGCAGAAGCAGCAGTGACGGCAACACCAGAGGATCACCCTGACCGTGCAGGGCTGTTGAGCAACCTTGGTTGCCATCTACACAGCCGATTTGCACGAACTGGGAATTTGGTGGACCTGGAGGCCGCGATCAATTATGCAGAAGCAGCAGTGAAGGCAACACCAAAGGACCACCCCAGTTGGGCAGGATGGGTGAACAGCCTTGGTATGAGCTTGGCCAGCCGATATGAACGGAGTGGGAACTTTGGGGACCTGGTGGCCGCAATTAACCACGGCGAGACAGCAGTCAGGGCAACGCCAGAGGATCACCCTGACCGTGCAGCACATTTGCACAACCTTGGTAGCCATTTGAGCAGCCGATATGAACGAACTGGGAATCCGGAGGACCTGGAGGCCGCTATTACGCATGCAGAGGCAGCAGTGACGGCAACACCAGGGGATCACCCTGGCCGTACAGGGCTGTTGAGCAACCTTGGTAGCCATTTGAGCAGCAGATTTGAACGGACCGGAAATTTGGAGGACCTGGAGGCCGCTATTAGTTATGGTGAGACAGCAGTGAAGGCAATACCAGAGGATCACCCTGCCCGTGCAACATTGTTTAACAACCTTGGTAGCCGTTTGAGCAGCCGATATGGCCGAACTGGGAATTTAGTGGACCTGGAGGCCGCTATTAATT
>Ga0307511_10005309_pt1 | contig 13122 bp, 13 predicted proteins | sample 13_EM_MG_FD_200266 | JGI IMG/M metagenome (GOLD analysis project Ga0307511, IMG submission 200266) | Populus trichocarpa ectomycorrhiza microbial communities from riparian zone in the Pacific Northwest, United States - 13_EM | ecosystem: Host-associated > Plants > Roots > Unclassified | place...
TATATTCGGTCGGTATTTCATACACTCACCGACAGATTTATCGACGGTTAGTAGCCGTCGGTAAATCACGATAGCACCGACGGACTAAACATCCATCGGTATATTTCAAGCGGGAATCTTTTTTTTTGGCGCGCAAATTCCGTATGTAAAACCATCAGCAAATGATTTTTTTGTTTTGCCGACCGATATAACGATGGAATGGGGAATCACCGACGAAAGGAAAGCCGACGGACGCAATCCGTCGGGGATGACGTCGGAAATAAATCACCGACGAACAGCTAATCACACATCGACGGAATATGTCCGTCGGTAAAACTGTGAAATCTTGTAATGAAATAATTAATTATACATTACATATTACATATTGAATCATTAATCTATTAACCTAGTTAACAAAAAAACATCTAAAACATTACAAAATCACTCATAGCACACACCACTTTGTCACTAATTGAACCAACAACACTAACACAATAGTCTTCAATTCCATTCACCCAAACCTTCACCATCATCCACCGCCATCTACGCTAACACCACCACATCACTCGATAACAAGCGGCTATCCTCATTTTTTTTCACTACCATTAAACAACAACCTATTCCTTTAACAAACCACAAAAATCTCAAATCCCTACTCACCCACCTTATACCTCCCTTTAAAACAACCTGAATCATATCAATTTTCATCATTCTCTCACTGAACAAAAACAATTTTTTTTAATTTCAAAATCTCTTTTGATTCAATCAGTAATGGCCCATACCACACTTCCTTCTTTGCCATGCCTAAAAATTATAGTTATGCAACGACTTGTGGATGTTGACATGCTTGATATTTATATGATTTTTACCGTATTTTTACTTTTATTTTTGTGCTAGTTTATTTTCAAACTCTCTATTTTATATATTTTGAATTTATTTTTATTTATATATAACAAGAAATAAATTTATAGAATCATAGGCTTTATAATGAAAAATTAGTATTTAATCCTTGAATTCTAACTAAGCATTATCTTCATGAGGGTCTTTCTTTGCTATCATCTCTTAAGGTGGCTGAAGCCTATGTCATTCCCCTAACAAGTATATTTTTGTGTTCTTCATGTGGCAACATCAAATTCTTATTCATTATCGCGTGACAAGGTGTTCTACACATTCCAATTATGAAGTACCACTAAATATGTTAAACGATCATATTCTTTTCTATAACCTCACCAAGCTTATCACAATGTTGTCAAGTAGTACACAATCAAGTTCAACATATACATTCTCAAGGATTCTCCCATCTAAATTTTTATAGGACAAAACATGGGTATTAACATTAAGTGTTCATTTCATCAATTTTGTACTATATTATTCCAAGTTTTAGAACCTTTAATCAACAATAAATTCCAAGTAAAGATTAGAGCTTGATTAGTCCTAGCTGGTTTAGTCCACCCAACCCCAAATACTGTTTGGTGTTTTAATCGTAACTAAAGTTTCACAACTATTTTTCGAGCGTAGTTTATCTCTATAGAAAGCTAATATATAGGGCTAAAACTTTTATGAAGGACACAACACCCAGTTTTTCCATCTACATGTCTAAACTCACTCATTACAACATAAGAAATCTGTTAAGTACTATGTTAATTTGGATCCTTACTCAGTGTTTTTCTCATATCTGGAGTTATACAATTCCAAATAAGTGAAGACTAGTTCCATATGAAATATAACATCCATACCTACAATATTTATACAGACACTAGCTCCAAATGACATTGTTTTAAGGCTCAAAATTAACAATTACAGTAGCACCCAAAATATATCCAGTACTATATCGGTCTGGACCTATACTCAGTGTTTTTTCTCATATCTGGAGTTATACAACTCCAAATAAATTGAGACTAGTTCCATTTACAAGATAACATCCATACCTATAACTTTTATAAAGACACCAACTCTAAATTACATTTTGTTCAAGTTGTAATTTCGACTAAAAATTGGCTATTAAGACTGCAGAATTTTAATTACATAAGAAATAAATTTGACAAGCACACTAAGCGTTTTTATGCATCACAACATCCATTATCATTACTCCATGTTCAAAGAAACTCTCATTTTCTGCATATTTTCAAGAATCCTAGAATCACAACATTTGAGGTTTTTCAATTATCCTTTACTAACTATGAAATCAAGGAGGAAAACTAAGGAAGAACACTTTTATCAATAATTTCGAGTTCAAATTGAAAAGTTACCAATTTATTCTTCAATTTTTCTTCCTCTTCATCACCCATACTTGTTCCTCAAGTTCCTCTCCTCCAACCAAGCTTCTTAATTTCAGCCTAAAAGTGTTTCTCTTCTCATAACCTATTTGCAAGCTTCAATCTAACAATTTGAAAAGATTTCTCAAGTGATTTTTTAAAGAGAGGCAAGAGAGAAGCCTTTTTTTTTATAAATCTTTTTAGTTTTTGTTTCACATGAATAGTAGCAACAAGCATAGTGACATTAGGTTGTATGGGTCAATTACTATTATACCCCAACTTATCCCCCCTAAATTTCAGTTTATTGCACTGACCCGACATTGTGTCTTTAGTTTTAGGACCTTCCCAAACTCCGATCGAGCTCAAATGTTAACCCAAGGTACAACATTATATCTTAAGACCCCACGTGAAATTTCAGCTTGATCCAATGGTCGAATTGGTTGATATGTTCAATATTATAAATTTGGACAGTTATAAATTTCACGCCAAAAATCCGACTTTTGCATACCATATAATTTACTTAAATCATCTTGGATCTTAGACTAATTCTTTAGAGATTCCTATTCATAATTATTATAAATTTGTTTATGAGTTTCTTACCACTTTTAGCTCCAATAGCGCGATTGTGCATGGGAATTATACTGAAATTCGACATTTCTCGCGCAAAAGGTCATGCATTGATTTATTTGATATTTCCTTTCTATTTTACACATAATATCACCCAATTTACAAAATTTCCTCAAAATTATTATTTTTACCTGGTCAAGGAGTTTTCACGATTTATCATTAACTAATATTTCGTATACTATTTTATTACTATAACTTCTCTACATTTTTAATTAATCTCCAAAAAATGTTCATCCCAATTCATAAGACTTTCTCCTTAATTTATCATTTTTCAATTGATAACTACTCTATTTAATCTAGATTTATCTATTTTTGACTTGAGGTTTACACCTGTTCACTATGACTGGTTATTGGTGACTCTAACTTGGCTGTCTCACTCTTTGTGCTTGCTCGATCTTTTTGTGAGGGCACTCTTTTTTGTAATGTCCTCTTTCACCACAATAATGACATCCTTGCTCTAGATACTGACAGGTTCTCCATCGATGACCCTCTCCTCAGTATACAAAACATCATCCCAAGGGGACCGAATAGTCACTAGGGTGTCTTTGTTCACATTGTACACAAGAAGGGTAGGTAACATTCTTCTGGTCGCTAGATCCCTCCGATCGGTTAGTCCTTGGGTGGGTCTGTCCTCCTATTACCCTTCCATCTGTTTGTTGGTGAGGTGAGAACCCACTGTCGTCGCTCATTTCTTCTTAAACTGATTAAACATTCCACTCTTACCCTTTTTTAAAAGTGGTGGCCTATTGGCAGAATAGTTAATGTCCCTCTTCTTACCAAGTCCATATAGCCCCTGATGGCCTTCCCCAATGCATGCTTCCAGTGCTTGTGCTGCCTCAATTAATTCCCACACTATTTTGAATTGCAAGGCAATTAATTCTTGCTACAATTCTTGGCGGAACCCATCCTTCAGCTTCTCTATCATGTGTTCTTCTGTTAGGACATAATGTGGAGCAAACAATGAGAGATCATAAAATCATCTTTCATACTCCAGCACCAACATTTCTCCCTGTCTCAATGCTAGAAATTCATATTCTTTTACCTTGCGATGATACCTAGAGTAGAATTGGTTCTCAAATTCAGACTTGAAGTCATTCTAGGTCAATGTTTTGATTGCATGTCTTAGCTAGACGGTTTCCCACCATGTCATGGCTCGATCATCCGTAGCACAATTTACCTGTAAGTATGCGGGTATATTAATCTAAACCATAGTCTTCTCTACTTTCTTGATCCATCTCCTAGCTATTTCAGCATCATATTCACCCATATATGGTTCTCAACCCATTTCTCTCATACTCTTGACTAGTCGTACTAGTAGTACCGTATTATCAGTGGTTGCAGAAACCTCTAGGGTTGTTTGTAGGGCCGGTGCAGTTAGGGCTGCATGAGTTTTGGTGATGACCATACCTTCCATCACTGCCTTGACTATATATACTAGAAGTCCTGGGTTTACATAGGGTGTAGGTATTCCTGCTGGAGTCGTCAGAGGGGGTATTTCTATTATTCCTTGCGGTCCCAACCCTGTCGAACATACCGTTTCTATCCGTTTCAGTACCTGTTCTTCCTCAATCCCCGCTGATTCTCCTTGTCTAGATTGAGATGATGTTATTGGTACATGAGAAGCAGTATCATCCAGTGGGCCTTCTTCTTGCTAATTATTAACATTCTTGCCTTTGCTCCTACTCCCCGTGGAGGGTGGTTTGATTTGTGTTCCTTGTTGAGTGCATACGATCCTGAAATAGAAAATAATTAAACATTCTCATCAATTTTCTAAGACCAAAACCAATGCTCTAATACCAATTATAATGACCCACAAAAATGTAAACAATTCATGACGAGTCAGAATAAGGTGATTTGATTTTTGTATTATCATGTTCCATTGATGCATTGCGTGATACCATTTATAATTCCAACCATTAGACATCATTAAGCGATGTACTATGTCACACATACATATAATATACGATAGCATCACAAAAAGGTACATATTCATTGCATCTATAGCATGAAGTGTTTATACACAACATAATTCACATTCATGACTTTGAAAGTCGTCATCATAAGTTACAAAAATATTGATCGACACTTTGTAGCTATTACCTAGTTGTATAAAATGCATGTCGTCTAATCATACTATTATATGATTTATTCCAAAATACTTAGGATGGAGTTTCTAAGCGTTATGGCTATGAGACGTCCTTGTTACAAATCAAATTCAATGTAAGTGTATAAATAATTTCTTATAATATAATTCAACAATGGACAAATACTTGTAACCGTATTAGTAATTTAAATAGGTAGATTCTCATTATTATGCTCATACTAATTCTGTCTTTAACATTTCACATCACATCATCATGCGACCTTACATCGTATTATTTCTTTGGTCTATAATCAATATCAATCAATAACGTGCATTAATATCTGGAAACCCTAGTACGTTGGGCATCTTCCATGAATGATTATACTCTCTTAACTATGATCAATTAGTCTATGGTTCTAATACATTATTCACAAGTGTATCCATTATCACTCTTAAAAGTAGATATCATTATCATTATAAATCAACATTAGTCTTATTCAATCATTTCGGTCATCCACCATGAATACCAATATCCCAAACTAACTTCACGATTTCTTTCCGGTTATCAAACAAGGATACTATTAGCCAAAGCTACTCACATCATTCATTCTCGATTATCCGATATAGATACCATTAGCCGAAGCTAATCTCATCAATTAATCCTAATTACCCAATATGGGTACCATTAGCTGAAGCTAATCACATCAATTAATCCCGGCCATAGCTAATCACATCAATTAATCTCGGTCATCTAATATGGATACCATTAGTCGAAGCTAATCACATCATTTAATCCTGATTATCTAATAGGATACCATTAACCGAAGCTAATCTCATTATTCATTGTGTTTCATGATTAATTTAACCGATTGAAATCGGGCAACAACATTATGTATAAATACTTCAAGGATGTAATAATAATTAAAGTGGAAACCACCTACCTAACCCTCCCGTAGTGTGGCCTCGCCCGGTCAAAGGTCCAATCTTGGTCGCGCCTCCTAATATACCAAATGACCTTCACTAGTATATTTTTATTTAAGCAATGGCAAAGACCATTTCCACACATATATCAGAACACACATACATTCATTCAAACATCTCTCATGTTCATATAATTATATAGTGATAATATTGTAATAAGACATTTGTATCTAATTTTAATGAAGATCAACTACGAAAATTATGTCATTATGACACTGAAAATCATTAACGAGAACTAAGTTATTATGACATTAAAAATAGTCAACGAAAACTAAGTTACTCTGACACTGAAAATCATCAACGAAAACTAAGTCATTTTGATGTTTCTTTTTTGTAAGTTCACGCATATGGTCAACACCAAGTTTTCCTTCTAATGACTATACTTCAACATAATTTTGGACATAAATCACAACCAAATTCACTTTCAAAGTTTATGAAGCAAGGGCAACACGTAATGTTTCTATTCCATGATAATATCACACATTCATCAACATTGTTAAAGAGAACCTATTAATCACCACTATCTTCATGAAGGTCTTTCTTTGTTATTTTCTTCTAAGATGCCGAAGCCTATATCACATCCCTAACAAGCATACTTTAAGTTCTTAATGTGATACCATCAATTCCCATTCATTACAGAATGACATAAGGTGTTCTAGGCATTCTAACTTACGAAGTATTATCAAACATGTTCAAGAATCATATTCCTTTCCATAATCTCATCAAGTTCATCTTAATATTGTCAAGTAGTCTACAATTAAGTTCAAACAAGCACATTTTCAAGGGTTCTCCTATCCAAGCTTCCATGGTCGAAACATGAGGTATTGACATCAAGTGTTCTTTTCATCATTCCTAATTATACCATTCCAAATTATAAAACACAAGCTAATAATTAATTTCACATTACACATGAGTTCAATTTCTACCATTTATTTTTCTTCTTTAAGGATGTTCATCATACAAAAGTTTCCCTCATTGTTCTTCCTCTTGGTCGATCATGGTATCCCCTCCCCTTCTAGTTTACTCATGTAAATCATCATTTTCACAATAAACATGTCTATATTATCATGCATCAATTCACACATCAATCTTTTAAGTCCATAATCAAGCAAGTTCTTCAATTCATGATGTAAAAGAAGGTATTTGCATATGTAAAAATTATGTTTCAGCTCAAGTATTTTCCTAAGAGCATAACAAGATCACAATTGACACATTTCATCATTCTATTCCATCCTTCTTTCATTCTTTCAACAGGTTGGCCTTTAGTTATGGTTTGTTCTTCAACATGCATCAATTTTTTTGTTATAGATTATGAAATTACATCCTTTTTATCCTTAATTTTCCAATCTTTCCGTTGAATCTTTTCAAAATTGAAAATGTAAGAACCCTATATCATTCAATTGAGGTTTCCTTCTTATCTTGCTTCAGCATCTCAAAATAACAAGTAGGAGAGTGAGGTTACTCTTACCACATGATTTTTAGACAAGATTCGAGGATGGTTTTTGTGGTTTTTCTCCTCTCCCTCTCGTTTTTTCTCTCCTTCCTCTGCTATTCCAGCCGACCCTCTACCCCTTCCTCTCTTCATGTTTTTGGTTCTCTTTCCACTCTTCAACTCTCTTCGCACTCAAGTATTCAAGGGGGTGGCATGTAAGGGTGGTTTAGATGGGATTTCTTTGCATTATGGGTGGTTGTTATAGCTAGGGTTGCTGTCGGTTTTGGAGGAGAGGAAAAATCATCTTTTTTTTCTCTATGTATTTATACTCCTTAAATATGGTGGGTTGTGTTTGGATGCTGGATGTTCTAATCCTAACACCCCTTTTTGGTTATCTCTAGATCGGTTCTTTCATGTTTTCCACTTAGTATTGGCTGGTCTATTTATCTCTCTCTCTTTCTCCCTCCCTCCCTCTCTCTTTTAAATGGGGTTTTACAGTTACCTTATTTAGCTGGCAATAGTCTATACAAAGCCTATGAGCACATTTTTTCACAAACAAAACCGGTGCTCCCCAAAGTGAGCCTGTGGGTCTTATAAATCCCTTATCTAGTAACTCTTGTAGCTAGATTTTTTAATTCATTCAGTTCTATCGAAGCCATTTTATATGGTGGTTGTGCTATCGGGGGTACTTTTGAGAAGGTATTGATGGAAACTTTGACTTGTCGGTCCGGGGGTAGCCCAAGTAGTTCTTCAGGAAATACATCTAGGAATTCCTTTACAACCGAAATATCACTTAGCCTTGTTTCATCATTGTCAGAATTCAACACATATGCAAGGCGTCCCACACATCCCTTATTTAATAACTTTCTGGCTCTCACAGTCGAAATCAGATTGGTCAAGATAGTAGTCTTTTCTCCCTTAAAGATCAATTTTCTACCCCCTAATCCTTGAAAGGTTACAATTTGGGTGTAACAATCTATCTGAGCTTTATGTTTACTCAGTCAATCCATGCCTAGGATTACATCGAAATCATTTAATTCTAAAGGTATCAAATCTACTACCGACTCATATTCATCTAGGCCAATTTTCACATCCATATACATGTTATTGGTTTTTACCACATCACCCAAAGATGTCCTTATTGTAAACCCCTTTTTTACCCTTTTTGCTTCTTTCCCTAAATTGGCTACAATCCTACTAGTTATAAATGCATAAATGGCAACAGGATCAAACAAGGCATGTATTTTTAAATTATTCATGCGTAGCGTACCTGCCACTACATCGGATGCTGCTATGACGTTCTTCATATGTTATAGGAAGACCCTCCCTTAAGTTCGGTCATTATATGCCCTTGACCGTCCTCGGATGGAATTAGCCCCAGATTGTTGTGGACCTCACTGGCCTGTTTACTATGGCAGACTACTGGTGACTCTGACTTAGTTGTTTCATATTCTACGCTTACCTAGTGTTCTTGTGAGGACACTCTTTTGAATGTCCTTTTTCACCATAATAATGACATCTTTGTCCCAGATACTTACAAGCTCTCTATTTATGGCCCTCTCCTCGACATACAAAACATTATCCTTGGGAGACTGAACAATCACCAAGGTGTCTTTGTTCAAAACGTACACGTAGATAACATTCTTCTGGTCACTAGATCCTCTTAATGGGTTAGTCCTCAGGAGTGTTTGCCCCCATCACTTTTCCACTTGTATGTTGGTGAGAACTCACTGATGTCCCCTCTTTCTTTTTACATTGATTAAACGATCCACTCTTCCCTTTTTTTGGAAGCGGCAACCTATTCATAAAATAATCGATATCCTTTTTTTACCAACTCCATATTGGCCCTAATGGCTTTCCCAAATGCATGCTTCCAATGCTTGCACTGCTTCAATTAACTCCCTCACTATTTTGAATTGTAAAACAATTAATCCTTACCTTAAATCCTGACAAAACCCATCCTTCAATTTTTCTATCATATGCTCTTTAGTTGAGATGTACTGTGAGGTGAATAATGAGAGGTCATGAAATCACCTTTCATATTCCAGCATCGATATCTCTCCTTGTTTCAATGCTAGAAATTCTTGTTCCTTCACGTTGTGATGATACTTGGAGTATTAGAGTATAATTGGTTATCAAATTTGAACTTGAAGTCATTCTAGGTCAATGTTTTAGTAGCACGTCTTAGCTAGATGGTTTCCCACCATATCATGACCCGATCAGATAATAACTGTGTATCACAATTTACTCATAAATCTTCAGGTATTTTAATCTAAATCATAGTTTTCTCCTTTTTCCTGATCCATCTTCTAGCTATTTCAGCACCCTGCTCCCCCATATAGGGTTTACAATCCATTTCTCTCATACTTTTAACTAGTCGTACTAGGAGCACCATATTATCGGTGGTTGCAGAAACCCTTGGGGTTGCTAGTGGGGTCGGTGCTATTGGGACTGCATGAGCTGTAGTACTTCCCATACCTTCTATCACTCCCTTGACTAGAAACCCTGGATCTATATAAGGTGTGGACATTCCTGCTGGAATCGTCAGAAGGGGTATCTTTGCTCTTCATTGCGGTTCCAACCCGGTTGACTATATATGTTCGTTTCGGGACCTGTTCTTTCTGAACTCCTGTTGATTCTCCTTGCCTAGACTAGGATGATGTTATTGGCATATATGAAGTAGTATCATCTAGTGGGCCTTCCTCTTGCCGATTATCAACATTCTTGCCTTTACTCCCCCTCCACATAGAGGGTGGCTTAGTATACATTCCTTGTCGAGTGCGTACCATTCTGAAACATGCAATGATTATAAGTATTCATTTGAGTTTTTCCAGGGCCAAAACTAGGAGCTCTGATATCAACTATAATAGCCCATAAAATTCAATAGATTTTTGACATACTGTTTATCCATAATAAGCAGGAGATGGGGGTGATTTGTTTTTCACATTCCATCGGTACATTGTATGGTACCATCTATCATTTCAATAATCGAAAATCCTTAAGTGTTTAAATACGTTACACGTACATATAAGATATGATAGTACTGCAAAATGAAAGATACATGTCCATCACATTCATAACATGAAATGTTCATTCACCATATCATTATGTAGATTTATAATTGCATTCCATTCATTAACAAGACACAATCCACGTAGGATAACGAAAATCAACATTCCCATAAAACAGATTCTCAATACACATGCTCATAATACTATATTTCCATACTCATAGGTTTACATTACATCGTATTGACATACTCATAGGTTTACATTACATCATATTGACATACTCATAAATTCACATTCCTATTCTAGTCTCGTTATCATCACGAGTTCATACAAGAGTGTCGAACGACAAGTTACACAACTAGTACTTTCGTTTATCCTGACCTCATGTAATTTCACAACATAACATCCTCATAAGAAGAATACCACATACGTATATTCATACAAATCACATCTACTTGTTCGCACATACACATCCGTGTTCCATTTTAATTTTTCATTACAAGTCTTTACAAAAAGGGTCGGATGACTAATTGAGCGATTAACCCGTCTGTTCTTACAGAATTCATATCACCTATAACATACGAATATATAGTTCTTTTCAAAATGTTTGAGTTGCGAAACGGATTTCTTTAAACACCATGTTGGTATGATGTTCCTATTACAGCATAAGGTAATTTCAAGCATTATAAGCAATTTAAAAACATAATAAAGCAATATCAACATTACATTTCATTCTTGGACCAAAAGAGTAGAATTCTTTCATTTCTCCTTACTTACGTAAATACCACCCTTAATAATTCATTAATTAACATAGCTAATTACAATACTCAAACCCGGTCATCCATCTCGAATACCGTTAACCGAACTAACATTATTCTCTGTTTAAAGCATAACAATTGTAATTCTTTTATATAGTTGGTATATACAAAACATAGTACACATGAACGCATCAATTCTTGAAACTAACTCATAACTCTCAAATCTGGCTAATCCCTTTAGAACACCATTAGACGAAGCCAGTCGTTCATTCATCCCAGTCATCCACTTAGGATGCCATTAGTTGAAGCTAATCATTTGTTCATCCCGGTCATCCCCTTAGGATGCTATTAGCCGAAGTTAATCGTTAATTCACCCCGGTCATGCACTTAGGATGTCATTAGCCAAATCTAATAATTGCCATTGGCCGAAACTAATTATTTATATCATTTATTCACCCCGGTCATCCACTTAGGATGCTATTAGCTGAAGCTAATCATTTATATCATTTATTCATCTTGGTCATCCTCTGAGGATGCCATTAGCCAAAGCTAATCATTCGTTCATCCTAGTAATCCACTTAGGATGCCATTAGCCCAAGCTAATCATTTATTCATCCCAATCATCCACTTATGATACCATTAGCCGAAGCTAATCATTAACCAATCAAATGTTCCATAGGCGGTTTATGAAATCACTATAACATGATAATATATCCTTTGTAATGCTCATTCAAATGATTCATAACAATTTGACATTCACTATAACATAATAGTAGACCTTTCGTAATACTCGTACAGACATTCCGTAATAGTTTAACGTTCAGTATAACACAACAATAAATCCCTTGTAATTCTCAAACAAGCATTCTGTAACAATTTAGCATTCTGCATAACACAACATTAAATCCTTCACAATACTCATACAAACATTCGTGACAATTAACATTCAATATAATACAACAATAAATCCTTCGTAATACTTATACGAGTATTCGTGATAGTTAATGTTCAGTACAATACAACAATAGATCCTTTTTAATACTCATACAAATATTCATAATAATTTAGCATTTTGTATAACACAACAATAACTCCTCCACAATATTCATATATACATTTGTGACAATTTACATTCAGTATAATACAATGATAGATTCTTCGTAGTACTCATACAACTATTCATGATAGTTAATGTTCAATACAATACAACAATAGATCTTTCATAAGACTCATACGATCAATCGTGACAGTTTAACATTCCATATAGCACAACAATAGATCCTTCGTAATAAATTCACTTTAGAAACTGATGTTATGCTAGAAGGGGGTAGAAATCACCTACATATTCCTCTTGTGGGGTGTCCCTGCCTGGTCGAAGGTCCAGTCCCGATCGCACCACCTAACACATCAATGGTCACAAATCAGCACATATGTATTCTGAAATCACATAACTCATTAACATACATATTTCAAGAATCCACATGTTCACATTCAAATGTTCCACATATTACACCATCACACAATGCAATCATTTTAGTCATTGGACCAATTCAGATATGTAAATCTGCTGCAAAAATTAGTTAGCGAAAAGTAGTTCGTTAGTGATGCAGATTCGCCAGGAATTGATTCGCTAGAACGGAGAATCATCAGCGAAACTGGTTCGCTATTGACACCACAATTCAGCAGCAAAAACGGATTCCCTACTGACACCACAATTCAATAGTGAAAATGATTCGTTGTGGACTCCATAATTTGGCAGCGAAAATTGATTCGCTGCAAACTCCACAATTCAGCAGAAACTGATTCGCTGTAGGCAACAAAATTCGGCAGTGAAAACTGATTTGCGACAAACAACAAAAATTCAGTAGCGAACACTGATTTGCTGCAGACAACACTCTTCAGCAACGAAAGTTAATTCACTACAAACACCATAATTCAACAGCGGAAACTGATTCGCTATAGCCAAACACAATTTGATAGCGAAAGCTAGTTCATT
>Ga0307511_10005310_pt1 | contig 13121 bp, 7 predicted proteins | sample 13_EM_MG_FD_200266 | JGI IMG/M metagenome (GOLD analysis project Ga0307511, IMG submission 200266) | Populus trichocarpa ectomycorrhiza microbial communities from riparian zone in the Pacific Northwest, United States - 13_EM | ecosystem: Host-associated > Plants > Roots > Unclassified | place...
TTAATCAAACAAACTATGTGTCATCATTTGGAGAGCCTGTGCAGCCATCGTTGAGGTCAGGTCCTCCCCGGGAAAGAAATGAATATGTGAGTGATGTGGGTGATGAGGGTTATGAGTCTTGGAGTCCGGAGAATAGGCGTTATGAATCACAAGAGTACATGCCAGGGAGAAACCATTCAGGACCCAGATCCAGAATGAATTCCGGATGGGATTATATGCCTAATAATAATAATAATAATAATAATAGGTCCAGGCAACGGAATTCCTCTGGGCATGGGGACCGTAACTGGAATGGAAACAGAAGATGGCACTGATTGACTTGAAAGCTTCTTTCATAGTATGGCCTGGCTTGGGCTGATCCATTGCTTGGAGTGAATGTATTGACAGGGATTTACACGCTATATAGGGTGTGTGGTTGTGACGAGGAGAATTCTAACAGCGAATGCAAATGTTTAGATACTTGGGATTCGATACTAAATTTTGACTGAAAGCATCTAATACTTGGACGAAGTTGCAGCTCCTCCTTTCTTCGAGATGATACTCTTGAGCATCTAGTGTCTAAAAACTTGAGAGAAGAGATGGCTCTGCGTCATTGGGACGTGGTCTTGGTAAAGTAACTAGAATCTCTTCCCTTTTTTTAATTTTATTGTATTCATTTTTCGATTTCAAGAATTTAAACAAGGATGATTTCAAAAAGATGAGTGGAAATTAAAATGCCATCCATGAGTTTGACCAATATGGACGTTTTTGTTTCGAGAAGGAAATCTTTAAGATTAGTAAACTGTCGGAGGAGGGAAAGATGGTTCCAATCGCATTGACCATGAGGTTGCAAGATGGCATGGAATTATAACAGGCTATGCACCATCATCACTCAGGTTCAAGCTTTGGTAGCTGCTGCAGTGCAGTGGCACCAAACAATATTGGACACAGAATTTGAAGAGACGTCGCATAATCCGTGATTCAATGAAGTCAAAGAATATTAATCATTATTATTGTTAAAAAAAAAAAAAAACACCATTGAATGAGTGAAATCACAATTTAGTCATTAACATGTTACACCAATATCAATTGAATATAAATTCTATTTTTCCATCAATTTGGCCTCGAACTTAATTAAGCATGTGTAGAAATGGGTTAGAACTTAAGAAGACTTCAGTGTAAATAGAGGGTGGTTAAAATTTAATTTTTTTTTTTGTTTAAAATTAATTTTTATTTTTTATATTGTTTTGATTTGCTAGTATTAAAAATAAAATTTTAAAAATAAAAAATATTATTTTAATATATTTATCAATAAAAAATATTTTAAAAAGTAATTATTATCATTTTTAAACTAACTTTAAATGCAATGCGATGCAATACAATATGTTGGAATTCTTGAATTAAATTTAATTTAGAGATTCTAATAAAATTATATGTTTGAAATCGTTTTGAGTGTTAAAAATTAAATTCTAAAAGAAATTTAATCTTTAAAAAAATTATAAAAATAAAATTCAACCTCAAAAAAAAATTATAAAAATAAATTAGAGATGAGCTATTGTGATTTAGAATTTAGAAAAGGAGAAATTTAATGTTAAAATTAGCTTTTCAAACATTTATTTAATTTTTTTATGAAACTTTTAAAGAAATAAGATTAAAAAATTATAATAATATAAAAAATAAAATAAATTAAATTTTATATCATTAAAAAATACAACAATTGAATTCAAATCAATTAAATTTAATTACATTAAGAAAAAATGGTTTCCAACGACTTGTTAAGGCAAGAAAAGCGAGCGAATATCAGCATCAAAATAATAATAGATGCTGACTGTGGTCAACCCAACCACAATAATGTTTCTTCTCTCTTGCTCTTTCTTTTCCTGCCATGCCAAGTGCCCTCTAGAAGAAGAAGAAGAAGAGGAGGAATCGGAATCATATTCCTATCTCTTTCCCAATCCCTATCCCTAGCTCCTTCTCCATCCTTCATTTTTATTTTGGCCTTTCAATTTCCTTCCAAAAAACATAAAATAATGGGATTCAAATTCTACAAAAGATTTAGTAATTCAATCTTGTTGTACAAATCATCCCATTTTATCTCTTCAGGACGCCACCCGAGTGCTACTAGCAGTGCCAGTGCCAGCTTCCTACTCCAACCACCCTTCAATTCTCACCACCAAGTTAATAATAACAATAGCTATAACAACCCTCCTCCTTTCATAATCCATAGAAGGTGGCATTTTGGCCATTCTCATGCCCATCACTCTGACCACCACCACCGACCCTCTCCTGGTGAGCAAAGCGAAAGCATATTCCGTTTGGGACTCGCTGCCGATATCGGCTTGGCGGCTGGAAAGGCTTTCACTGGCTATTTATCTGGTAGCACTGCCATCATCGCCGACGCTGCTCATTCTGTCTCTGACGTGGTGCTTAGTGGGATTGCGTTGTGGTCTTTCAAAGCTGGGATGGCTCCTAAAGATAAAGAACACCCTTATGGTCACTTTTTTTAATCTGTACCTAAGCTCTACTCACTCTCTCTCTCTCTCTCTCTCTCGGTTTAGGTTTTAGGCTGTAATCATGTAATTTGTTGAAAAATGATTATTAATGTCTTTTAATCCTAGCAAATCTATGCAGTAATGTCCAAATTAGTAAAACATATTTGGCTGTTTTAACTTGTCTTGGGTTGGGATTTCTCTTGCATCTGTCCTTGTGGAAACATAGATATTTTAGAGGAAGCAGAGAATAATCTGAATTTTGTTTTCCCTCTTAAACATCCAGAAAGGCCTGCGCATGTCTATCGATAAATCATCCTGGGATTGATTTTTAATTGATCCGGGATGGTTCATTCAATCGATTCATGATGATATATGCACATAATAAAGTTTGTTTTGCCCGTCTTGTATTGAGCACCGTTTTTGTTCTATAGAACCTTAGCTTCAAGTGTGTCTTGGATACCCCTAGTAACAGCTAAATTTGATGTGCTGTATTTATTTTTGGTTCCTGAGTTTTTTTTTCCTTCGCATAAGGTGTACAATAATCTTTTAGATGCATTGTGCATAGGGGCCTGTTTCTTGGTTTCATAATTGGTTTTCCTTCCTCTCAGGGCATGGCAAGTTTGAAACTCTTGGAGCCCTTGGGATATCTTGCATGCTTTTAGCAACTGCTGGTGGTATTGCGTGGCATGCATTAGATCTTTTACTTGTATAGTTCATTTCCTCTTGTTTCTCATCTTCATTAGCACCGACCATGAAGTTTGTCCACATTTTGGAATAAAATTACTCTACCTGCCTCACATAAACTTCATAAAGGATTTTGAATAAAAAATTGTAGAAATCAACCTTTTTCGTGTGCAGGGGTTGCTGACTGCAGTGCCTGAGGTAGCAAACCATCCATTGACCCATGAACATGTGCATAATCATCTTCAAGGTGGGCATCATCATGGGGTTGACATGGATCATCCCATCCTTGCTTTGAGTATGACAATTGTATCAATTTCTGTTAAAGAAGGGTAAGATATGTTGCATTATTTCTGGACAATCCTCTTTTGTTTCCTCTTTAGGAAGAGGTGGTTGCTTCTCTTTCACTTGCCTGTTCAATAGCCTTGAAATTATTCATTTGGCAGATATACCACGGTCTATTCAGATAATAATAACTTTATGTTGATGGACATATCCTTGAAGTCTTTTCTTTTGCAATGGTTGTGCTGCCATTGTGTGATGATGGTTTTTGAAGTGCAACTTTGGTTAATAAAATCTCATTTGAAACATGTAGCCTGTTTTGCTAAATATTTCTATATACACACCCGTGTCCATGGCTTCTAAAGGCAAAAACAACTAGGAGCTTTCTGTATTGTGTCTATATATGTATCTATGACCCTTACATCCCACTCTACATCCTTTATTTCTTGTGCAGAAGATAACACCCTAACTACGTTCCCTGCTCTGTGGCTTGTCTATTTCCTGTCTATAGCATCTTTTCCAGCTTCCTTTTCTATTGAAATCTATGATCTTGGCTCATTTGTCTTTGTGTCACCTCATGTTTCTTTTTCCTGCAGGCTTTACTGGGTAACAAAACGAGCTGGGGAAAGGCAAGGAAGTGGACTAATGAAAGCAAATGCTTGGCATCATCGTGCAGATGCCATTTCATCTGTTGTTGCTCTTATTGGTGTTGGTAAGAAGATTTTATTCATGTAGCTGGCATTCAGTATGGTTTGGTCTAAGTTGAACATGAAGCTAATTATTCCAAGATATTTTAACTAAGCAGCATAATTTGTTTAAGACTTGCAGTATAGTTTAGAATTACTGCAACATAATGACAGACTGTAGATTAATTATCAGTACATAATCCGTTTAAAAATCTGAATTTGATTTAATGTCATGGAAGATTTGTCAAAAAACACACTATCAAGACCCCAATAAGTTTTGGATCAATAAGATTCCTAAAATTAAACTGATGTGAAAGCCGAAATCATGCTTGCAAGATGTGTTTCACTTAATTTGTAAAAAACATCTGTCTTATATACTAGGCAGCCAATTGTTCTTTCAAAATTTCTTATTTTGGTGCCAACTGTTCAGTGTTTCTGAAATGTCAATGTCCGCGTGAATGATGAATAACACTTAGCCCTATTCTTTCTCATCATTCCTGCACGAAGTATTTTATGGTGCCTTTTCATAGCATATTATGACGTGAGGCTGTAACCTGGTTCATCCTATTGACTTGGGCAAAGTACTGGCCCTCTTTTCTTCTATCTTTAGTTTCACTGAAGTGATTTGTTAGTGGTTTTTTTTTATATATATTTATTTATTGTTAAAACATAGGCAGATGCAAAAGCAAGACTTTGAACAGAGGACCTCCTGGTATCCTTGGCCAAATTTTAACCACTTGTGCTAACCCTTGGTACCATGGCCATTTCTATACGTCTTATAAAGCACAAGCCATATAGTGATATAGTCTGTTTCATCTTTGGAAAAACTGTTTTCCAATTCTTCTAATAGATAGTATTCAATACACTTTTAATCTTCTTGTTCTGCCCATTCATTTCTCCCAAGTGTTCTTAAATCACTGATGCTAGTTGACCATCAATTTATTCTTCATCACTTTAGGAGGGGCTATTCTTGGGGTAAAGTTTCTGGATCCTCTTGCTGGACTTGTTGTCTCGGGTATGATACTTAAAGCTGGACTTGAATCAGGGTACCAGAGGTATACCTCCAATTACTTTGACTTAATCTTTCACTGAGCATCAGATGCATTTTCTAGCGGCATGAATCTCCTTATCTGACATCATGTTATGGACAAATCATAGTGTTTTGGAACTGGTAGATGCTGCAATCCCAGAGGAAGATCTGTATCCTATAAAGCAAACAATACTACAAGTTCAGGGAGTCCAGGTAGGCATCGGGATTTTATTCCTATAAACCCTTTTCTTTTCAGAACTTCTATGGTCATTTGTTTAGTGTTCACTATTCATTTAATATTACCTATCATTTAGGCTCTTTTGGTTGCTGACATAGTTTCAGAATACTGAAAGTCGCTACTTAACAATAGTGGAAAATGCATAAGCTAATAGCTGTGGATATCCCATCACAATGAAATTTCCTTTTAGTTTTGTCAGTTTGCAATTTTGTCCCATGTATTGAACCTAAAACTAATGGGACAGTTCAACTTTTTCAGCTCAACATCTTTGGTTGGCTGGCTTTGCATTAAATTTGATTCAGAAACATAGAATAGTCAGATATGATGCTAACTGCTAATCAGTAAATGATTGTGGTTCTTCTGTACAACCCATCTCCTTTGCCATGAGTTTGCTTGGAATGCCAGAGACATGGTGCCAGCTTTTGCAGCAAGAGACCTTGTAGTGCTTATATAGAAATAATACACATTTTGATCGCAAATATGATTACCAGTTAATAAAAAATTCCAATAGAACTTTTTATTAATATTTGTTGGGACAGTTCCGGGGGGGGTGGTGGTTAACTGCTAGTGAAGCAACATAACTGTGATAGATATTCCCAAGTTTTGATTTCAATAATCAATAACCAGTGGAATGGCCATACCACCCATGAAATTCCTGAGACTTTTGAACACCATGTAGAACTATGAAGTGCAATTTCTTTTTTTCATGATACTTTACGAGTCATTTATTTTTAATTTTTTTCATCTTGAATGTCTAGACTACACTAAAATTTCCTAGTACATTATTCAACAAATACCACCACTGCAATTAGTTTAGAAATTCCCAGAGGGATTTTGTAGAACCATATACCTGATTGGAGATTTTATCACTACTCAAATGGAAATTTTGAAGTTGATGGAGTTGAATAGAATTATCAATAAAGGTAGAAAGGAATAAAAATGTGATCATCCCTTTTGCATGGCCTGTAAAGTGTACCTTATGATTAGTCCTGTCATATATGTTGAATGATGGTTGAGTACTTTTAGTTGGTCTTTGCTTCCTGGCATTGTTGCTCAAGAATCCTTTGTAATTGTTTACAGGGATGCCATCGCTTGAGAGGAAGGAGGGCTGGTTCATCTCTATACCTTGATGTACATATTGTGGTGGGTTATTCTTCTGAATGTCAAGTTGTTTGATGCTTTTGTGGTACAATTCGAAGTTTAGTTGAAAATCTGAATTTATGTTAAGACAATTGACCTTGTGGTTTCCCTCTTGATTGACATGGTTTATTTTACTTGCAGGTTGATCCTTTTCTTAGTGTTAGTGCTGCTCATGAAATCGGTGAAAATGTTCGCCAGGAAATTCACAACTCCCATCCAGGAATAGCTGAAGTTTTTATACACATAGGTATGATACTTGATTCTATCATCTGCCATGAATGGTTGAGTGAGAGGGTAACACAATGGATGACATCTTCTGGATAATTATTATTTGACTTAAAAGCTTTCGAAATCTAATTGGGTAGTCCCAATAAGGAGTGTCAGTTGGATCCTGTTTATTTTAGTTGCTAATCCAAAGTTCCAAACCCTTGATTTTCTGTTTGCCTTCTAATTTCTTGGTCAACATGGTCTATCAAATGATTCAATGTCTTACCATCTTTCTTATGTCCTTATTTTGTTTTCCAGATTATGTGTCATTACCGTTTGTCTAACAATTCACCATATGTGATCACCTTTTCCCTTTACATATATAGAATTGACTCTACAGTTGTGCCCTACCACATTTTCTAATGTGCTTGCAGATCCCGCATATTTATGTATTTCTCCTACTATGATGGATCAAGAAGAAAATTTAAATGGAAAAGTGAATCAGAATAAAAAGATTTCTTTGGATGACAAAGACATTGAACTGATTGTTTCTGACGTTTTCTCATCAAAGATCCCGGAGGTATTTGTCTCATTTTATTGTTTTAACCTTTTTTTTCTTTCAACCTATAAGAGGTTTTAATGGATTTCAGAAAATAGAGGTTGAGCGTATAACACGCCACCTGATGCAAGGCAATATATTACTCCAAATTGAAATTTCCATGCGCCCTAGCATCTTGATCAGGTATGTAAGTCAGCCTTTTGATGTTCTTGATCATCATGTTGTGCTATGTTTGATATTTTTCCTTGCGGCATCATAGGGACGCCATGGAACTGGCAGGAGAAGCAGAAAAGGAAATCTTAAAGGCATCCTCTAGTATCATTCAAGTTGGTTTTCTGCTAAGATTAGGGAGTCCCATCCCCAAGTTTGTCAATGAGTAGTTGGGATGCGTCAGGGACGGAAGCTCATCCACTGATCTGCATGTTTTGTATTTTGGAACACTGCATTTGTTGCATTTTGTATACATAATCCCTAACCCTGAAAGCGGAATTGTCTAATTGCTTATGAGAGATACCATACAAAGACTGCTAGGAGTAACCCTATAACATTCTATAAAATAAAACAGTAGGATGGAATTGCATACCATTGGAAGCCATAATATCTGAAGAAACCCTTGTTAAAAAAATAAAAATTCACGCCTGCCTCCCTTTGCCACCTATTCTTTTAGTGAGGGAAATCGTATAAATTTTGCTATCAATTATCTATTATGATTTATTTGGTGTTCTTCTGTAGTGGGTCAAGAACATAATTAGGAGGATAATTATCCATCATGATTCTTTAAGTTCCTCAGTGATTATTAAACAAATTAATTGGTAAAATTTATCAATTTATCTTTAATTGAAAATCTAAGTTAAACATGAATACTAACACAAGGTTACCGGGCCACTTCAATAAATAAAAAAAACTAACAATAATTTGACTCACAAACTTGCACCAAAAAGACCAATTTAAAAAATAATAGCTGATAAATCAATTAAAATGATACTTTAACATTATAATTAGCTTAGGTCACATTATAATTACTTAGGTCATTAATATGAGTCATAAGTCAGACAGCATACATGTTCTCTTCCATGTATTACCATATTTACAACCATCACTAATACAATCTTTTATAATTTAATGACACCTATAATTTTCTTATGTCTAGGTACCCAAACCCCTTGTATGTAGTAGAATTGAACTTCAAATTAAAATCTTAAGAAAACGATGTCAAAATAAGCCTAAATTTAATAGATGATGCAATCTCACCCCTAGAAGATGGAATATGAAGTTTAATTGATTATGAAGTGGTTTGTTTATGGTTTACTAAGAGTTGTGTTTTTGCGGTAAAATTGAATCAACCTTCAAATTTTGTTTAATCCTTTTTTTTTTGTTTTTTTATGCTACTGATATGATTAGAGAAAGTAACAAGATGGAATATTTCTTTTTTTTTCTTACATGCCGCAGACATAAAGAAGAAGAAGATGAACGATGCAAACAATGAAAAAGTTAAAGGAACACCAAGAAAACAAAAATAACAGAAGGATATGACCTTGTTTCGGAACCTAACTCTGATATCAACAGATGTGAACCCCTTGATCATGTGGTCAAGCAACCTCCAACAAAGATCATATATCCCTAAGAAAGCCAAAAATCAAGTTTGAAAAGTGTGATATTATGAGAACCTGTCTCAAAGCACCAACATTATTGGAATTGAATCGAATGATGCCACAAGATTGGTTATACATTGATAAGTCAGATTTGATCTTTGTCCCAACAAAGATAATGTGATGCATCACGCAAAACACAACTCATACCCATTATTATCCTCCAATGGTGGCATGCCTTCACAATCAGATATGTCACTTTCAGATTTGATATCAACATTATCTCTAATCATCATGATTTTCTTGTTTGGACACTCCGAAGCATAATGTCCATGTCCCTAACACTTGAAACATTTAACCTCATGAGTATGTTTAGGTTGAGTTTTGTATTTACCTCTGGAACCAGTAAGGACATCAACTTTAGCCTTTGGTGGTTTGACTTTGGAAGGAATAAATGACCCTAGCTAGACAATACCCTTTCTACTTAGATTCAGCTTCCAAGATGATGAAGAACCCGAATTAAATGTTAGCCGAACATGTCCCTTACTTTTAAGTTGTCTCTTCACTTTCGTAGCCATGTGAACCATGTCCTCTAGCTCCACATAATATTATAGCTTAACAATATTGGCAATGTCCCGATTCAACCTATTAAAAAATCTAGCCATGGTGGCTTCTCTATCCTCAACAACATTGACCCGAATCATTACTATCTTCATTTCTTTATGATATTTATCTACTGACTTAGAGCCTTAATTCAGACTTCGTAGCTTCAGATATAAGTCTTTATAATAGTGGTTTGGCATAAATTGTCTCCTCATTAAGACTTTCATCTCCCCTAAGTCTGAACGGGTCGCTCTCCCCATTTCCCCACCTATTGATTACAATATGATCCCACCAAATCAATGCATACTCCGTAAACTCAATGACCACCAATTTCACATTTTTTTTTGTTTAGAATAATTATGGCAATCAAAATTCCAATCTACCTTTTTCTTCCACTCCAAATAAGCCTCAGGATCGCTTTTATCTTGGAAGTTAGGAATTTTAAGTTTTATGGAGTCCAAGCCCTCGTCCATATCTTCATTATTCCCTATGCCATGAAAATTCACATTCCTCACCAACAGATGCAAAATCATAGTCATCTTTACCCGCATTTTCATTTTCATCAACAAACTCTTCAAAATCATATTTGACATCTGTACGACCCTTCGAATCGTATTTCTTCGGCCTATGACTCGCAATTGGAAAGCGACGTCAAGGTTTTATGTTGCCAATTTGTTGTTTTTAGATATTCTTTGAATCTGTAAAATTTGGATAGTAGCACAAAATATATTCTCACACCACTTGTGTTTCACATAAAAATCAAGGCTTTTCACTTTAATAAGCTCACTACGCCTTTTACCTTACAACTTGCTTTCTTTTGGTTCTTTAGGAATTGAAATCAATAAATCAAAGTCAGTAGCCTTCACATCGCAATCCAATTATAATTTTTAGACTCAAGAATCAATAAATATACTAAAAACAAAGCAAAATGAAACTACGATTATGATTTCATGAGTAGCAATGCAAATTCGTACGAATTGTAGCCGAAACGAAGACACGAAATAAAACAGAAGTGAAAATTAGTGAACACAATTACTTGAATCCTAAATAATCCAATTATAATAGAAACAAAATGATTTGGACAAAAACAAACAGTAAGGATTACGTTTTAGAACTTGATGCAAATCTGACCCGTTACTAATTTTTTTACATACCAGAATTGAAAACTAGACTAAACGATATCAGAATGACCTCTAGTTCAAAGATATATCATCTTTTCTCTGATACCAACTGATACGAACCTCTTGATCACGTGCCCAAACAACCCCCAACAAAGATGGTACTTCCCTATGAAAGCTAAAAATCAGGTTTGAGAAGTGTGACACAATGAAAACCCGTCCCAAGACACAAACACTATTGGAATTGAATTGAATGATGTCATAAGGTTAGTTATACCTTGATAAGTCAGATTTGATCTTTTCCCAACAAAGATAATGTGTTGCATCACACAAAACACAAGTTTATTTCATATATCCATCGCTACCTGCTTTTCAACATACAAAACACTTATATAATGCTTCAAATAACCCTAATGGATCCTAATATGTGGGCTGATTTGAGCCCACTTATAAAATTGACTCAAATAAGTAATAATAAACCAAAGACCAATAAGAAAATAATAAAAACCTGAAATTAATATTCTAAATATGCTAGAGTTAGATTTGCCACCCTTAAAAAGTCCCAAATAGATTAGAAAATCTTATCTAAATGTGGAATTAATTCTGAAGTCTTGCCTTATTGTGCTTAGTTTCCTTGTTTTACATGGACAATTAATGAAGAAAATCTCCCTCTTTTATACTTTCTAATTTAATTTCCTTCCTAGACTAAGAGAATCATTAATTAATCATTCATGGCTTAGGAAATCAGATCTGATAGCCCCCCTAGCATCCTTTGTTGACTAAGAAACTTTCTCCTTTATTGATAAATATTCTCTTAAATAATAGGGAAATTAATCAATGAAATTCCTTGAATTTTAGGAGAATATTTTTCTAATTTAAGTCCTTGTAGAATTAGAAAATCAACCCTAAACAAATCTGATATGATCCCAATATCTTAATTAACCCAAGCCAACTTTAGACCCCATGTAACCCAAACCCATATTCATTAATAGAGACCATATCAGACCCAAAATATAGATATTCTAACTCCTTGAAGCTTACTTAAGTCTATAAATGAACATTTATAGCTTGCATACTTTGTTTGCAAATTCTTTAGATTCAAAACCTTGAGGTTATGTCATATACACATCCCTGTGAAGATTTCCATTCAGGAATGTAGTTTTAACATCCATTTGCCAAATCTCATAATCATAGTATGTAGCTATAACAAGCAAAATTCTTATGGATCTTAACATAGCCACTGGCAAGAAGGTTCTATCAAATTCAATAACTTGTCTTTGTTTGTAACCTTTGACAACTAGTCTGGCTTTGTACGTTTGTATATTCCCATCCATGTCAGTCTTTCTCTTAAGGACCCACTTACATTCAATGATTTTATTCCTTCAGGTGGATCAACCAAAGTCCATACTTGGTTGGTGTACATGGAATCCATTTCAAATTTCATAGCTTCAAGCTATCTTTTAGAATCAATATCAAATATTGCTTCTATGTAGTTGGTAGGCTTATCAATCATAAGTAACTTGTCATTCTCAACATCCATGAGAAGTTGATATCTTAATGGTGCTTGATGTGTCCTACCAAATCTATGGAGTTCTTGTGTTTCTTCACCTTGATACTGATCATCCAAAGTTACATTCTCAGGCTCAGGTTCCACTTGGATGTAAGTTTGTGGCTCTTGAACTTCTTTAAGTTCAATTTTCCTCCTACTATTCCTTTCAAGAACAAATTCTTTTTCTACAAAGGTAGCATGTTTTGAGACAAAACCTTTTGCTCAATAGGGTGGTAGAAATAATATCCACATGTTTGTTTTGGATATCCCACAAACTTACATGACTTAGCTCCTAACTTTTCAGATACATTATGCTTCACATAAGTGTCACATCTCCAAATCTTTAGGTATGATAAGTTTGGTCTCTTGTCTTTTCATATCTCATATGAAATCTTATCAACATATTTGAATGAAACCTTATTTAAAAGGTAAGCAGTAGTTTGTGGGGCATATCTAGAAAGAAAATGAAAGGTCTATATAACTCATTATCTAATAAGGTGTGATTTTTCCTTTCAGAAACTTCATTGTGTTGTGGTGTTCCAGGAGGTGTCCATTGTGATAGAATCTCATTCTCTTTTAGATAATATTGAAAAATATTAGCTTAAGTATTCACCACCTCGATTAGATCGAAGTATCATAATATTTTTTCTAGTTTTCTTTTCAACTTCATTTCTGAATTCCTTGAACCTTTCAAATGATTCAGACTTATATTTCATTAAATACACATAACTATATCTAGAATGATCATTAGTAAATGTAATGAAATATGTATATCCACCTATGACATGAACATTCATTGGTCTATATATATCTGTATGTATCAAACCTAACAATTTTTTTTGATCTTTCACTCTTTCCAGTTAAGAGTGTTTTGGTTATCTTACCCAATAAACAAGATTCATAAGTATCATATGATTCATAATCAAAAGGATCAAAATATCCTTCTTTATGTAGCTTAATGATTCTTG
>Ga0307511_10005311_pt1 | contig 13121 bp, 8 predicted proteins | sample 13_EM_MG_FD_200266 | JGI IMG/M metagenome (GOLD analysis project Ga0307511, IMG submission 200266) | Populus trichocarpa ectomycorrhiza microbial communities from riparian zone in the Pacific Northwest, United States - 13_EM | ecosystem: Host-associated > Plants > Roots > Unclassified | place...
ATTAGAAAAAAACTTGAAGATAATTTTTTTTTTAATATTGAAACAATACTAGATTGGATTGACCTCGGTTATCCTATGATCTGGGTCATGGATTTTAATATGTTTAATAATTTTGTTGTTTTTATAAATTATTTTTATTTAATTTTATGATATCATTAGACGCCTGCAAAACCTAAAAAGATGTTTATTTGAGATCATGATAACCCTATAGAAAGTAAAAAAAAAACCATGAATTTCATTTCTCAACCAATCTAATAATGAAGAAGAGTGAAATAAAAAAAATAATAGAAAAATTAAAGGATTAGAAATTATAAAAAAATCCATCAAGTTTGATGGTTTAATCCGCTAAACTTGTGAATCAGATAACTCGGGTCATTATATCAAACCTGCAAACCGGGTAGTGAATTTCATTGAATTAGCAACTTATTTTGTTTTAAATTATTATTTATTTAACTATATGATAACTAAAATGGATGATTGTAAATCTTGAGAATTTTTTAAGATTATGATAATCTTGTAGAAATCAAAATGAAATAAATTATGAAATTTAATTTCAATCAACTCAATATTAAATAATGAAATAAAAAAAGAGAGTTAAACTTACTATACCCGTCAACAGGTCCATGGACAAATGATAATGGCATCCATGCTGGATAACCAGGAAAAATGTCAAAGATTAGCTTGCCTAATGGTATCCATGTTCGATAGTTAGGAGTAAAGGATGAGATTAACTCTAGCTAATGGTGTCCACACTAGGACAATCGAAAGTGAATTTTAAGAATAGCCTCGGTTGAAAGCATTCATTGATATGAAGAAAGAAAGATTATAACGTATTATTCCCGACCAGAAATCATGTTTAAGAAACTATATAAATTGGTTATAGCTAGGGATGAATCATTTACGTACTGAAGAATTCTATATGTATAAGAATTCCTAGACCATAATATATGTTATAAGTTGTTTGTCGAACATAACTTAAAATAAAGTAACGTGGACTACATTGCATGAAGATGTGAAGTAATGTATTCAAGATTTACCCAGTAAAAAGTTATTAATATGAACCTGCTTTTAGATATTAATCTTAACCACAACTATATTATTTGCTCAATTGTACCATAAATAATGTTTATGCATGTACATCAAGTTTGATTTGTAATAGGACTATCTCATGACCATGGTATCTATAAATCTTATAATATGCTCGTTGTGAAACCGTACGATCATGTAATAATATATGTAGTAGTGAGAATAGGTGACTTGTATTTTGTAAAACTGTATGATATTTATTTATGAATATAGGATACATAAATTACGGCATGTTGGTAAATTTTATATTTTGCATATGGTGTTTATATACCTTTCATTTCTATAATACTATTGTATCTTACATGTATGTAGTCTATATGAATGCTTAAAGATGATTAACTATTAACATGATAAATGGTATTATGAAATATACAGTTTAAAAAGAATAGAAATCAAGAATTGTTGCATTAGATATTGTACTGAAAGACTATGACACAAAAGAAAAAGAAAAAGAACCCTCATTTTCTGCTTATTACGAATAAGCAATATATCAAAATCAATTGAATTTTATAGGCTATTATATTTTTTTTTCCAACTAAAGGATATATTAAAGGCAAGAAAACCTAGCCATGAAATGGTTGATATAGGATTCTCTGCCGATGTCACCATCGTATCCTAATGACGAGAGTTCTGAGCTAATGAAGTTACTAGGGTTTTGAAGAGGTGATCAAAGTGTGGATTTGATTACTTAAATGCTACTTTAATTGATGTCGCAAATTTAATGTAGATTCTTTTTACCATAACTACTTTATGATACTTTTTATTTAACAATGATTACTTATAGTACACGGTTTTTAAAACAAAAATAGTTTGTTTAGGCCATAATCCAAATAGAGAAATAAAAATAGAACTAAAGCTGCTTCTCCCATATTCAAACCATGAAAAAAATGTACCTATACATATTTCTTCATCTTTAATTTTAATTCACTTCATGCATTTTTACATTCATTCTGCATGTTTTTTTTTTAATTTACAATACTGACATGGCATGATAAAAGAGAGAGGAGAAAAAAAGAGAATGAAAGAATGAATCATTGGGGATTTGATACCCGATCATGACACACCTAATACCTTTAGAAAGATTTTAACGAGATAATTCTAACCACAAAAAAAAGTCAAAGTGGGTTGCACGCACCACTTGAAGGTAGCAAAGTGACCCACTTTTTAGCAAGTGCATTGCACGCATTAGAGGGAAAAAAAAATAGATGTAGCCCATTTAGGCCAACACCTTAAAAAGGGTGCCTCTAGTCCGTTTAGGTGAGATATCCAAACTGACTACTTCTAGTTCTTTTAGGCCATAATACAAATAAACTGTTATTCAGTCCACTTGGACTAGCTTAACTTCTTTCTCTCTCATTTTGAGCCAAAACAATTATTTAGATTTCATCGTAGTACTAAAATAATTCTCAACTTCTGCATATATTTCAATGTATTTTTCAAGTTTGGAAGAGTTAAAACACGACATGTGCAATGCTCACACATATAATTTTTTCATGATAAATTATCTACAAGTAAAAGCTTTTTATGCAACACTATATTTTTGCCAATGATCATAATGCGAACACGCACCATGATCTATGCATAAATGAATTCCTCTTTTCTTCATGATTGGTTATTTTTTATCAATATGTCACTGGCAATTCACTAACCACTTCAACTAATGGTAGGCACTGGAAAACCCCATTTCTACGTGAATTTTTTTTTTCATGACATCATAAATTACATTTTTTATGGGGAACTGAACAAAATGCTTGTTGATTCCCTTTCACTACTTGTTAAAACTTTTTCTATAGCTAATAAAAATTTAGAACAAGAGTAACTTATCTCTTTACCTCAGGGACTCTAGCTCCCTAAGGTCTTAAAAAACTATCCTATTAGGTTCAAATGCTCAATGATGTTATCTTTACACCTTTTTTCTTACACAACAATAAGCTCTCATGCAGGCACCACTAATTATGCAATGACAACTCTAGTTCCTATAAGACAAGGAAAAATGACATACAAATGAGTAACTCTTGCTCTTCTACAATCAACAAAAGTTACACCCATTGTTATCATATAAGACACTCTAAATAAGAATCGAGTTGTCGTGGATCCCTATATGAGTCTCACTCATGCACCCTCATATAAAAAGAAGTAGGTATGAAATGAAATTCATGACTCAACAAATTAAACTCAAGCTCTACCAAGTGGGAGAATCTTTGTTTCATCATAAAATACTAGACAGTCAGTAAAAAATCTAAAGACTATGTCATTGAAAAAGTCAATTTAGACAACTTGAGGGGCTCACAGACCCCTCAGATCACATTTAAAATGTGAGATATAAGCTTAAGCTTGTCACATAAGATAATAATGTTATATGTAAAGGTTTTACAACAATACTTTATAGGTTTGCATGTGCATGGTACCATAGTATATATCCTGGCTTTATCCTCTATTTTTGTGATCTCAACTCTAAACTCACTCTTGCTTTAGCATAAGTATTCCAACAAAAAAGAGCACCACTAAGCTTCTCACCATCATAGAGCAAGAAGATAAGAGCATTAAAGCCTATCTTCAATGGTTCAATATGGAAAGACTCATTGAACCCATTGTCATATAAGCTTTAATTAGTGTAATATATATTTCCTATAGGAAAGGTTATACACTTTTTCTAACAGAAATCTCATTAGTGTTAAATAGGCCATGAAAAATTATATTAAGGTTGAAGAAGACAATGTGCTTAAACAAGGTTACCCATGTTTCCATAAAGAATAGTTTGACATCATCAGTCTCTATCTAGAGCATATAAAAAAGACATCATCAGTCTCTAACTAGAGCATATAAAAAAGAGCGCCGAGAGACATGTTTGTGATTTCCTTATATTTCTCGAGCTCCTGATCACCCCTCTCACCACAATATGTGCGAAGGGCCACCATCAAGGAAAAAGACTTTATGCAACACTCACCTCTACAGAAAAGTGGCGAGAACACTAGATGCATTTGTCACTGTGACCATAGACATAACACTAAGGAATGACACGCCATCAAAAACAAAAAAATAAATTTTGATTGCTAGAGGTTACTTCACTAGTTTATAGAAAAAGAAATAAAACTTGAGCATGAAATGAAAAAAGTTTACAAACTTGATGATCTAATTGAGATCAAATAATCTCTAAATTATCTCTGAGAAATGTATCTCTATCTTTTAAACTTTTCATAATAATAGTGATTTTTCTCTAAGTCTCCAACAAAATTTTTCAAATGTGCCACCATGAAAATCTACACGATAAGATCTTCATGTCTTCATGAAATTCTCAACGATGAGATCTCTATATCTCTAAATGTGTCTCCATTAAATCTCAATAATGTCTTCAATATCCCTAAAAGAATTAGGGATCCTTCTTTTGTTCCCATGACAATTTATCTCTCAAAGTATCAAGGATCCTTCTCCAGGTCTCTATGACCACTTTTCTCCAAGAGTATTAGGGATCCATTTATATAAACATTGATAAAATTATAAGAAGTCTCTCATTAGGTAAATGTTTATACTATAAGTATTTTCTAACCCATTTTTACAAGTTAAAATCTTCCAAACATGTCTAATTAAATGATTTGGGAAGAGAAAATGAGAGAAAAAAAAGGATGATCAAGGACACCATAACCTGATTTTGACATGGTTGGTACTGTTACAAAAGATCTTGACAAGACAATTCTAACTGCATCTTTGAAGACCTCTAAAAGAGATTGGAGTGGGCTACATGCCCCACAAAAAGGCAGTAGAGCAACCCACTCTATACTGCATGTATTGCAGGTGTTAGAGGGCAAATAATAATAATAATAATAATAATAATAAAGGTAACCTTTTTGGCATATAACCTAAACATGGTGCCCTTAGTCCATATAGGTTGTTACCTAAATGGATTGCTTCTAGTCCTTTTGGGTCACTACCTAAATGGACTATTTAGTCCACTTGGACTAATATGACCTGATTTATTTTCTCTCGTCTTGACCTAAAAATCATTTGAGCTTTGACCTAGTAACAAAAAAAAATTATGGCTCTTATCTCAAAGTACTTTTTTGAGTTATGAGATGTCACATATACCACCCACACTCCTAAAAAATCCTTAACAATTATGAACTTTTTATGCAGCAACACATTTTCACCAATTATCATAGTGTAAACACAACCATGTTTTATGAAAACATGTAGTTTCCTTTGATGCCATTAGTTATTTCTCGCCAATATGTCACTGGCAATTCACCAACCACTTCAACTAATAGCGAGCAAGATACTACAACCAATGGTGGGCACCAACATCTCAACCAATTAATTGTTATACCTTAGATCAAAGTATATAAATACCTTAGATCACTAGGTAAACACAATAAGTCACAACTTCTCATACTGAATATTTAAAACACAATATATTTTCTCTCCATTATCTCATATATAATTTTCTCTCCATTTGAGAGTTCCTTTTTCCATGAGATATTTGTTATTTTGGGAATACTCAAGCCTAGGTAGAAGTCACAAGCTCGTATTCAAAAGCCCACACCTCTTGGCCCATGATTGGAGCCTATAGAAAGCTCCATTTATATGTGAAGTTTTTTCACGAGTTCTTTGATTACAATGTCACATGCATTTCACTATCGGAAAAATATAAAATAGGAACAAAAATGTTGACAAAAAATTTTCTTCAGTAATAACCGATGGAAATTGCAATGAAATAGAAAAAAAAACAATAAAAACTCTATTGATAATTCCATTGATGATTTTATATATGTCAATAATGCTGATGGAATTATTGGTGAAAATTCCATCGGCAAGTTTAAATGAATTAAAACCTGACAGTTCTTTCTTCCCCCTTGTATCTTCTTCTCCCTTATGCAAAAAAAGAAGAAGAAGAAGAAGAAGAAGAAGAAGAAGAAGAAAAGAAACAATAGACCTAACCTGCAAATCCGTCATCTCCTTAACTTCTCTCTTTTGGTTCTATTTCACTCCACCAAATAAGTACAGTGACCAATTTTTTCAGTAACCCATTTATGTTTAAGTTAATTTATTGATTTATTTTTGTAGTATTTGTAGTTTGATTGTATATTTAAGTTTTTTACAACTTTTTCCTAGATAACTTTTTTGTATTAATGTGTGATTTGTATTTTAGAGTTTGTTTGGATTTAGGGAAAAATGATTTTATTTAGCACATGATAAAATTGAGTTTGATTTTGTAACTTAGATGTGTTATAATTGAAGAAATGATGATTAATTTGAATGGTACCAAATACATGTCATTTTTTTTCTTAAGTTGAAAATTTGGGAAAATATGATTTTTGTGGAATTGGTAATAATTGAAATGTATTAATTTATGTTGAATAAGTTTGAATCGAATAAATGATTGATAATTAATTGGGTACCAATTATTTTTTGTTTGTTTTATTGTTTAGTTCAAATTTTAATGGAAAAATGAACTTTTATGGAATTGATACTAATTAGGGTTTACCATGTTTCAACTTATGAATTGTTTGATAGTTACTGAATTATGAATTCATTTTTAATAGAAACTTGAATTTGGAATTGATAGTTACATTATTAATAAATATTGTCATCAATATTCTATATAGGTTTCATAAGTAATGAATGATCATTCTTGGATGTATTAGGATTTAAAAGAAGGGTTGTATAAGCAAGATTATCTTAAAGAGGTTAAGGGTTATATTAATTTTATACTACTAATATGAAGAATATTAGTGAAGGTAAAATTAGATATCCATTTTCAAAGTGCAAAAATAAAAAGTTCCACTATAAAGATATTGTGATGAAGTTTATTGAGAAATACTTAAATTTGTTTATGCATGGAGAACCTTATGAAACCATGTTAGAAAAGATGATTGGTTCAACTTTTAGTTCTAACAACATATATGCTCAAGTTAGTGGTGAAGGACCAAAATGACAAGTGAAAAAGTTGGAGGACCAAAACATATAAAATAAGCAAAATTGGTAACCCAATTCTGATTAACAAAGGGCCTATTTGGTGAAAATATTTTTATTTGAAAAAAAAGAAATACAAATTTCGATAGGTAAGGACTCAATGAGAATTTTAGAAAGACTTAATTGCAAGACAAATTAAATTTTGAAGTCAATTTAGGCTTTAATTGGAAGAAATTAAAGTTTGGGGGTCGAATTGTAATTTTAAAGAGTTACTTTAGTCAAATTAGGGATTAAATTGCATAAATATTGAAGTTTGATGGGCAATTATAGACTTGATTGATCCAAAACCATGGATCAAACTAAAAAAGGTGTGTGATTATAGGGGCTGGAATTGACCAAATTAGGGGCCAAATTAAAAAAAATTGAAAGTTTAATGGTCAATTAAGGGTCCAAGTGTACAAATGAGAAACCAAAAACTAATATGAAAATGACGCTAAACTTTGGTGCTAATGATTGAGTTTGGCAGTGATGAAATTGCATGAAATTAAGAGTTTGCAATTATGGGTGTGTTGCGATGTCACGGTCGCACGAATTAATTACCCTAGCTTAAAGCACAACACACAAGATAGTATAGAGCAAGCAAGGGGTCGATCCCACAAAGAAGGTTCAAGTCAGATTTTTATGCTAGATGATATGCAATTTGGGGGGAGGGGGGTTAGATGTTATCTAGGCTAAAACAAAAGAAAATAGAAAACTATCAAGCAAAATTAAATAAAATCAGAAAATTATTAAGAGAACAAACCTTGGTCGCAAGTAAACATCCACTACGAAAATCAGAACTGGTCATGGAAACGAAACATCAATTTATATTCTGAATATTTATCTCTTCTTAACATGAGTTAGTTAACGGATCTGCTGTATAACTAACCCTAACCATCAAACAACCACAGTGTCCGCACTAGTAATTTAATTCAATGGTAGCCTTAAGAACTAGATAAGTTGATTAATAAAAAAAACATAACTGTCCGCAGTCTATGTTTGATTTGATTGAATGTTCTCCCTAAGATTAATAACGTAGATCCGTCATAATTATTAAACTCAGTTGCTTCATAAGTTCATATAACACAACTCTAGTTTTGATACCATACTTAGCAATAGATTATCTACAATAATAACTTAGAGTCCACTCTAGCAATTAAAATAAACAATCATAAGAAAAAGAAGCATAGGAGAACAAACATATTCATTATATAAACTGAAAAGAAAAGGTAAAATAAATCTCACAGTTCTTGAAATTCGAAGGTTTTCGTGTCCTTGCAACCACGAAAAAGAGTTTAGCCTTACATGTTTGTTGAACAACTAATCTAAAAGGAGGAATGCATGATTTCGGGTTTCTTAAAGGAATAGGGTGTTTTTTTCTTCTTGGCTGGCTGCCCCCCTTCTCTTCTCTCATTCTTTTTATATCCTAGGAAACCCTAGTGTATATTTTACAAAATAGTCCTCTCTTAAGTAGAAAATTTACATTTAAGTACTTCAATAACTATTTGCTAAAAATAGAGAAATAGCCTTGCATGAAATCTTCAAGCTTTGATTTAGAGGAGCTAAATTGATGAAATAAAAACTTGGATGTCGGTTTAGATGCTTCGAAATGTAATTTGGACTCGTTTCTTCACAAAACCTGTTTACTAGCAGAATTCATTTGTCATCTTTGAAAAATCATATCTCCCTCATAGGTCTTTGGGTTAGAAATCCAATAAAATTGAGTTTGCATCAATTGGATTTCTGTAGCTCTAGATATTCAAGTTGGATTGGCCGAAGGTCAACATTGGCAGATTACGAGATTTGACTTTGAAGGCTGTGATTTCCATGTTCTTTCTTATTTTATTTTCTTGTCTTAGATGTCCAGAAAGGTATGGATGTTAGCTTTTTAATGCCACTAGAATCACTTCTTTTCGACCTCTAGAGCTCACGTTCTGCACAAAACATCGACTGAAGGTCAAATATGCCAATTACCTCCAATTTACTCCTTTTTTGCATCTTTCATCCAAAAGTGCCTTCAAAACATAAAACAAAGAATACCAAGGCATTTTATATATAAAACATAGGCCAAACACTAGTTAAATGTGAGTGAAACTATCGAATAATATGGTTGCATCAGGGTGCAATTAAAAGCAACTGGAAAAATAAGGACTAAAATGAAATACATCAAATCCCAAATTAAAAACCCTAATTTCTAGGTTTTAACCTAGATAACGTGTCGTTCAGCCACTGTTGAGCTTTTTCTTCTATAGTTTTGACTTATAAATTAGGCACTTTTAGGTGAATAAATGTGGCATTTTTGATAATTTTTTGGGTTGTAAAAACTATCATTCAACTAAGAAACACCCCCTCTACAAAGATCAACTACTTATATCAAACGTTTATAGTTCATTTTCTTCAACGAACTCAACAACATCTTATCCCCGATTAACCATCACTACATTCTAGACTGATCGGGTTGACAGTTCAAACTAATGAATGTGGAGCTACAAACCTTCAAATTGAGCAAGGTTGGATCTAAAGGAAAGGGGTGCACCCCCTTACCAAGATCAGGTGGTCTTCAACAATAATGATGTCGGAGTTTCTTCGATAAAGCCTAAAAAATGGTTAATTTAGTCCTTATTGAGTGTGATATCCATTTTACAAAACCATTGATATTGTTTGTGTGTTCACACTTCAAGCCTTCTCAGTAGTGAGTTTTTATTAAAGGTTGACCACATTTCTCTCAAGATCAAAAAGCAAAAAACAAGCTCCTTGGTCTCCATGTCTAGGAAAACAACCATAACCTCCAAAAACCAAGTTTGTTGCAAAATCATCATTGAAAAACCAACATAGGTACAGAGCTTACAGTTGTAAAACGTGCTCCAAAAACCTTTCATTTTGTCAAGGTGATAACATTTGATCAATCTATGTTTGAACCCATCAAAAACCCTAGTAAGACACTATAAATACCCCCTAAAAATCAGAGCATAAAGGATAAAAAAGGATAAAAAGTTGATAAAGAAACTCTAAGTGTGAAGGTTTAAGAGCCTAACATAAGGATTTCTTAAGCTTTGAAAAGACAACAATTTTGTGGAATAAATACTTTACAAGGAAAGCACAGAGGGTAGTAGCTACTCTAGGAGCTTGAAGGTATACTTTCTAACCTAAAAGTGGAGTCTGTATAGCCTGCTTGAGTGGTTTTTCTATTGTCATTTGGTCTCTATTATGTTTACAAGCATGGAGATGAGATTTAGAATGGTTGGCAAGTAGTGTTGTGGATGTCCTTTTTGTTACTATGATAGTTTGATTATATTTAAGTTTTTTTTTATAAAACAATATTGTTTTATTTTAACTTATGCAATGCATGTTGAAGCAATGATGTTTATACTAGATTTTCTAGGTCTGTTAATGACAAAAATGAGTCTTGAAAAACCAATTTTGAATCCATATGGCATGAACATCTAGGCTGTTTTAAGTTGATAGTTTTTGGATATGGAACATCTTGCATAATCTAGATGATTTGATGTTATTTGTTGGTTCTTTTGATTCAAATATGCTTGATTATGGTAATGTGGTTTGTTAGAACTAACAAAGCATGCTTTAGAGGCCTAAAATGTTAGTTCTAGGTTTGATAACTGGTTTTATATCTGGGTATTTTTTAGGTTCTAAGGCAATGTTCTTTGTATTGTTGGGAAGAACATTACCTTACACTATGATTTGGACCAATTCTTTGCACAGAACCTTTCCGGTGACTTTATTAGTCAATAATATAGAGTTTATTTGTATCAATAACATATTTTCAATAGGTTTTAATCCTAGGGTTTTAGTTTTGAATTGAAATCTATTTTGACAAGATCATGATTTTTTAGTGATAATCAAAATGCATGAATGCTAAATTATTGATCATTGCATGATTTCCACCATGTCTGTCTTTGGTTTGTCCATATTTAGTCTGATTTGAAATCTTCATTGCTGGGTTCATATTGAATGTTCTTTAGTGTTCTTCATGTTCCTTTTTTTTTTTGGTTTTGATAAGAAGTTTTTGAGTTTTGTTAAGTTTGATTTCATTTTGGATTGTAGTTTAGGTTTTGGTTTGTTTTTTGGGTCAAACTAGTCGACTTTTGTTTGGTTTATAGTTGAACTAAAAATCGGGTCAAAGGTTAAGACCTTGTTTGGCTGATAATGTTTTGGCTAAAGGTTTTCTTTAGCTTAAAGGTGTGTTTGGCAAACACCCTCTAAGCCTATTTTGATAGTTTTGATTTTAGGGAAAAATATGTTTTTATCAAACATGACCTTACAAAAATGGTTTCTGCTTGTTGCATACAATCCAGTCCTTACAAAATATTGCATTTTATTTATAAACAAAAAGAGAAGGAAAATGTTTTTTTAGCATAGTTTTAGAAAAAAATTTGTGTTTTTTGTTTTTGCATTTCTTTAGGAATTTACAATAAGTTTGTAAAATTCCTTAAGAATTTGGCTAGTATTTCAACAACCCTAAGTTTTTCTCTAAAATTATTGGTCAACATTCTAATATAAATGTTGGACATACAAATGGGCTAGTATTTAAATATTAAGAGTTGATTAGAAAATTCTGATAATTATTTTTAATATTCACTAATTTTAATTGGGAGTATTTTTCACCACAATATATGAGTTGTGAAAATTGCTTTTCGTTTTTCAGGATAGGTGAACCTTGTCAAGGTATCTATATGGATTCTTCTTATAAGAATTTATCTGGGCATATGAGCTCATAATAAATTTGAAATGCCAGATTTATTCATGAGTGTAAATCTTTGTTCTAAGCCACAGACGAACAACCGGTTAAAAATCCATCAACACCTTTAAACCACTTCTAAACCACACAATGCAGCTTACCTCAAATAAGGTGTGCTAGGGGTGCCAATACCTTCCCTAGCCACAACTAGTCATTACCCTATAATTTCAAATAAGACCAGTTCACCTGGGTCTCCCAATGACCCTAAACCAAATAATTATGTGGCGACTCCTTGACCCCGACGTCTCGCCATACCGCGTCACACGTGCGACAATATTAACCCTTAAAACAATATGGTGATGGTTGCAATGAGAATGAGTCAAGATTATAATGGTTCACACAACATCCCTTTAGATGAAGAACCTAAAATAGATGCAATTAGGTTTTTAAAAATCTTGAAAGATTATAATGAATTATTATGGGATGGGTGCACAACTCACATTAATTTATCAGTCATTTTATAAGTGCTTACCATTAAGTCAGATTATGGAATAAGTAAGGCTAGTTATGATCGGATCCTTGAATGGGTGAAAAACATGTTACCTAAGAGAAATGAGCTAAAATTCATGATAAAACCTTTTGGCCTGGGATACCAAAAAATTGATATTTATCTAAACTTTTACATGTTGTACTTCGATGAATATACAAATTTTACCAAGTGCAAAACCTATTAGCATGTTCAGTATAAACATAGTAGTGGTAGATGAAGGACACTTATCACATAAAAAAAATACTTCACAATCACACCTATGCTATAAAGGTTATTTATGTCTTCAAAGACTCTCACCACATGACATGAAACCATTCAAATGATGAGGTGAATGGAGTTATGGTGTACCCTTTTGATGGTAAAGATTGAAAGCAATTCAATATGGTGCATCCTGAGTTTTCAATGGAATTAAAAAATGTATGCCTTGCCTTGTGTACTAATGGATTTAATCCATTTGGGTCTTTTACACTCTATTCTTGTTAGCTAGTCATACTAACAGTTTACAACTTACCCCCGAGGATTTGTATGAAGCTGAAATTTAAGCTCTTATGTATGGTCATACCTAGCTCTTAGAATCCAAGTAGGAATATAATTGTTTGCTTTAAACTTTTAATTGATGAGTTGAATCAATTATGGTAAGGCGAGGTGACACGACCAAAAGATTGATATCTTCTCCCAATTGTAGGAGTGTCAAAGTAATAAATAACCCGGCAAGATCGGGGTTGAACCACATGAAGGTTAACTATATAAATAATAATAATAACAACAACAACAACAACAACAACAACAACAACAACAATAACAACAATAACCACAACAACAATAATAACAACAACAACAACA
>Ga0307511_10005313_pt1 | contig 13116 bp, 15 predicted proteins | sample 13_EM_MG_FD_200266 | JGI IMG/M metagenome (GOLD analysis project Ga0307511, IMG submission 200266) | Populus trichocarpa ectomycorrhiza microbial communities from riparian zone in the Pacific Northwest, United States - 13_EM | ecosystem: Host-associated > Plants > Roots > Unclassified | place...
ATAGTAAACCTGGCCATTCAGTAGGGCCAGAGATAAATTGGAAATGGTTATGGCGGGGTTTCTGATGGCAAGATATTGGCTAACTTGTATTTACCGCCAGTGAGAGGAGATGTACAATAATCTCCGGCAATAACGGAAAAGTGTGATAAGTACAGGGGTTTTAGGCAACACTGAGCTCCTCAACTATGGCGCTAGTAGTTATAATTCTATCCCAAATACATGTAAAGATATCCAATAAACAATTAGAGCCATGGGATATATATCTGAGCAGGTTGTCGTTGTCTATTTCACCTGGTCTTTTTTCCATATTGTGACCCCATTACCTCCCTTCTAGAAGGGTACGACCCCTTATACCCCCCCTTCACCCCTCAAAGAGGTCTCTCGAAGGTCTTTGGTGGGTGTTTCTTCGATTCCGTCCACTCCGGGCTCTCCTTTAGCTCGATTCCCGTTCCAATATAGTTAGCGCCATGGTGATCCACTTCCCGGTGGTGATCCGCTTCCCGAGGATGGATGGTACCTATTACACGAAGCTCTTTTGTTGGGAACCCTTATACATGCAGTAAATGGACCGCAGATTAACTACCTAGCACGTCCCAGCACGTCCCCTACGGACAAGTACTGAGTTTTTTATATACGTATAGTGTGCTAGCGTACGTGCACATGCTAGGACTTAAGTATAGATACGCTGGCTAGGAGTTGTTCACACACGCTGGTTAAGAGTTGTTCATATTCGCTAGCTGGGGTCTGTTCATATATGCAGTGCTTGGGGGAAAGTTACTACGCCCCTTATTTTTTTTCTTTTTTTGTCTGAGGCCAACCTGCCAGCGTGAATGATGTACAAGGCATAAGGTTGCATAAACCTCCCAAAACGAAGCTTTTGAGGGCCACCAAAATGTGGAGAAGGGCTTCACATTAGAGGGATTATATCGGCACCCGCTGAGGGCTATTGAGCCTGAAATATAGGTTCTATGGAGCGGCATACGAAGGGCCTTTATTGCATATTCAAGGCATCGGCATGCATGTCTCATGCATGTCTGAGATGCGTAGTAACTTTCCCCCACACACTGTATATATACTTGATTATATACGCTGGTTAACAGTTGTTTATCCTTGACAGACCACTTCCGGACACTTTACCGAAACTGTCACGCTCTAAAACTACCTTCCCAATGATCCTATGTCTACAGTAAGCCTGATGCAAAATTTTGGTGGGGCGCGCCAAGGCACCACTACGTGCTTGGCTCACATATAAAAAATTAATAATTTGTGACTAGAAAGGAAGAACAAAACGAGAAAAGGAAGTATCTACCTAGTAGCTAGGTAGAACTAAGTAATACAGCAGCATATTCTGGCTTGCACTAGCCCCTCAGTAGATGCCCGTCAACAGCTTTTCTATGATAAAGCTATGGCAATCCATATTCAATCGCAGTAAGTAGTAGTCTGGTTTGTATTGCGACCTGACTTTGAGTGTGGCCATGCAACACTGCCAAGAGGTCAAGAGGGGCATGCAGAGTATAAGATAAGGACATTAAAATGGAAGTACGTGGGGTAACCAGATCAGCCGCGGGGAGTCAAAATCTGAAGCTATTTCACCGCTCTACTCCCCGAATTGCCGCATAGCCTTAGGCTGATTAGGCGTATAGACTCCAAAAAAAAAAAAAAACTCCCCGAATTGCTCCCCGAATTACACTCCCCGTATCACCAGGTTGCTCCCCGGATCGCCAGTTTACTCCCCGCAAAACCAGACTACTCCCCGCATACTCCCCGCATCGCCAGGTTGCTCCCCGCCGTTACTCCCCGCCATAGAAAAATTTACTCTCCCCGCATCGCCAGGTTGCTCCCCGCGTTACACCCATTTTGCTCCGAAAATGTACCCTAGGAGGTTATTCGTAATAAATACCTAGGTAACGAACACGAACCTCTTACGAGAGGTGGTGCCAGTGCTATTTAGAAATTTCCAGGGCGTGCGTCATCGCAGCTGCAGCCAGGATCAACCACCAGGATGACGCACTAGATGTGACGCCAAGACTGATAAGTCTTCGTAGCCCACTGATGAGCCGGCAACTTAGATCCACGAGAGGGCCCTTCATATCACCTGTGCTTCAAAACCTCAGCAATAATATAATAAGCAAACCACATTACCTCCTTCGTATACGAAATTACTGAACATAGACATCCTTCCGTTACTAGGGTCTTGCCGTTTTTCCGTGCTCACTCCTGTAGGAGAAGCAAACATGCAACATAGTGCTGGTACACGATTCTCAGAGCAATCTAATAATAAAATCGGACTTCGGAAGGGTGAACTAGAACAGAGCCTTCCCTCAATATACGGTATGTAGGCTGTAATGCAAGTCACAGAATACATATCCCTGGTCCCTCCCTTCGCGGTATTTGGGATCGGTCTTAGCCTGCTAACCGAAGCAACCTAAAAGTGGTCTTCCAGATGCATTAGATACCAGAACGCCTACAACAACAAAAGGATATAACATGCCAACATACATTACCTACACCATACATCTTTGAATATGCCCAACGTGCCGGAGCTCTAGACAAGCAATTATGGTGGCTTACACCCGATTAATTATCTTCCTATTGCAAGGATGGCTTGCTGATACTCATCTCTTAATATTGCATTCCAGACCGGATATAATCCCAGTCTTTTCGTGACCAATGGGGGATTATTTGTTGCCCATCTCCGATCGGAACAATCCAGCTTGGCAGCAGCTCCCCGCATGGCGGCAGGCATTCGAAATGATAACCCTATGAATTTTTTGTTGCGTCGGCTCTGGAATGGGTGGTGGAATCCCTCGTGATTGCCTGTTACTTCCTACACTTGCAGAAGTCACTCAGAGCCAATAACCCCCATACTGCCTCCCGAGCTTGCACCGTGGGCATATCCTGGGGAGACGTTTCGCGAGATTATCAACCTCCAGTGTCTGGAGATGGTACGATCTTTATTGGTGCCCATTGTGTGTAAGACATACTACAATAACGTACATATAATGCTGACCGCAAGTACAATGCTACAATAGCTAACCACAAATGAAATAGGTAATTTGTCCGAGATTGTTTGAAACTCACGGATGAAAAATTCGTTATTGGCTCTGTTATTTCTTGCAAGTCTATTTTTTTTAAATGCCGGTGTCTGAGGACAAGGTGGGTTGACAAGGCGCAGCACGACAGCGTTGCCTTCGTGGGATGCTCAGCTTAGGCACATACCGGTACTTGAAAGATAATCTCGCACTTCTGAGGGAGCTGTCGTCTGAGCTGCCGTCCTGTAAGCTGACCTTTGCCTAGTCTACCCTATCCTACGTGAATACGGTACATACCTAGGCGTGCTGACAGACCAAATTCATTAGGTACCCTTGCGCTCTTTGGATCTGGCCCAGACAACCTCAACAAACTCCAGACGATCGTGAGACGTTGGGCAACCGAAGCCGTACAATCAAGATGAGAGCCGGGTGCGGGGGAAACCGGGATTAAAAGCTTTGTAGGAAGGGCAACTCCATAGAGTACATCCAGCGATATCCGATATCCGTACTGAAACGGGTAAACTTCCAGAACAAGAAGAACCCCCACATTTGCAGACTGAGAGGCAATCCTAACCCTAACGCTAAGCTCTTGGCGAGCGTTTCCAGTGAGGAAATATTCTAGTGCAATGCCCTCATTCACCAGTCAAAGAAATTCGGCATGCTGTACATACATTATGTCGGAATGCATGGACTAAAATAAGCTTTTTCACAAATACGGCCTTGGCTGCAATTGAGCCAAGCTCATGTGAAGACTCGCTTCTAAACACATCCAAACAAGGAGATATGGCGGCCATGCATTTAATATATATGGTACCTTCTCGGTATTGTGGCCCTGTGCAGATGGTCTGATCTTGCATGTTGCAAATCCCGAGGATATTTGATTCGCCGTATTTTGTCTGTTTTCTACTCAGGAAAATTTAAACGATTTGATGGTTCCAGGTACCAGTGCGGGGTACTATATACCAAGATCCTTAACTCACAGATTTTCTTCTTGTGAGTCACTGCACTCATTCCGGGTACACCACATTGCCGACGTACCTGCATAATAGTTGTTTCTTCTTTGATTTTTATGTTCTAACAACCTACCTTTGCTTTTGGGGGAGTGGGAAAGAGATCTACGGCAGGTTGACCAAGCGCTTACGGAGTTAGAGCTGTCATGTATACCAGTGGAGCAGATGCATGTCAGAACGCGTTGCTAACAATTTGCGACGAACCATGTGGTGTTGGCAACTGGGCAAGAAGGCAAGGTGGTGATCACAGTGAGACACGTCTCAAAGAGTGCAAGCGCCTAAGGTAGAGTACTGTTCTATGTCATCAGGCACTGTTATATAACATCATCACTGACACTCGGTATTTGGCAGTTCTATTGGGTTCATGTAGGTCTCTCGACGTCGGACGATAAGGGACCACAGACATCCCTATACCCAACTAAGGTACCTAGTGGGTCATCGGTGCAGCGAACCAATCAGACCAACTGCTCCCAACCCTAGCGGTCTCCAAATGTAACAAATATTGTTGCCGAACTAGACTATGGAAATCGGGAACAAGGAAGCTTGGTTCCCCAGATTTCGCTAATTACTTTTTTAATCGGGATTAGAAACGGCGTCAGGATTTAGCGCGCGTATTCCGCATAGTTTCAGCTCACGTAATGCAAGCCAGAAACCGATAGCTTGCCGCCATGCCAGATCCCAGAGCTGCAGTTGAGTTGGGCAAGGGATACTGGTGTTGGTCCTACATGGGTTTTAGATTCCGGGAATGGAGCTCGTGACTTACATTGGCTGGTGGGAGAAAAAATACCGCAACTGAAGAGCGGATTTGAAGACCATCTGTTGCATGTTGGGAAAGGGACTAAAGGAATACCTTACATTGGCCGGGATGAACAAATAGGAGAGAGTGGGAAATCCTGCGACGTGAGTATGGGAAAGAAGCGTCTTTGATATGGGGGATTGCAAATGTCAATTCCGCCTGAGTCTGAGTACCGACACCCCGAATTTCTCCGATACCTAGGGCCCCAAGTGCCAAGTCGATGCCATCCATGTAGCTCAGACCCATGGAACTGCACTGCGGATTGTCATTTAATATTCTTATTATTTGCTGCCTCGATCACATGTTTTCCTTGTAGATTAGGTACTTTCAAAGGTCTTGAAATCCGATAAAACCCAAACTCACTGGCTTCAGCCGTTCAAATTGCCCTCAAGGACCACTGGCATGTGACTTGCACCTATATATTAGCTTTGTATTAGGTACTCGTGAATCCTTCTCAATAACACCATTCAAAGTCTGCTCTTCTGCTTTACTCTCACGATTACTTCGCCGTTCCATACTGTAGACTTTTGCTTCTTTACATAGTTCCGCGTGGGTACATTCGGAGCTCACTAATTGTTGGCTACAACGCCACAAAGATACCCACCCGCAAACCCCCTCCCCGCCAAACAGGGATCCGCGCACACACCCTCGGCGCCATCGGACCAAAGAAGGTACACATTTAGTTATTATTTACTGGTCAAGCGACCGAAGGAAAAGGCGGCAGGGATTATGTTCTGTTGCGAGACATGGGGGCAGGAGCACGGACGGCGCGAACAGCACTGTTAGGAGGATTGCGAGCTTCTGAGCTGATGCTATATAAGAACGTCTGGCCTTTGAAATCCCCCGATCGTATCGCTATACTTTCGTCAAGCTTATCCCCACCGTCCCCGTTGTCACTGTCTTTGTTTGCTGCTCAGCTTGCCGGCAAGAAACACCTGAAACTACTGCACACCTCTACCACCGCAGTCGCAGCCCCATCAACATCCTCCATTCCATCGCCAGCGTCCGCATTGCCTGCTTCCCCGCTGCCATACTCACAGTTTCCCAACATGCCTACACATACAACCCACCGCGTGCATGCTCCACACTTGGAGACCCCCCCAATGGACACCTCCCGAAGGTTCGTCAATTCTCGGTTCTGCTGCGAGATTAATTGCCATTTTCTTTCTGTTTCACGACCTGCATAACTTGATTTTTCTGTGTTCTATCATTCCTTGCGTTGCCCCCCGATAGAGTTGAGTTACCGGTGTAGTGGATGGGTTATCGGCACCGATGGCTTCACCCGAATGGGTTCTATTCAGGCCGCACTCCCACACCAGACTACACTCCCACAAACATACATTCCCCCTCCCAACCTGACTACCCCCCTCCCTGATCCCTCCCATCAACGCACTTCTCTTTTCTCGCCTCCGGTTCCTCCTCAAGTCCGTTGTTCTCCAATCTCCGAACCCCCTCACTACTGGAGCCGGCAATCAAGCGTTCGGCAAACAAAGCTAACATGTCTCGCGGTAGTGGCTCTCCTTTCCGCTACGATACTTCCTTCACCAACGATGTCAGGAAGGCACTGGGAATTCGGGGGCTGATGCCTCCCGTCGTCGAATCGTTCGAGCTCCAAAAGAATCGATGTGAGTCATTCGATTTGTCCCTCATCCTACTTAGGAGTTTCAGACTGACGAGATGTGACTGAAGGCTTGGAGCAAATTGCTATGAAGACTACATCAATCGACAAATACATGTATCTGTCGAATTTGAGGAATACCAATACCGATTTGTTCTATAGGCTCCTCATCGACAACATGCGAGTGAGTGGCCACCCCCATCCCCCACACTTCACATTCGAGACTCTACTGCTGCGACTACCCTCCTACCTATTGTAGTCCCCGATGGACCCCCTTTGATCCCTGGTTGTAACAATTGGATAGCCGGAGGCTAATGCACGTGCTGCGTTCATTAGGAAATTACACCATTGGTCTACACGCCCGTTGTCGGTGAAGCATGTCAAAAATGGTCCCATATCTACACACAGCCAGAAGGTGAGAGCTTGCTAATTATAATCCAGGGGCTTTTGTTCCTCCTGCCCCACGGCACCGACGCTAATGTAGGACAACCGTTTGGTATAGGCCTTTATTTATCCTGGTCAGACCGTGGGAACCTCCGTAGTGTTCTGGAAAACTGGCCGGCGGAGGAAGTCGATATAGTTGTTGTCACTGATGGGTCTCGTATTCTCGGTCTTGGTGATTTGGGAGTCAATGGGATGGGTATCCCGGTGGGAAAGCTGGCTCTCTATGTTGGATGTGCCGGAATTGACCCAAGGAAAACTCTTCCGATCACAATCGACTTGGGCACAAATAATGAAGGCAACTTGGGTGATCCTATGTACCTTGGTACTAAGATGCACCGAGTTACCGAGGAGGATGAATTGGAATTCTTAGATGAGATGATGATTGCTTTGAACGACAGGTGGCCCGGGTGAGTATCATTGCTATTCCTTAAATCTTGGGTGCTGGTTGCTGATCATTGATATACAGACTGGTTGTTCAATTTGAAGACTTCAAGAACCCATTCCCGTCGCTTGAGAGGTACAAAAACACCTATACTGCTTTCAATGATGATATTCAGGGAACTGGTGCCGTCATTCTCGGAGGTGTCATGAGCGGTTTTGGCAGGAGCGGCATTCCCCTTCCTGAGCAGCGGCTCGTGTTCATGGGTGCGGGATCTGCTGCCGTCGGTGTCGCCAAGCAGATTGTTGAGCTTTTCATCAAGAATGGAATGACCGAGGACGAAGCTCGCCGCAAATTCTGGCTTGTTGACTCCAAGGGTCTCGTTGCCAACGATCGTGGGGACCACCTTGCCGAGCATAAGCTTTTTTTCTCTCGTGATGACAACAACGGACAGCAATTCGCCTCTCTGGAGGAAGTTGTTGACTATGTCAAGCCAACTACACTAGTGGGTCTCTGTACCACTGGCGGTGTCTTCACCGAGAGCATCATCAAGAAAATGGCTGCTATGAACGAGCACCCTCTGATCTTCCCGTGAGTAATCTGTTCTCGTTAATAGATTCTAGAAGTACAAGCTAATTATAACCCCGATTAGTCTCTCCAACCCTGTCCACAAGTCCGAATGCACATTCGAGCAAGCCATGCAATGGACCGACGGAAAGGTCATCTTTGCCTCCGGCTCTCCATTCCCAGCCTACACCCACAACGGCGTTGAGCACATCCCCGGTCAAGGCAACAATATGTATGTCTTCCCTGGTATCGGACTCGGAGCTATCCTCTGCCAATCCACCCATATCTCCCAAGACATGATCTACGCCTCTGCCGCTGGACTTGCCAAGTCCGTCAACGACGAGGAAAAAGCGAAAGGGTGGTTGTACCCTGATCTCCGCCGAATTCGTGAAGTTTCCGTTGTTGTCGCTCGCGAGGTCATCCGTGCTGCGCAGGCTGGTAATCTCGACCGAAAGAAAAACCTGCAGAGGTTGAATGACGAGGAGCTCGACGAATTCATCAAGAAGGAGATGTATGATCCTTGTGAGCCCAGCTCTAGCCGTATTCCCAGTCGTGTCGCCAGCCGTGTACCTAGTAGGTCCGCCTCGCCAGTGCGAGAAGGTAGAGGCAGGCTCTAAAGGTACCCCTTTTATATATTGCTCGAATTCGGACTCGGAGGTGGAGGTGAGGAGTGTGTATTTCCGGGGAGAAGAGCGGTATAAGCAGTTGGTCAGCTGATCTGAGGGGCTGGGGATTCGGTTGAAAGTATACCCTTTGCTTAAAATTTTTTTGACGTCTTGTCTATTTTCTACTCCATTCATTTCTTACCCCACATTTAACTACTTGTATGTTTCGTTACTACCTAGTGTTTCGGTTATCTTACTCGGCTTGGTTTGCTATGTTGCTAGAAAGAGATAGGGTGTACTGTTGCTTTTAGAAATAGTTGGGAAATATTGTTAGTTTAGTCTGGTTGGCAACATTGTTAGTGTCTGCTTTTATGTGATATGTTTGGGACGGAGAATAAAAAAATGGATTGTTCTATCTATTTTATTATATACTTTTGTGCAGTTTAGGTTTATTTGTGTTACAACGGATCCTTAGTAGCTTGATCTACCTTAGTCATTTCCATTATCTATTTCGTCATCCAAACATATCTCCACCACGTCACAAGCCCTAAGTAGATAAGCAAATACTCAAGTGGGTACGAGGCTAAGCGAGAATAGACTTGATATTGACGGGTAGTCATCTCTGTGTCGCCACAGTATTCTATGGAGGCCTCGTCATGTCATAGCCTATCTTGGCATCATTGACAATTCTGTTTTGGTACGTCATAAGTAGACAGGACCGCATTTGCTTTACCTAGTAGCCACGTATGACCCAGTCTCCTTCTATTTATTTAATTGGCGATTCCTATATGCGCTCCTCCCATAGTACTACAGATCTGCAGACTTGCTCCTATACCTTCCTGTTACGCTCTTATATCTAAGCTTGTTTTGCGTGCTCCTATCCTTAGTTATACTATAATTTGCGGAACGCCCGGGGTACATAAATTATTCTATGCTTGCCTAATAGTTCGAGCCGGGTTACCTGGGCTCAAGGGTATGTACACTCGAGCGTATGTACATATATATATGTACCTAGGAATTACAGTAGTAGACTTGCTCAGTGCTGCTACAAATCCCGGTCGCACCTCTATAGGCCATTCATTGCTCTTATAGGCTCTTAATACAACGAATTATTGGATGCTTCAATTAAAGTAGGGAACAAATAGACCTCGGTAGTAATGTTCGTCCGAAGATTTTGATAATAGCTTCGGAGTGGTATTATATATCATAACTCCATCCCTATATGAACTTCTACAACTGTATAGATTTTTTTTTTTTTTTTTTTTTAAACTGTATAGATTGAGTCGACAATTATTAGTCTAAAGGTAAAGTACTTACCGTGACCATTTCTTACGGTTCATGTATCCGTATATTATACTGTATTAGGCAATGTACTATTGGGAACACAACTAACCTGACAGCAATGCATGCTTGATTATGAGGATAACCAAGCGCAACAATATGGATTAGCGCGACCGGAGTACTCGCGATCGGAGCTCGACTATAGGCTATTATATATCTGGGAGCGAGCAGATCCAATAGAGAATAGAACTTCACATTGGACCAATAGCAGCTGTGGAGCGCTGGAAACGTTTATAGGTCCTGTGGATGTAGAGAGGTAGCAGCGTGTAATGCCAAGTGCGAGTGTGTCAGAATAAGAGGTAGGAGACTGCCTGCCCGGTCATATGGTGAGGACACTCAGTGGGCATAGGGTGAAGTACTTGTATGCACTGCAATATATGCACTAGTAGTGCGTTAACCAGCGTGGGTCAAGGGGTGGGCAATGCAGTGAGTTCGCAATTACTCACTTATGTATTGGTCCTATTTGATATAGTATTCAGGGTACAGCGCATCTAAGTACTGGCCACATTGCCGAAGTGAAATCCCCACGAATGGTGACCGGATCCGGAAAGACAAGGCTGATGGGAAAAACCTTAAGAGATCCTGCTGCGGTGGGAGACCTCATCGGGGAGGGAGAAGCAGGAGTAGTGACAGCGGTCACAACATTAGTCAAAAGAGCCGAGCACCTGGTGGAAGATGGCGAAGTAAGATTCAGTTGTGGAGGATCATGTACTAAGGCACAGGTACCCTGAAAGATAGCTGGCAATCAGCAATCCATAAACACGGAGAAGGGTCAGTGACTACAGTATCTTAACGGATGGTAGCAAGAGTGAAGCGGGGACAGTAGGAGCATGATGGTGGACGGCAGAGAGGAGGGTGCCTAGCGAATAACAAAGGGCTAGGGGAGGTGGCTACAGTATGGGATGGTGCAGTGGCAGGTTTCAAAGGAGCCCTCAAGAAGGCCCCCGAGACCGAGAAAATCTTGATCCTGTCGGGCTCACAAGCGGCAATAGCAGCAACAAGACGAGCAGGAAGGAGAGGCAAGGCGAGGACCCGAGACCTCAAGTGGGTAGTTGAGGAGATTGGTCGAAGGCAAAGAATAGCGAAACGAGAAGGCAGGCCAGGGGGCGACGTAAGCATGTTATATTACGAACAGAAGGATAGCAGTTACCCAAAACGAATAGAGGCTAGGATAATTTAGGTTGATATTATGACTTCATTGGATTGCCAAGTTTGTATGGCACGATATTTCAGGGTAACCCCTATTGTCTGTAGCTAGATAACTCATCTGTGTACTTCATGGTATGTGCCGCACACAACATACCCACGCTCTCATACAATGCCGGCCCAACCAGCGCTCTTACCTCCTCTATATCCTTCCCAGATTTGCTGTACCATTCCTTCTCAAATCTCTTCTTCTCCTTTTCTATTCCCCTCATTACTTTCCCAGCAATCATCTGCAACAGCAGCTCCCCAGCCCGAGACCCGTGCGCAAATGGCAGCTCCCCCATCCGGTCAATTCTCATTTTCGCAACGTACAGGCAGATCCCACCGACGGGTGTACTACAGTCCGGAGTTCGTCCATACTCTAGAACCTCACCAGCCGTGAGCTTCTGGATAACTCCGCCAACACCGTAGGTATCAACATAGTGCTGAGATTTTTCCCAAATTAGTTGCTTTAGTATGGCCATAGCGGGTGCATCCGGTAAATCCTCTGGATAATCCTCTGGGGGGAAGACTTGCAATATCATTCCGGTTGCTAGAAAGCGTATTGTATACAGTACTTTGAAGGCTTCTGCGTCGCTGGCTAAATTGGGAGTACTTGCCAGGGCCTTTTTGTGCACGGTTATGTGGAAACTAAATTGCGAGGGTGTTAGGCCCATGTAGAAGCTTAGCTGGGAGGGAGATTGGCGAGATAGTAGATCGAAGTATTCGGGACCCTTGCTCATTATGAATGCCATATGATCGGCAGTTAATGAGATTTCTGGGAGAACCTGCAATCCTGGGATGGCGATCATTGACGTTGGAGCTAGTGTAGACATCCCTTAAAGTATGTGTGTCGTTGCCTAGGTTAGTACTACTACACTAAATTATTATCTTTTTATTTAGGTTAATATATCTGTAGTCGGAATTGACGGTGGTCCGTAAACGAGACGTGAATGCAGAGTGTTGTGGATATATGAGAAAGGAAATTCAATTACAACGGGATAGAGTAAGAATATTGAGGTACTTATATTGTGTGTGGGCGGCTATGGGTTGTGTTTCAGGGGTTGGAACATGGCCCTTCAGGTTACCGTAGAGACTCGTGTTTTGCTAGCGTTATTTCTATTCACAGACCTCCTGGTAACTGCATTCAGTAAGAGGCATAATGTGATTCTCTAAGACTTCAAGCCAGATCTCCTTCCCTAGACCTGATTAGGTTGTAACTGATGGTGAAGTTAGGACGGATATCAACAGATGGAGGCTTGAGTTCAAGGTAGCAAATCAGAGACGGCGCTAGCAAATAACTCGAGTCTCTACGGTACTCGGGCTTGGTTGAAATGCCCCTCTATACGCAGAAACCTAAGACAGCTGCTAACCCAAATCTCTTATTTATTGTGTCATCCCCCCCGCACTTCTAACACGCTCCCACTTCGCATTGCACATGAGCTCTCTACAGCAGCATGTTTATGGGTTTTGCAAGCGCTCCACAGCTCCTATTTTGGTTCTGCTCTCCATTGGCTACATACACTGCCATGGCTCTGCTTAATATACCTGGGCTCCTGTCACCTTTATAGGTAGGTACGTGCTTCTAGGCTTGCTTTCTGATCACGTGCTCCTCCTATATAGCCCTACGCTCTCCTATGGCTCTTATACCTACCGATACCTAGACTTCACGGGCTCCCATAGCTGCAATTTCCTCGATAGGCTCTGGCCACGCTCCAGGAGGCTCGACGGAATCCGGCGGTGCTTCATGGTGAGCTGCTTTAGTCGCGCTCCAGGGTAGGTTCTGCTCCGAATCCGGTAGTGCGCTCCGGCTGTGCTCCTATACGTGCCCCTATAGATCCCGGTCGCGCTCTTATAGACCTCAGTCAATATAGGCTGTTTCTCGCAACCGCTTTTGATATAATTCATTATTATGCCTGAATGATTAATGTAGGGCATAGTCTGAGATGGTTTATTAGTGTAGAGTATAAGAATAAATCTATATGTAGCCTTGATCTCAAGGTTTTGGTGATAACTTGGTAGAAAAACCATGTACCATAGTTTCGTATGGGCATCTACAAGATAACAGATTGAGTTGATATCAAGGCTAGAGAGCATTAGTCGAAAAGTAAAGTACTTACACTAATCATCTTTATTCCA
>Ga0307511_10005314_pt1 | contig 13116 bp, 12 predicted proteins | sample 13_EM_MG_FD_200266 | JGI IMG/M metagenome (GOLD analysis project Ga0307511, IMG submission 200266) | Populus trichocarpa ectomycorrhiza microbial communities from riparian zone in the Pacific Northwest, United States - 13_EM | ecosystem: Host-associated > Plants > Roots > Unclassified | place...
CACCAATATTGTTGAATCGTTCAACCGAACCACCAATAAACCCACGAATGGGCTCACTTGCGTGATATTTGGCCTATAGTGGTAGTAGAGAGGAGTGCGGGGGGGGGTCATCGGGAACGCCATATACTACAAGGGTGGGTATTGGGTATTAAATTAAATTTGGCCGGCTGTGAGAATAACCATGTTGTAGAGCTAAATTGATTCCATATATCTCAATTCGGCAAGCATAGGCCCTGACTAGGTACTCTGCTACCGTGATATAGCTCGAGGAGGTGAAAACAGGGATGTTATGCAGGCGTGCATCCTTAGGTACCCTATAGTAAGACGCGTGCCGTGCTAGCCCCGGAAACAGATAGACTGCAGTCTTAGATTCGCATTATTACGGTACGCTACGTTAACTTTGTGGCTTCTGCACAAGTCCTACCCGCTCTCTATGCATAGTGATCGGCCCTTTACATACATACATAATCGCACTATCGAAACCCAATGGACGTAAATAGCAATCATCGTTTATTTTCTAACCAAAATAATGTCAGGCAGATTAAGTATGATTTCCGTAGTCATCGTCCCGGGTGAGATCAGTATGGCAATCGGAAGACAACGACCCAGGAGATTAATGACGGCCACACTCTGGAATGCAATAGTGCTTGGCTATTACTAAATCTTTTCAGATAGCACGACATCTTTACCGCCAAACAAAATTAGTTCTATTCCATCATGATCAAGGCCTCCACACTACATGTATATGTTTTGTGCATCTGTGGCTCTATTTAGGTATTGCCACGCAAATTATGCGCTTCCTTTGTTATTTCTTGATTAGACTCCCAAGACAATTGGGCTTTTGCGTTGCATGGTGTTTCGGGCCGTCTTTGTTGTCTAATCAACAAAGGACATAGATAACTCGGCTAGGCAGGTGTGGCTGGAGCTAGGTACCTAGGACGTTTCTCCAAAGAAGCAACACAAGGCCCGAGTACAAACCAGTGGGCCCAGTGGTACACCCGAGTTTACGCATACGAGAGGTCAGTACCCACGTGCATACGGTACTAGAAAGTAGTTGTTAGCAACAACGCGGGGTGATGGTGGTAGTGTTCTTTGTTTGCGCAAGTTTCGGCCCACCCCCCACCCTCCCTACTATTGAAGCGTTTGTCAGGCAACTCTAGGGCATAGCTCTTGAGTCAGTCGAACGCCCTAATACTGGTGCTTGCGGTCCTTGGTTACCAGTACTACTCCTTTGTTCTGCATTCTCTCTCGCATTCTATAATACGGACGTTGGACCCATACACAGCCCAACGCGTTCCTACTCATAAACCTACAATAGGTTATGAACTCGGAGAGCAGTCCGGAATAAGTATTCACCTACTGCTTCAATCAACATGGCGCTTGAACGCACATCCACCACACAGTAAGCAGAGTTACAGACCACGGCAACGCTGTTATAGACAATAACGACACCTACGCTCTGGTTTATGTACGAACAGCGGCATCGAGGGAGGAAATATCCACTTTCCTGCAATGGCACGCTACAGACGGGATGTTTGGGTCTGTCAGGCATAAGATGGAACCTAGCACTTTCTGCCAACTATGTTTCCGCACGCACCAGCCCAAAAGACGTCCAATATTGTGAAGGTACCGAGAAGAGATCCTTGGTCCTACTGCAATGGAAGCGGAGAGGAATGCAAATGTTAACGTGAATCAGACGCGCTGGCGGGACCTACTTGTCATAGAGGCCGTGGACCTGAAGAGTTCCCAGGCGTGCACACAACATGCTATTGCGACGGGTTTCGAACGGGATGTGATGTTTCGCCGCACGTTGTTCGGGTAGCAGATGTGCCAGTTGACAGTGAATTGGTTGCCGTTGCGTGGCCAAAGCGCGGAATTCTGGGCAACCGACGTTCTCTGCAGTGGGATTTGTTGGTCTATGTTACGCATAGCGCACACAGCTGACCAGGGGCCAGCGGTGGACCCATGACTCTACCTTAAGAGGTATCTGCCATTTTTTAATCCTTTGTGACACGGCCGGTCTGTGTTATGGACGTTTGGAAGTACAACCTAGAGTTTGTACCAGAAGCCAGTCGCGGTGGTTTGGATGCCAACCATGGCAAACGTGCCTTTGTTTTAAGGGCTGGCAGAGGTGGTGAAGGAGGTGGGCCCACGGTTGATCATCCACATTCTGGAGGAACGGAAGAATAAGTGGGCCGAGTCTGGACTGATCAGCTTGTTTGCCAACACGACCCGAACAATATGGGGGCTGCAAACATTACAACGGAGGGGTACATAAACCCTGGCATTGGGGGTGTACGGGCAAACCATTGCAATAACTTGGTCTTCGACCAAGGGAGGGATGCGGTTCCTCGTGAACCGGAGGATATCCCAATCGGACGTGACTGGTTGTGTGATTATCAGGAGAGCTGGTAGCGAATTTTTTTGGGATGGGTTTTTTTTTCGCTTCGGTGGAAGATACCAAACTAAAGGATCAACGCGGACCTCGCTGCGTGCTTTCTATTCATTCTATCTATATGCTCTCTGCCGGAACGCACATCCGAGAACCAGCACTAGCCGGTTGCAACTGGCACCGTTACTCTGGTTTCCCCGCGCTCATTAGCCCATTCGGTAGTTACTCCATCCAGCTTTTCGTACCTTTTTTCTAGGTTGCTTCCTTTCCCCCCCGTCCGGATACCCTTATTCTGTTGTTATACTTACCTTCTTCTTTGGGAGCTTTCCCCTCAGCTCCATTCTGGCACCCACATGCGGAGAACATTAGCCTGGATTATGAATGGCGGGCAACGATTTCGTGCTTATGCGGGAAACTACGCAACAGAACTTCTTCCCAGGACTACGGGATGATGTGTCATGTTGGCTTAGTAGAACTAATTCTGGATGACAATACCGGCAACAATATACTTTCTGCTGCGGCATTCATTGGGAGGCCATTCGGGATGCCGGACAAAATCGTACCATGGTCCCGGAATATCAGGAGATTGGTATCGTGGCAAGGAGGTTTCCTCGAGGCCCCGGTGTCGTCCCAACGAAGCTGGGCAACCAGCAGGTATTGTTGATCAAGCCGTGCCGGCTCCTCCTCGAGCCTCTCCGTCTCCGCCTCCCTACGCGGGCAATGATGCCCCGCCCCCCGTCGTCCTCCACCAGCTATCCTCTACCTTAACCGATACTTGCCGTTCTTATATGCATTTGTAGCTCGGCCAGCGTATATTAAACCCATCTGGGAATACAATTTGGAGTTTGTGCCAGAAGTAGTTCTGGATGCGTGGGATACAACCCACCCCTTTGGCGTGCCTAACGTGCCCCTGTTGCAGGGGCTCGACTAGGTGGTCAAAGCGGTGGCCCCACGCATGATCATTCATATCCTGGATGAGAGAAAGCAGAAATTGGCCGAGTCGGGCCTGATTAACTTATTTGCCAACACAATACCGTATACCATGGGGGCATCCAACATTACCATTGAGGGCCACATAAATCCTGGGATGGGGGGGGTTCGCGCAAACTATTGGAACGACTTGGTAATTGACGAAGAGGGAGATGCGGTTCCTGGGGAACCCGCGGATATCCCGAATAGACGGGACCAATGTAACTACGAAGAGAGCTGGTGAGGACCTTTGGAGTGGGCTTTTTTTTCCTGGTCGGTTGAATTTTTGGCTGTTTCATGGCGGCAAGGGATCCTGATAGATGACTAATATATGAATTCCGTGATGCGGACATATCATCCTTCACCGGGTAGTGCATTACTCTGATGGGCATCAGCCCCCACGCATTTCCTATGGGACTCTGCTTGGCGGGTCAGTGGGGTGCACAATCAACGGAATCATTTCCAGAAAAATATATTAGCATCCCGAAGATGCAGAGATTCATTGACATATGGTGGGAATGCGTCGGGGATGCCTAATGGCAATTTAAGGGGTGATCATTGGGTGGGATTGAGTGGAAACGGGCATAGAAGCGACAAGCAGCTGGTCCTCAGTAGTGGTCGAGTCTTGAGAATAAACATCAATTGAGAGTTGAATGATGTATTCTAGTGCCTATAGATACGTTATACGTTGGGTGAAAGTTATAAGGCCCTTAGCGTAGAGCAGGGAGTTCATGGAGACTTAGTGCACTTTTGCATATCGGATAACCTAGGTCAGTATGGACCACCCCGAACTCAACTAGCCTAGCCTGGGCTGGCGTATCCCGCCCATGATGAACCAGCTGGAAACCCGACTGGGGGGTTGGTAGGGAAGACAGCAAAACTCAGAGCCTGAATTCCATCAATTGTTAACCAAGTCTGGCGTATTCCACCTTTACCCAGCTAACGGCTTCTCAGCATTGTGGGCTTGGAGAATGACATTCCAGATACGCCGAACCCTAATTAAATTAGGCAATGCTACTCGTCAGGCATCTACAGGCACTCGTGTTTATGCCCATGAATGATGAATTTATCAAATGCGAATCTGTCAACAGATCATGACTGTGGTAAACTCTCCGTTATATCTATATCCCATTGGATCGCACACAAGTACCGAAGATAAAACAATAAAATATAATTCTAGCTGAATGAACAAAAAAATACTAGTAGAGCAGAACCCGATCGACTTGGAAATAGAAGAATCTATTGCAGCCGCCGGGATAGCTCCAGCTAGGTATACCTTTATCAATTCCATTTACGGAGGCGCAGAACAAAAGTCTTTTCCCTTTCCTATTTGAGAAAACTAGGCTTGGCATAATATGCGCGTATATATTGGCATATATGCATCTTTATTTCGCATATGCAAGACAATAGTGCATCGGCCAGGCCCCTCCTGCTCAATTCTCTAAATATCACTCCCGCTCAATTCGCGAGCTCTGCTTTCCATTCAATTTGCTAGCTACCCTAGTCTGGTTTAGCCACCCCTAATGCTCAATTCTCCAGCTCTCCCTCCTGCTCAATTTCCCAGTTATCCCTCCCTTTCCGGGTCATTTCACAGGTACATATTGACTTATACTCAGGTGGTGATTTGGGGTCTCTTGGAGAGACCTTTGAATGGAGGGATAGCTGAAGTATTGGATTGGGCGATAGTTGGAGACTTGCGTAAGAGGCAATGGGCGGGGAGGGCCTGATCAATGCAATAATACTTTGCATAAGCGGAGTCAGGATGAATCTTTTATATGTATATGCTTGCATATGCTGCCAAGCCCCATATTCCGAAATAGGAATGGGAAAAGCCTTTTGTTCTGCGCCTCCGTACTTTTTTGTAAATCAGTACTCGTAAACCTTTATTAATTCTAGTGCGTTATACACCAAATCAAAGAATCATTTAAATTGCCTCTGAGCGGCCCAGAACATGTATTACTTTGTTAGCTGCGCCCAAGTGTTCAACTGGCCCAATTCCAGAAAACACACCAAAAAATGCTATCGACTGCAGTCTGGTTTATATTTCTTTTTCACATATATTCCCAATGGTCTTGTACGGGACTGAGAGTGGATTCGAGGATTTGGTCTTTGATACATGGTACTAGCGCTAGGTCATACAGCATGAGATGGGGTAGTGCAACACCACGGAGATATTCAACAAACTAGCCGTAGGGTAGAACTCAAAGGTATTTAGTAGAATTAGACAGTAGGGGGCTCAAAAGCTGCGCACAAGTTCGGAGAACAACCTATGAATTGCCTAACAGCGTTGGATGCTGGAGTCAAGGGAGGTATCCTGATATATGGCTAATACATGAATTTCATGATGTGGAGATATGAGGGGGTATTACATTGGAATAATGTGCTTGCGCAGAGTCTGGGTACATTTCCTGCCCCTCCCGCTTAGTTTAAAAACCGTGAAATCAAGTCCACACCTCAGGGTATGAGGAATAATGCATGAGCATGCACCCAACGTACACGCAGGAGGATCACTAGCTGCGTATGACCATTCTTAGCTTATCTCAACATGCATGTTTTGGGGCTTAGCATATGAGAAGATTCTACCCATGATAAAGTTAGCTGTCAAGTCCAGTTGTGCTAGAATAGTTTCCTTGGTGAAGTCCTTGCACCCTGGATTTGTATGCCACCCAGAATATTTTGGATTCGGATATCGCCAAGGGTGCACAACCTCACGAATGCTTGGTCGGAACTCAAGAACCACACCAGCTACAGACAAGCGCAGGGCACCACGAGATGGGGCCTCGCTGACCACAACACGAATACCCACTGAGATTTTTGGGGAACAACCATCGCGACCCTTTTCGCCTTCGCCTGTCTTTTTATCTCTTCTTCCCCGCTCTCTTTTTCCCTTTCCCACGAAATTACGCTGTTAACGAGCATTGCGCGACGATTTCAGCCGCACCTCAAGCTAGCGTCCACACACCGACAATACAACGAATATGGGATTTTGTAATCCCACATCGACGCCCACACGTTATCGCCCACCAATCACCATGATCATCACGAATATGCAACCAGATGACATGTCCCAGTGTTTGCACCAAGCAGGGACATACGAGATCAGTTGCGAATATTTTCTGAAAAGAAACTCAAAGTCCGAGCTCTGTTCGGAGATGGATCAAATTGGGGAGGATGAAAGTGGGGAGGAGGCAGACAACGAGGATGACGAAAGTGAGGAGGAGGAAGAAAGCGAGGAGGAAGAGAACGAGAGGGGAAAACTGCAAGCAGTCAGGGAAAGGTGGCGGCGGGAGTGTGAAGCAAGAGAGAAGATGGCGAGCGGAGGAAGAACGAACGAGAAAGACAAGAGATGGGCGCAGTCAGGGTACTGATCCGTGAGCGGGAAAGGGCAGGGAATCTGGCATCTACGGTGTTTTATGTGCATCAGAGGAGTCGAGCTCCGACGCACAATTTTGGGGGAAGTCCGACACTGCCGTTCCAAGTGCCAGCACGCAAACCACACCCCCACCGCCACCACCACAAACCCACACCTCAAGTACCCAGACCCCACCACGACAGGCCACCAAAAACCAGCTCCCAACCCACACACCACCACAACACAAAACCACGGTCAACAGCGCATCAACACACACGAAAGTAGCATCGACTCAGGATGCCGCCACGGAGCCACCATCAGCACCCCCAACCCGCCCGTAAGCGGAGGTGGCAGTGCAAGTATCGGAACAGGACAAGAACGAAAAGCGAAGGGACCGGCAAACTTGAAGCTTGCCTCAACATCGAAACAAAAAAACACACAACCATTGGCAGTGGTTATTCATGGGGCTTTACCTCATTACAAACAGGGGATGATGCGACGGTGGATTGAGGAGGACAATGAGGGGGTGGAGATCATGGGAATTAGATGGCTGTTGAAAGATTTCGGACGGGAGAAGGTAGCGTCTTGTTTGGTCAGCTACCTGACCGAGATAGGGGATCTAAAGATGGGAAGGAGGCACTTCCGCACCACACGATGCGACGGGGATACGGTAGCAGTGACAAGGGCAAGAGGGTCCAACGATAACGGGATAATCGAGGAGGACCAGAGTATTCTTATTTTGGGGGAGAACCTTGTTTACTTGCGCGGTCTTGGAGGAAGCGAAGGGGGGGGGAGAGCGCGGCGTTTTGCGATTTTGATTTGCCTTTTCCGGCGTCCCTGCTCATGTACGTAGATACGGGGCAGGGAACGGCTAGGAGCTTGGATATTGTGGCCGAGTCATGCGCTTCCCCGTCATATACTGGTCTGGTTGGCACAAGCCCCTCGGAAGATGGTCATATACCATAGTATCAATACTAGTACTGATTCACCAAAAAAAAAAAGGATATCGAATGACAGTCGAAGCCTTCGGCAGCCATCCATTTTACAGGGACGTGACACTCGAATCTTATGAGATTCTGTTTTCACTACAATTGTGCACAGGGAAAATTGTTCGTTCTCGTGCCGTACGGAAATGGTTTCTAACACGCATCATATGGAACCTAAGCACGTAAAACTTTGCATGTTTAGTGATTAGGGGACATGGAAATACCTGCGTGCTTAAAATAGTTAGTGCTGCTGTCTTTTCTCTCTATATGTATGCTTTTCCAACCATTTGAGTTATGAGAATGCGACGACGGCCAACACTATCCTCTTTCTTTTGCACCTGCTAAAAATTCCTCCCAAATATCAGTAATCTTTGATCCTGAACAAGTTTGTTAAGAATTGTATCTATAGACTGAACATGCCCTGTACAACCATCAGGAATATATCCTGCGATATGTCGCTCCTTCACAGCCTTCGGGGCTTTTTTAGTTTTTTTGGCTCGAAAAATATCCAACAATACTAAACTTTCCATCTAGATGCTGTTTTTGGGTACCCTGCTTGCGGTTGAGACATCCAACATATTTCTTGTAAATGGATTGTGTTGCCTTTGCCTTACCACCTGGGGCATCTTGCCCAACCTTAATTTTCACCCGCCATGAAATATTCCATAGCTCACAAACCTCTTTAAACCATCCATTAGAAAGTTTGCACTATGGCATCAAGCCTGGCTAGTGAGTTTCTTTGACCTATTCGACGTAGGAGGGTTGGCAATATATCTCACGCTCAGCTGTCAGATTTAATCAATATGGATAATTGACTCAAGTCAACACGATATGCAGGCCACCTGTTCGGGGTGGAATAGGATGTGAGGAACGGTGGGATGGGAGACCTGCAGCACTGTCCTCCGATGAATAGCTGCCCATGAATTTGAGTCATTGAAATCCACCTGATGAATATTATGTAGGGGCATTGCCTGTTCACCTTTGACATTGCCTGGGTTATATACCTTATAGGTATATCAGCATATAATCAATAGTTTATCTCAACGTTTTGAAGATTAAAGAGTATAAATTGCAGATAATTGTATATACCACCCATCACGATGGTAGCCCACTGCTGTAACACTTCGTAGAAAACAGAGCCTCCCATCTAGCCGTACCGGATAAATGCACCTTTCAGACCTGGCTGCATGCGTGTCTCAGTAGGCTATGTGGTCCCTGTACAAACAGTAAATTTGTGAAAGTATCATGTGCAGTGGTATCGTGCGCTTCACCAAGGGATGTGAGGATAATATCCGGATTGAGGCCCCCAAAACTCAGTAACCAGTTTGTATTCAATTACAATGAATGTTGCAAATATTCATGGAAACCTAGCTTCCAATACACGGCGTAACCAATCCCTACTACTGTATTCCTCCCGCCTCTCATTCAATTCTGATTCATCGTTTCATGACCAGTCCAAAAACCCTACTGCGGATGGTATCTCAATATAACCAGCCAGCGCCAGTGCCAGATATGAGTGCTTGTGGGTTTTTCCCAGAGCTATGCCAAGAGAAAATTAGCTTGGCCTCGACAATTTCATCCCACGTAGAGGTTTTGGAGGAGAAAAAACTCACCGTAATGCCATTCTTGATTTCGAAATAACCCTAGATTCCTCATACGCCGTCCCATCCTGAGTCCCTGCTCGCTTAAGACACGGTGCCACCACCAACCAGGCAAACGTTCCCTTGGTGGTTACATACCGCTGCTTTTCCTTTGACATCCTAAAGAATTTGAGTGCCGGGTCTTGGCTATGGGCACCGATATTCTGCATTACACTATCGTCGAATGGTAAGTTAAACCCACCACCATCAAGGTATGTGACTGTGTTGTCTGAGCGCATGAGCAATGCAAGAGTCCACGCCCCGGTAAGTATCTTGTGGAGTTTCTTTTTTGATTCTAGTTCCTTTGCATAAGGGGTATCATTCCTGAAAATGTCCTCAAATTTGCGTAACTCCGCTGTGTCATCTCTCTCGGGACCTAGCTTGTCGTTGTGGATGCAATCAACGGTGATAAATGGATGGATAGCATTAAGAATAACCACACCAATACGATTCAAGTAGTTGATCATAACAGTTCCAAGCTGGTCATGTTGCCCCATGAGGTGGAGCATCAATTTCGCACGAATGCAATTAAACTCAAATGCTGCTGTTTCAGCAAAGTTTGGGCCGGGGGTCTCAGCATCAGATTCACATTGTAAATTTAGATTATGGGGAAGGTGCACGTTATTAGGCGGCTTGACTCACTTGGATCATCATGCGCAGAAGTTCGCTCTTGTAGAACCACGAAATCGTTTGTCATTCGACCTTTGAAGCTTTGCCAGTCCACTTCTGACGTGCGATTGGGGTTTCTCATAGGGTCCCAGAAGGGTTCGGAGCGCAGTAACCACCGTAGCTTATCGAAAACCTCAGATTGAAGAATCCTCATTATCATTGCGGCTGGGATAAGTTCATTCGGCTGCCCCTCTCCCACAAAGGAATCCAACCTCGCTGGATAAGAATTGCCCAGCCCATCCGATGTCAGTTTTCGTACGTAAGACTGGGTAATGCCTATTTTTGCCAGTCTGCTGGGTTCTTGCTCATTCATGAGATTTTGGAAGGTACCAAAGTGACCAGCTTCAGCTGATCCACCAAGCTTCCATGCGTCAGGTCGATACTGACTCATTCCATCTGCGCCTCCCTCAATGGTCCAGTGGCAATGATCCTCCGCGAAAGACAGAACGTTGTTGACTAGGCGGTCCCAATAGGTCTTGATCTTTTCATCAGGCCAGTACGTTAGTCTGGGGCCAATTGCACTGCTTAACCTCATGTGACTTATTGCGCGTTGCATATCTGCCATGCTTCTTGCCATTTCTTGAATCTGCTGGTCCCGTTCAAGCTTTTCATTCGACATAATATGAATCTGTTGCGTCAAGACCATTGCCTCATCCTCGTAGTTCTGAAGTTCCTCCATAAGCCGGCTAACCTCCAAGTCTCGCACTTGGATCATTTCCATGACTGTCCCTTTCGGGAGTGGATGTTTCGCACCATTAGGCAACTGTGAGCCTGGTATTATCATTGTGGTTGTTTTTTTGGGCGAAATCCTTCTCTTCTTAGCGGAGGGCCCAGTCCCTGTGCTGCTCCTCCGCCTTTTCACTGGTGTGGCTGGGGCTTCGGACTCTTGCTTGCCCTCCCTCTCCACTGTTACCGCTCCCGCGGCCTGTTGACTCTGTTGAACCCTTGGTGTTGTCAGATCTGGCCTCCCCTGACTCCTGGAAATCGCTGGCGCACCAGTCGCCTCTTGGCTTCTTTTGACCCCGGGCGTTCCCTCCACCTGCTTTTTCTGACTCCTTGACGATTTTACCGCTCCGGCCGCCTCTTGTCTTGTCGGGAACCTTGGAGTTATTTTTTCCTCTTCCTCTTGTCTCCTCTGACCCCTTGGCGCTCCTTCTGATCTCCCCTCTTCCTCTTGCCTTGACTGACGCCTCGGAACTGCTGCTGCCGGCGGTGGCATTGTCTCACGCTTGGTTTTGTTCACTCGGAGCGACCCTGGGCCCATCCGTGGCAGTGGCATACGGCGTCCCGGGCTCACTGCCGCGGTTCCCAGCATGTCCGCTGCGAGCCCGGTCTGGAATGGATTCGTAGGCGGTGGGGCTCCCGACTGTGGGGCGGCGCTGCGTGACGCAGATTTCCTTACCGATCGTGTACTGGACTGTGGATTGCTGGCAGCTGGTGTTTCTTGGATATCATAAGGATCTTCCGAGGATATGCTCTCGCTCTCTTCCTCTGAACTTTCAGAAGCCGACTCAACCGTGGCTTGGCGCGCCTGCGGCTGCCGTGGACGCTTTCCCTTGGTCCCAGCCATGTTTGTTTAATAACCTCTACTATACATCCCGAGTTAGCCATACTGCACCACGTAGGTAAATGAGAATATAGTCAAATTTTCTTAAGCATAGCACATCGGGTATTATGGAATCAGAAATGACATTGGATAGATTAATATTTTTCCCACATGCAGCTTACTATAGAACAATATCAGGAAGAGGATGTGAGAGAAAACGTACTGCGATACTTGGCGCCCCTCTTTCCTTCTTAGTAAAATCCTCTCGAGTCGTCGACTGTAAGTGACGATGTTGTACTTCTACGTCGAAGGGAACAGGGCGTGCGCAAAGGGGAGCTTTGTAAGTTGCGGCACAAGAGAGGAAATAAGATGAATGAGGTTATGGGTTTCAGGTCTTGTCTATTGTCCACGACTTTGTTGTGCAAGAACAATGAATACAGAGACCATTGATGGCCCAAAGAAAGACATGAAGCATAAAGAAGTATTGAATGCGGCCTTTTGGCTAGGGTTGTATGCGTAAAGCTAGTCTGGTTGGCAAAAGGCGATCGTAGGCCTAAACCAGACTAGCGTACATCCCTGCACAGCAACAAGACTAGTATGTCAGACTAGGCCCGTTGCAGAATTAAGGCGATACCAGAATGGGCAGTCTGGTCGCACTACCCATCCTCAACTCAACACTATCTACGGATAGAGTGGTCTGATACCTTCGCCACCACCACCACCCACCACCTTCACCACCTCCGGTACCTTCCTCGTCCCACATGGACACGGTAGACATGGCGGCCCTCGCCGAGTGGGTGTCAATCCTCGTCAGTACTTGTGCCCCCTCAGCTAACACTAAAACTCACAGGTCACCTATCGATGGAGATGGACGGAGACCTCTAGGATGACGCATGGGAATACGAAGCGGAGATGAAGGTACTTAAAGAAAATCAGGGGTCCATCCAGTCCCGGGAAGATGAGATAAGAGAACTCCGGGACTTATTCACTGGGATAGCTCCAAGCTGAACTTCGAGACGGCAAGCGGAGACTATACGGGAATAGGAGGATCGCCTACTGAGAATACGTCCCCCACCACCCCCAAGCGTCCCCCACGCCACCCAAACGTCAGCACCCCCACCACAACCGACCAACTCCGTCTCGACCCAGACGGTAACACCACCAAAATCACCAGGCGGCAGGGTCGCAACACAGACCCCACCGGAGGCCCCGGCACCACCCTACGCCGAGGCGGCCATGCAGACCCGATCCCGTCCACCCACAGGGAAAACAGAAAACGGAAGGGGAAAAGTGAGCACCGCAACCGAACACCACAGAGGAAACCACCTGCGTCTAACACCATCATCGACAAACCTGAGGTGGTTATACACGCAGCCCCTACGATGTATTAACCCGCGGAAATGCGACGATGGATTGAAGAGGATAACCGGGGATTCGGGACCAAGTTCCTGGGGCAACCAAGGGCTCCGTATGGGAGGAGGGTTTTCCCAACCATAAGGTACGATTGGGGAAGATAAGGGGGAGTTTAGGAGAAAGGAGAGATGGAGAGGAAGAGTTGGTGA
>Ga0307511_10005315_pt1 | contig 13113 bp, 9 predicted proteins | sample 13_EM_MG_FD_200266 | JGI IMG/M metagenome (GOLD analysis project Ga0307511, IMG submission 200266) | Populus trichocarpa ectomycorrhiza microbial communities from riparian zone in the Pacific Northwest, United States - 13_EM | ecosystem: Host-associated > Plants > Roots > Unclassified | place...
CAACCCGCTGTTCCGCCTTGGGGCGGCGGAATACAAGGAACGCGAGCCGGAGGCCAAAGCGATGCCGGGCGCGCTGCTCAAGGGAAGGATCGCCGGGCTGGTGGCGCCGTTGTTCGGGCGCTAGACCACGGAGACAGAACTACCGTGGTTTACCGTGGTTTCGCCGCATGGCGCTGGCAGTCAGGGCGCGGCAGGCATGCGACGACCCGTGGTTTACCGTGGTTTGCCGTGGAACTGGCGGATGGAGTGGGATTCGAACCCACGAACGGGTTGCCCCGTTGCCGGTTTTCAAGACCGGTGTATTCAACCGCTCTACCATCCATCCTGGAGGGGCCATGCGCGGATGCGGCGATGCGCCGCGGGCGCCATTTTACCCGTGGCGCCGATATTGCGGTGCTTCAGCCCTCGGTTTTTTCCAGGCGGTAGCCCTGCAGGTAGACCGACACCAGGCGCCAGCCGGTGGGCCCGCCGTTCAGATCGAGCTTGCGGCGGATGCGCGAGATGTGGGTGTCCACCGTGCGCGTGTCCAGGGTGGCCGTCTTGCCCCAGACGGATTCGAGGATGTGGGCGCGCGAGAGCAGCTTGCCGGCGTTGCGGAACATGTAGAGGGCCAGCTCGAAGTCCTTGGGCGTCATGTCGAGCGGCTCGCCGTCGCGCTCGATGGTGCGGGTGGCGAGCTTGAAGTTGAAGGGCGGGCAGGCGAGCAGGCCTTCGGGGGTTTCGCGCGGGCGCCCGCGGCGCGTCAGGGCGGCGACGCGCGCCAGGGTCTCGGCGCGGCGCAGGGGCTTGGCGAGGTAGTCGTCGGCGCCCAGGGTCAGGATGTGCACCACGTCTTCCTCGCTGTCGCGGGCGGTGACGAACATCACGGGCACCGGGTCGACGACGCGGTCGCGCAGCACCTTGAGGGCTTCCTCGCCGCTGACGTCGGGCACGTTCCAGTCGAGGATGTGCAGGTCGTAGGACTCGCGCGCGATCTCGCGCAGGTATTCGTTGCCGGAACTGAAAATGCGGCAGCGGTAGCCGGCTTCGGTGAGCCAGGCGTTGAGGATGGCGGCCTGGTCGGGGTCGTCTTCCAGCAGGGCGATACGCATCTAGTGGATCTCCGCGAGGGTGCGGCGGTATTGCGCCAGGTGTTGCCCGATGGCGGCATCGTCGCGCGCGGCGGCGGCTTCTTCCAGGGCGCGGCCGGCGGCGGAAATGGCATCGTGGCCGTAGGTCGAGCCCAGGCCCTTGAGGCGGTGACCGATGGCGCCGATGGCGGCGTAGTCGCCTTGCGCCAGGGCCGCTTCAAGGGCGCGCGCGTCGGCGGCGCGGCGCCGCAGGTAGGCCGGCAGCAGGGCGGCGACGGCGGGGTCGGGCGTCGGATCGGGGGCAGTCATCACGGAAACCGCGCAATCGGCAAATACGGCAAGACGGGCACTTGCGCCAGAGGGGATTTTCGGGAGCGGGAGAGCGGCAGTTTTCACAAGCTTTGACACATGGGGAAAGCGGGCCTTCCTAGAATCTGTGGTTCGCGGCAGCAGCTTCACGAAGATGCGTTACACCTCAATGGGGCACGCACAGATGAAGCAGCGGGGGGCGGGGATTGCGCACCTTTTGCCGAAAGCAGCAGATATTTTATGCCATTGCCCGACCTCGCGGCGTTTGTTTCGTTGCCGCCCGGCGCGGGTGGTGCGGAGTCACGCGTGAAAATACCGCTGGCGGGGGGCGGTCTCGCCGCCTTGCTCAAGCCCGTTAAAATGGACCGCCCGCCGCGTCCGGCTTCGGGCGGAGACCCACGCTTGAGCGCCAACGTATTCCGCGTCATTTTCAATGTGGCCATCGCCACCGGCCTGGCCATCCTGCTGGTGATTGCCTGGCTCGCCTATCAGGCGGTGGACACGGCCATCACCAGCGGCCGCCAGGAGACCCACAGCCAGGAAGTGCTGACGGCGGTGGAGGAAATTTTCGGCCAGTCGGAGCGGGCCGCCGCGGCGGCGCACCGCTATACCGCCTACGGCGACACCCGCGCGCTGGACAATTTCCGCACCCTGGCGACGGTGCGCGTGCCCAAGGAACTGGCCGACGTGGTGGCGCTGACGCGCGACGACCAGGTGCAGCAGCAGCGCCTGGCCGAGTTGGGCGAGGCGCTGAAGGAACAGGCGGTGCTGCTCGAACTGCTGATGATGCGCGAGCGCGGCACCACCGAGAACTACCGGCGGCTGTCGGTGCTGGAGGAGCGCATCGCCAACCTGGCCGGCGCGCTGCGCAGCGAGGAGACGGCGCAATTGTCGGCGCACCGGGAACTTGCCGCGCGCACCGCGCGCGACGCCCAGCTGACCACCTTCTGGGGCGGCCTGCTCACCATGCTGCTGGTGGGCGGCGCGTGGTGGATCGCGCGGCGCTACGACCACGAGCGCGAACTGGTGGAGGCGCGCCTGCGCGCCGCCGAGGCCGGGGTGCGGCGCCTGACCGATTCGGTGCCGGGGATGATCTGCTACCTGGACAGCGAGCGGCGCATCGTTTATCACAACCGCACCTACCGCGAGGTGCTGGGCCTGTCCCGCGAGCAGATCGGCGGGCGCCATGCCTACGTGGTGCTGGGGGCGGAGGTGTACGCGCAGTCGCGGCCCTACATCGACCGGGCGCTGGCCGGCGAGACGGTGGTGTTCGAGCGCGTCCACAACCTGGCGTCCGGCGAACTGCGCCACCTGGCCTGCAGCTATACCCCGGACTTCGACGGCGAGGGCCGGGTGATCGGCCTGTACGGGATGCACCTGGACATCACCGAGCGCAAGCGCGCCGAGGAGATGAAGGGCGAGTTCATCGCGCAGGTCAGCCACGAGCTGCGCACGCCGCTCACCTCCATCCTCGGGGCGCTGGAGATCGTCAACGACGGCATCGCCGGCGACCTGCCGGCGCACGCGGTGCGCATGGTGCGCATCGCGCATGCGAACACCGAGAGGCTGCTCAAGCTGGTGGCCGAGATACTCGACGTGCAGAAGATGAGCGCGGGCCAGTTCGAGGTCAGGCGCGAGGCGATCGACGTGGCGGCGCTGGTGCGCCAGGCGGTCAACGCCAGCGCCGGGCTGGCGCAGAAGGCCGGCGTGACCCTGGCCGCGGACGGCTTGCCGGAGAGCGCGCCGGCGATCGGCGATGCCGACCGGGTGGTGCAGGTGGTGAGCAACCTGGTGAGCAACGCGGTCAAGTTCTCGCCGCGCGGCGGTGCGGTGCGGGTGACGCTGGACGTGGCGCCGCAGCTGGTGTCGGTGGCGGTGGCCGACCATGGCGAGGGGATTCCGCGCGCGGCGCAGTCGCGTGTGTTCGAGCGCTTTTTCCAGGGCGGCTCGATCCAGGGCACGGGCCTGGGCCTGGCGATCAGCAAGGGCATCGTCGACATGATGGGCGGGGTAATCGGCTTCGAGAGCGAGGAGGGGCGCGGCTCGAAGTTTCACTTCACCGTGCCGCGCGCGGTCGTGGCGGAGGAGGCGTGATGGCCAGGCCCGCGACGCTCAAGCGCATCCTGCAGATCGACGACGACGAGGACATCCTGGCCGTCGGCCAGGCCGCGCTGGAAGGCTATGGCGGCTTCGAGGTGCGCACCGCGCAGACCGGCGGGCAGGCGCTGGATGTGGCCAGGAGTTTCGCGCCGCAACTGATCCTGCTGGACTGGATGATGCCGGGGATGGACGGGCTCCAGACCCTGCGCGCCCTGCAGGCCTCGCCCGAGCTGGCGCAGGTGCCGGTGGTCTACCTGACGGCGGCGGTTTCGCCCAGCCTGCGCGAGGCGGCGCTGGCGGCCGGCGCGGTGGAGGTGCTGATCAAGCCCTTCGTGCCGCGCCTGCTGGTGGCCGAACTCAAGCAGATCTGGGCGCGCTGCGCGGCTTCCTGAGTTCCGGCGGGCAGCGGGCCGTGGGGGCGCGGGGCGATCCGGCTTTATCATGGGGTTCGCGCGCCGGCCTGGCACCTTCATTGCAAGAGCCGGTGCGGGGCATCCCGCCTATTGCCTTTACAGGAGTTTTGCATGCAGGAAATCAATCTGCCCGAGGTGCTCGCCGAGGTGACTGCCGCGTTCCAGCGCTATGAGGTCGCGCTGAACAAGAACGATGTCGCGGTCCTCGACGAGCTGTTCTGGAACAGTCCGCTGACGATCCGCTACGGCGCCGGGGAGAACCTCTATGGGTACGGGGAGATCGCGGCTTTTCGTTCCGGCCGCTCGCCGGTGGGCCTGGACCGCACCATCAGCCGTACCGTCATCACCACCTACGGCCGCGACATGGCGACGGCCAACACGCTGTTCGAGCGCGAGGCGATGGGCGGCGGCAAGGTAGGCCGGCAGAGCCAGACCTGGATGCGCACCGAGCAGGGCTGGCGCGTGGTGTCGGCGCACGTGAGTGTGATCGCCAAGCCTTGAAGCACTGTGCGGCGGTGGTGGCGGCTTGCCGCCGCCCAGGTCCGGTCTGGCTTTCGGTGACCTAGAGCGCCGGCAGGCTGGCGCGCGGCAGGCTGAAGTAGAAGCGCGCGCCTTCGCCCTCCACGCTGTCGGCCCAGACCCGCCCGCCGTGGCGGGTGATGACCCGGTGCACCATCGCCAGGCCGACGCCGGTGCCGGGGAATTCCTGGTTGCTGTGCAGGCGCTGGAATACGCCGAACAGCTTTTCGTAGTAGCGCATGTCGAAACCGGCGCCGTTGTCGGCGACGCAGTACACCACCTCGGTGTCGTTCTGGGTGGCGCTGACTTCGATCAACGGCTGTTCGCGCTTGCCGCTGTATTTCTGCGCGTTCGACAGCAGGTTGAGCCAGACCTGCTTGAGCAGGGCGAAGTCGCCCTCGGCGGCGGGCAATTCGGCGAGGCGGAATTCGGCGCGCGGGCGGCCGCCCTGCGCGCCCGCGCCGGACGAGGCTGCGGCAAGCGGTGGCTCGGCAAGCGCGGCCCAGGCTTCACGCGCCAGTTCGGCCATGTCCACCGAGCGGTTGCTGACGCGGGCGCGGCCGAGCTGGGAGAAGCGCAGCAGATCGTCGATCAGCACGCCCATGCGCTCGCAGTTGCTGCGGATGGTGGCGAGCAGGTGGCGGCCGTTGTCGTCGATGCAGGTGCTGTAGTCCTGCTGGAACATGCGCGAGAAGCCGTCGATGGCGCGCAGCGGCGCGCGCAGGTCGTGGGAGACGGTGAAGGAAAAGGCTTCCAGGTCTTCATTGGCCGAGGCCAGCTGGGCGGTGCGCTCGATCACCCGCTGTTCCAGTTCGGCGGCCTGGCGGGCGATGCGCTCGCGCAGCCCGGCCTGCTGGGCGGCAATGCCGAGCTGGTTGGCGACGCCGCGCGCGAACTCGAGCTGTTCGCGGGCGAAGTGTCCGGTGCGGTCCGAGCCGAGATTGAGCGCGCCCACCAGCGCGCCTTCGACCAGCATGGGAATGCGCGCGTAGGAGCGCATGCCCTGGCGGTACAGGGTTTCGACCACCGGTGCGCGCTGCTCGAGCGCGGCGATGTCGGGCACGTAGTGGATCTCGCCGCGGCGCAGGACGGCCAGGTCGGGCTCGCCGTATTGCTGCATGGTCAGGTACTGGCCGGGATTGTGGGCCGAGCCGGTATCGGCCGCGGTGGCCAGGACGATGAAGCCTTCGCCGGACGGGTCGACCATGGTTACCGAGGCGCCCCAGTAGGGCACCAGGTGGGAGAGATGTTCCAGGCCGACGCGCACCACGCCGCGCGGCGAGCGGGCGGCGAGCACTTCCGTATCGAGCGCGCGCAAGGCTTCGAGGCGCTGCAGGACGGCCAGCATGGCCTGGCTGCTGTCCTCCCGGTCGGCGGCTTGCTGGCGCAGATGCTGGTGCGCGAGCGCCGATTCGTAGAGCCGGCCCGCCATGCCGGCGAGCAGGGTCAGCAGGCGCTCGTCGTCGGGCGTGAAGGCGGTGGTGTCGCTTGCCGCCACGCACAGCCAGCCGTGGCACGCGGTCTCCGAGACCAGCGGGGCGGCGAGAGCGGCATGTACCGGGGGGTAGCCCTCCGGCAGCCCGAGACGCTGCGCGGAGCCGTCGGGAATCGCCAGGCGCCGGGTGATGCGCTCGGCGTGCACCGCGCCCAGCCAGCCGGCGTCCAGGAGGGGCGCGGGGAGGGGGGCGCCGTCCACGCCGCTGCTCGCGGTATGCAGGGCGGGAGCGCTGCCGGATGCGGTCGCGGCAAGAACGGCGTAATGCGCGTCGAACAGCCGGCGCGCCGCCGCGCATGTCGCCATGGCCAGGGCTTGTGGCTCGCGCAGGGTCGCCAGTTCAAGATTGAGTTCCGCGAGCAGGCCAAGGCGCTCGGCGGAGGCCCGCGGTCCGGGCTCGCGTGGGGCAGCACTATGCGCCACGGCGTCTATGCCTTCCGGAGCGCGCATGCATAACTCTCCGGGCCCGCGCCGGTCAGGGCGGGCGGGAACAAGACGACGGCTTCCATCTTCACCGAGCGGTCTCCCATGCACACCGGCGTCTTTGGCCGGCTCCGCGTCGCGAATCAGAATAGGCTGGCTGGCATTTTGCGCCGCGCCGGGCCGGATGCAAAGTGTCTTGCATGTTGCCCGGCAACATATGAGGCGGCACCAAGCCTGCCGGTTCGTGCCGCTCAGGCGATTGCCACTTCCTGTGCTTCCTGCCGCTTCCGGATCAACTGGATCAGCCTACCCAATGCGCCGGCCGGCAGCAATACAACCAATGGCCTAAGGCACTTGCGAATGTCATGCCGCCGTTTTTCATGCCGCTGTCTTGCCGAAAGCGCCTATTTGCCCGGCTTGCCACCCAGGTATTCGCTGGTCCAGCCGCTGTAGTCGGCTTCGCGGGTCAATCGGCGCATCAGTTCGGCAGGCGGCAGGCCGGCGAGCTTGGCGGGGGGCGTGCCTTCGCGCAGGGCCTTGAGTGTCGCGTAGACGGCCTGCACACCGGCCATGAACGGCTGGTGGCCGGTCAGGCAGATGCGTACGCGGCGGCTGGCCAGGTACTCGCGGTCGGCCAGTTCGGCGCCGACATTGCCCAGGATCAAGGGCAATTTGGTGGCGGCGCTGGCTGCGTCAAGTTGCGCGCGGGTCTTCAGGCCGACGATGAACAAGGCGTCCACGCCCACCGCTTCATAGGCCTGCAGGCGCACGATGGTGTCGTCGATGCCGGTGATCGATACCGCGCTGGTGCGGCCCGCGATCGAGAGCAATGGGTCGCGGCGCGCCGACACGGCCGCTTTCATCTTGCCCACGCCTTCCTCGACGCGGAGCAGGGCGACCTGCTCGGGGTTGCCGTAGGCGGTGGGCAGCTCGGTGTCCTCGATCGACAGGCCGCTGACCCCGGCGGTCTCCAGTTCCTCGACGGTACGGCGCACGTTCAGCGCGTTGCCGTAACCATGGTCGGCATCGACCATCAGTGCCAGGTCGCCGGCGCGGCAGATGCGGTAGGCTTGGTCGGCGAATTCGGAGAGGGTGATGACGGTGAGGTCGGGCGCGCCCAGGATGGTGAGCGAGGCGACCGAGCCGGCATACATGCCGATCTCGAAACCCAGGTCCTCGGCGGCGCGCGCCGAGAGGGCGTCGAACACCGAGCCGGGGTAGAAGCATTGATTGCCGGCGAGCAGGGCGCGGAAGCGCTGGCGGCGCGGGGTCCAGTTCATGGCGTGGTCCTTTGGGATTATTGAGCGAAGATGGCAAGGCGAGCAAGCGCAAGCGGGACACTAACCGGATTTGCCCTGGCGCGGCGCGAATGCGATGGATTCACGCGCGAGGGCCGGCGGGCACGCGCGGCGCGATGAATGGGCGTCCAGTGCGCGCCGCTGCTGGAGAACACCAGCCCCAAAGTTACGAGCCGGTGCTGGAAAACACCAGGCCCCGAATTACGAGCCGGCGCTGGAAAACACCAGGCCGGCGTGCTCGCGCAGGGCGTGGAAGCGGATCTCTTTCCACGTCTCCTCGATCACCCGCAGTTCGGCGGGGAAGGAGACGAGGAAGGTCGGCGCGTCCACCGCGTCGTAGGCGATGCGGTGCGCATTGGCTTCGATGAAGCGTTCCATCTCGCGCGGACTGTCGCAGGTGACCCAGCGCGCCATCATGTACTTGGCGGGCATGTAGCGCGCCTCGACGCCGTATTCATGCTGCAGGCGGTGCGCGACCACGTCGAACTGTAGCACGCCGATCGCACCCAGCAGCAGCGCGCCACCCAGATGGGGGCGGAACACCTGGATCGCGCCTTCTTCGCCCAACTGCGTGAGGCCGACGCGCAGCTGCTTGGCGCGCATCGGGTCGACCACTTCGACCGCCTTGAACATTTCCGGCGCGAAAAAGGGCAGGCCGGTGAACTGCAGCGCCTCGCCTTCCGAGAGCGTGTCGCCCAGTTGCAGGGTGCCGTGGTTGGGAATGCCGATGATGTCGCCAGCGTAGGCTTCCTCGAGCAGCTCGCGGCGCTGCGACAGGAAGGAGACCACGCTGCCGGGGCGGATGTCCTTGCCCGTGCGCACGACGCGGAATTTCATCCCGCGCGTGAATTTTCCGGAGGAGACGCGCGCGAAGGCGATGCGGTCGCGGTGCGCCGGGTCCATGTTCGCCTGGATCTTGAACACCACGGCAGTGAATTTCGATTCCTCCGGCTTGACCTCGCGCTCGATCGCCTTGCGCGGGCCGGGCGGCGGCGCCAGGTCGACCAGCGCGTCCAGCACTTCCTGCACGCCGAAGTTGTTGATCGCCGAGCCGAAGAACAGCGGGGTCTGGCGCCCGGAGAGGAACTCAGCGCTGTCGAAAGGCATCGAGGCCGAGGTGACCAGGTCGATCTCGCCCTGCGCCTGAACGAGTTCGGCGCCGAAGCGCTCCTTGACGGCAGGGTCGTTCAGGTCGGCGACCACCTCGTCGTGGTCATTGCGGCGGTCTTCACCGGCGAGGAACACCCGCATGCGCGACAGGCGCAGGTCGTACACGCCGTGAAAGCGCTTGCCCATGCCCACCGGCCAGGTCAGCGGCGCGACGTCCATGCCCAGGGTCTGCTCGATCTCCTCGATCAACTCCATCGGCTCCTTCACCTCGCGGTCCATCTTGTTGATGAAGGTGAGGATGGGCGTGTTGCGGGCCCGGCACACTTCCAGCAGGCGCTTGGTCTGCGGCTCCACGCCGTTGGCCGCGTCGATCACCATCAAGGCAGCATCGACGGCGGTGAGCACCCGATAGGTGTCCTCGGAAAAGTCCTGGTGGCCGGGGGTGTCGAGCAGGTTGATCACGCAGTCGCGGTAATCCATCTGCATGACGGAAGAGGCCACCGAGATGCCGCGCTGCTTTTCGATTTCCATCCAGTCCGAGGTCGCGTGACGGGTCGCCTTGCGCGCCTTCACGCTGCCGGCGATATTGATCGCGCCCGCGAACAGCAGCAGCTTTTCGGTCAGCGTGGTCTTGCCGGCGTCGGGGTGCGAAATGATGGCGAACGTGCGCCGGCGCGTGACTTCTTCGGAGAGATTCATGAACAGGGAAGGGCGTAAGAGGCAGGCACGGCGCGCCGGCGACATCACCGGGAGCGGGCGCAACTGGCTTGAGATGGCCGTGCAATCAAGCTAAGGGAAGGCTGGCGAGCCCAGGCCCGGAAGGGCCGCGACGCACCGGAATTTCAAGGCGTAATTGTACGTGATTTGGTCTTCTTAATCAATTACTTGCGCGTGCTCCCCGAGGGGCGGCAAGCGGATCGCGGAGCTCTGCTTCGGGCAGACTCGCCGCTCGCTTTGCCGCCTGCGCACCATGCCCCGCGATTGTGCATTCATGAATTAGCGCAAAAACAGCCGCTTTTTCGCACCAATTGCAAATGATGCGAATGTTTTAATCGGCCAAGCGATTTTATTGGCGCCGTGCGAGCGGCGATCTTGGACAGCGGCAAGCGCCTGCGGGCAATGGAAAGGAAGGCCCGGGATGGCCTCGTGGAAAGGAAGGCCCGCGACGGCCTTGTATAAGGGAGTGCAAATCGACGACGGCCTGGCCAAGCTGGTTGGCCACATGGATAGCGTCGAGGAGTACCGGGAAAACCTGCAATCCTTGCAATCGGTGTGGGACAGCCTGGCCCTGCTGGGCCACCTGTCCGGCACCGGCGCCGACATGACGGAAACCCGTTCGGCCTTCCAGTCCCTCACCGGCAAGCTGCTCAACCAGCTAGGGCGCGAGACCCTCAAGAAGGCAGTGCAGCAGATGCACTCCAAGGCCCAGGTGGCGGTCGACATCATGGTGCGCAACCTGTTCGAGCGCACCGCCGATATCGGCTTTCTGGCGATGGACGGCGAGATTCGCGACTACCTGCAACTCGCCGCCGGCACAGGGGCGCGCGGTGATGCCGCGGCGCAGGCCGGGCTTGACGAAGCGGGCGATCGCCTGCGCGTGCGCTTTCGTGAATACGGGCGCAAATATTCGGTGTACGCCAATGTGATCCTCCTCGATCCGGCGGGACAGGTGTTGCTGCAAATGGAACAAGGCGATATACCCGCCAGGACCGCCGATCCGCTGGTGGCCGAAGCGCTTTCCACCAGTGCGCCTTATGTCGAGACCTTCCGCAAGAGCGACCTGCTCGGCAGCGACGCCCCGGGCCTGATCTATTCCTCTCGTGTCACCGGCGCGCAGGGCGGCGCCCCGCTGGGCGTGCTGTGCCTGTGCTTCCGCTTCGACAACGAGGCCGAACGGATTTTCGCCAAGCTGGGCGGCGCCGACGACTGGAGCGTGATCACCCTGCTCGATGCGCAAGGGCAGGTGATCGCCAGCAGCGATCCGTATCACATCCCGGTGGGCGCCGTGCTGCCGCGCGCGCTGGACAGCGAATGGAAGGTGCAGCGTTTCGCCGGCCGCGAATACCTGGCCGTCACCCGCGCCACCCAGGGCTACCAGGGTTACGCCGGGCCGGGCTGGCTGGGCCACGTGATGCTGCCGCTGGCGCATGCCTTCGCGCATGGCGAAGGCCAGGGCGCCGAAGAGATGAAGGAGGAGGTGCTGGAGGCCGTGACCGGCAACCAGCGGCTGTTCAGCCAGGCGCTGCGCGAGATTCCGCTGCAGGCCAGGCGCATCCAGCGCGGCCTGAACCGCTCGGTGTGGAACGGCAGCGTGCGCCAGAACGGCGCGCAGGGCGCGGCCAATCCCGCCTTCTCCAAGGTGCTGCTGTGGGAAATCAGCAATACCGGTTTCAAGACCCAGGACGTGTTCGAGCGCTCGATCGGCAACCTGCACCGCACGGTGGTCTCCTCGATTCTCGAGGACAGCCGCTTCCGCGCCGCCTTGGCGATCGACATCATGGACCGCAATCTCTACGAGCGCGCCAACGATTGCCGCTGGTGGGCGCTGGCGCCGGTGTTCCGCGCGCTGTTCGCCGACGCCGCGCCGCGGGAGGCGGACGTGCAGCGGGCCGGCGAGACCCTGGCACACATCAACAGCCTGTACACGGTCTACGACAACCTGGTGCTGTTCGACCAGGGCGGGCGGGTGATGGCAGTGTCCAACCCGCGCTACAGCGAGTGCATCGGCCAGGCGCTGGACGGCGAGTGGGTAGGCAAATGCCTGGGGCTTGGCGACAGCCAGAGCTATACCGTATCGGCATTCGCGCCGACCCCGCTGTACGCCGGGCGGCACACTTACATCTACGCGGCCGGCGTGCTTCATCCGACGCATCAGCGCCAGGCGGTGGGCGGTATCGGCATTGTCTTCGACGCGGCGCCGCAGTTCGCGGCGATGCTGGCAGACGCCCTGCCGCGCGGGGAGAATGGCGAAGTGCCGCCCGGCTGCTTCGGCGTCTTCGCCGACCGTCAGGGGCGGATCATCGCCAGCACCCACGCCGATTGGCCCGCCGGCGCCAGCCTCGGCCTGGAGGAAAGGTTCTTCCGCCTGGGCAACGGGGAAGGCTTTTCGGAAGTGGTGGCATTCAAGGGCACCTACTACGCGGTGGGCGCGGCCATGTCCAGCGGCTATCGCGAATACAAGGGCGAGGGCGATGCCTACGTCAATGATGTGGTCGCGCTGATCTTCGTGCCCCTGGGCGAGAAGCCGGCGCACGGCCGCCGCGCCTTGCCGTCCGCGCAAGGCTCGCGTTCGCGGATTGCCGCCAATGGCGGCCATTCACACGTCGCCGCCAACGCCGGCCATGGCGGCCCCGCCGCGCGCGGCATCGAGATCGCGACCTTTCACGTGGACGGGCACTGGTTCGGCATTGCCTCGCAACTGGTGGTCGAGGCGATCGACGTGAAAAGCATGACGCGCGCGCCGGGCCGGGGGGAAGAGGGGGTCAGCTTCCTGATGTTCCGCGACCAGCCGATCCCGGTGGTGGGCCTGGGGCCCGCGCTGGGCTCGGCCGGCCATGCGCTGCCCGCGCAGGAATCGCAGATCGTGGTCCTGCAGCTGGCGCCGGACCGCCTGTTGGGGGTGATGGTGGACGAACTGGGCGAGATTCAGGATGTCGCCGACGAGCGCATCGAAAAAATCGCCGGCATTCTGGGTGGCGAGAACGCGCTGGCCGACGGCCTGGTGAAACCGGATGAACAGCGCGAACATGCGGGCATGATCATGCTGCTGTCCCCGAACCTGCTGCGCCAGAGGTTTCTTCCGGCCAGCCATTGAGCCCAGGCAGGGCCGGAGGTTTCGAACCTGGCGCCCCGGTTTCCGCCGGGATGCCGCCTATTCCTGGGGCTGCTCGCGGGCTGAAACCAGCTTGCTGAGCAGATTGGCCAGTTGCGTGCGCTCCTGGACGCTCAAGGGCGCAAGCAGCGCCGCTTCTTCTTCGAAGTGCCGCTCGATCACCTTGTCGATCAGCTTCTTGCCCTCGCGGGAGAGCTTGACCTTGACGCTGCGCCGGTCATCCGGGTCGGCGCTGCGCACGATCAGGCCCATCGCCGCGACCTTGTCGATGCGGTTGGTCACCGCGCTGGCCGACATCAGCGAGGACTTGTAGAGCTCCGTCGGGCTCATCTCATAGGGCGCGCCGCCGCGCCGCAAGGTGGCGATCAGGTCGAACGTCTCCCAGCTCAGCCCGTACTCCTCCAGATACGTATCCACCGACCGGCGGAAGTGCCCGGACAGGCGCGAGATGCGCCCGACCACACCGGTAGGGGAGGGGTCGAGGTCGGGCCGCTCGCGGCGCCACTCGGTCAGAAAAGTCTCTATTGCGTCCCGGTTCATTTTC
>Ga0307511_10005316_pt1 | contig 13112 bp, 18 predicted proteins | sample 13_EM_MG_FD_200266 | JGI IMG/M metagenome (GOLD analysis project Ga0307511, IMG submission 200266) | Populus trichocarpa ectomycorrhiza microbial communities from riparian zone in the Pacific Northwest, United States - 13_EM | ecosystem: Host-associated > Plants > Roots > Unclassified | place...
GCAAACCACCGGTGGTGGAAGTCTATCGGGGACCAGCTCTGGGGCTTCGACCCTGGAGTTGTTGTTGGCTTCGTGTCAACCGTCGTTGCTGCATTTGACAGAACCTTTGCAAGAGTTGGGCATCCAGCGAGAGGAGCACCTCAGAGCCCTCGCGAAGATGCATGAGGATACGAGAGACAGGGAGGTGAAGGAGGAAGCCCTAAAGAAGGGGGTCACCGTCGTCGAATGGGCGATATTCTTAGAGAAGCTCAAAGCCTTATACTCGTACGATGACATGTATTGACATACTCGCCTTCTATCCTGCATTTGTCTGTTGAACTCCCCCTAACTCCCCCTGTATTATTCGAACCAACGTGAGCGAGCCTGCTTTTCAGTCCCCATCTCCGTGTTTATAGCCAATCAAAATCTCCTCGAACTCGCCACCAACAACTCGACTCCTACTCAGCCCCGTACACTTCTTCTCGCCTGTCCAGTTCCACCAATTCCACCCGAGCACTACTTAGCACTGTACTTCCATCATTCGGTCCGCCGGTGTCGAGTCACGCCCGGGCCGCTTGGTTCGATCCGTTAGATTTTTGCCCGAAGATTTTTCACATTTTCCTCAGAAGATTTATCGTACAGAGTGAGACTGGCCACCGAGCATAGCGTCGGTCAAAGGGTGAACTGCTCGAGAACTACTCGGATTGTTGTTGCCGCGCCTCAACGGGCCAACAATTTGTGTTCCGTTCCCCGACTTTCTTTCCACGTCTCAGGTCCCTAAATTTTATTCGTGGTGAATACCCGATACAATCCACAGAGGTCCGATATTTACCTTTCGGTTCTTCACCCGTTGGTTCTTGATCCGCCTCGCGAACCACTCGCCAGCGGTAACCCCACCAGTTTGGAGCCTCGCGTTCTCCGGTTTTCTGGCGGCCTCCGCCACCATCTCACTTAAGTTCGCCATCGGCTCGAGGACCATCGATTTCCCCGGGCGAGTGAAGAACACCAGGGACCAACGGGTGTGTTTGTGTTGTTCACCTGGTGGTTGGCTAAATTTGTGTTGAGGTAGGTGGATTTGCGCCACTCAGGGAAGATCTTCACTTACACGACGCGGTGGAGGTTGGATTTGAGTATCCCTCCGCTGAAGATCGTCATCGCGTCCCCTATCAAACCGACCTGAGTAGGATGATAGAAACAGCACCATGAACATCCTCACCAAGATTGCAAATCGCATGTCCGGGGATCGGCTAGTCGAATCTGCAGTTAACCATCGAATCCGGTTGGTTTGAACGACACTACCTTGACATACTGCCACTCCTCCGTGCCAGGAACCATGACCTGTAGGCCGCCGAGTCGATTATGTAGGAAGGACTGGACGCTGTCAGGCCAGTAGGTGGATGAGAAGGACGCAGAATTCACCAGACTGCCAAAGTCCGTGTGTGCCCCAATCGCAGTCGTCTGCTTCTCCCCAGACGCGCGGGGCGGGCTCTTGATGCACCTCGTCTCACTACCACTGGGTTCCTTCTCCGAGTGTTTCTCCAACAACTCTCCCTCAGGAAGCCGCAGTTTCCTTTCCAGAATCCCGAGCAACACAACGTTAATCGCCCTTGATTTCTTCACGAACGGTACGATGGTGTTTTCCATCCTGGCGTTGACTGTTCGAGGGTACGTCCTATGCACGGTCTCTGGCCAGGCGAGAGCGTCATCCTGGGAGATGTTGATGAATTCTACAGTGTCGAGGTTTCCTAACTCGTCCACAGCGTTGGCTCCGGAAGCTTTATAGCCGAAGGATGTCCCTTCATCGCCCTGCTCGAATGCCATCTTTTCTGGAAGGGGGAGATCCATGGTCTCTGCGCCCATAGCGAACATCTGGTCGACTTCGGCATCGACACTGTGATTCTTCAAACTACGAAGGTCTATCAGCGCGCACGATGGCCCGGTAAGCTGGGGGAGTGGCCGTACTACCAAAACCCGAGGGTGGTTGCTGCGTGCCAGAACTTCTCAATCTCGGTCGCGTCATTCTCGATAAGTTTCTGATAATCTACCACGAGGAGGGGATGAGTCGGGACGTCTTCTGGGAACGGGGGCAAAGCCATGGTGGTTGGTGCGTGCGATTTTACTTCGGCAACACTGGGTCAAGCCCGTGTTTTTATATGGGCCCCAGTGAGCACATCTCCACCCATTGCAAAAACGCGTCTAAATTATAACACCTGATTAGGTGTAAGGGGTATTGGTGCCTCTTACTGACGGGAAGTACCCCGGAGTAACCGGCACCGCGTTGAATAGAATTGGTGTTACAGGCGCAAGCGTCATCCATTCCGTATAGATCCGGTGCACTCAGAGAAAGCCGGTGAGAAAATAGGTTACAATTCTACCAGCCCCGAAGTGTTGATATGGCACTCCAAACGCTTCCAGTTTCTCGGAAACTGGCTGGGGATTTCCCCGAAGAACTCTTCGTGTCTAGGTATCTCAAACGCGGGCGCCAGCCGCCGAGCCACGCGACCTGCGACCGATATCAGGCTCTGACCGCGGTTTGGGTCCCTGCACCTTCTATCAGGGAATGCTCCGACTACTTTCAAGTGGCCCCAAAAGCAACGAAAGGCGGCCGAAAGTCCACTTACAAAAGCTTAGTGTCTACTTTCATAAGCCCAAGGCACATAAGCGCCCAAATTTGGCGGGGGGGAAATCGTCGAGAAAGGTTTGGCGCTCTAACGCGATCAGACGATGCCGCCCACCTTGAGGGTAGCAAGATGAGCACCCGTTCGTGGGAGGTCTTCTTCGACGGATGCTAGTTGGTCATATTTTACTAACTTACTGCCTACTATGATGACCCGGACGGATGGAGGTGCTATCACGTGCACAGACATATCTGGGATGGCGTAAATCTTGACACTGAGCGCCATGGACGAGACGGACGGATCCGTATCCTCTTCCCCACCCGTCCTAGTAATAGGGTATCACGATGAGCGGCGGGGAAAATGCGAAACCGGTTAACGTTGACCACCAAAGGTGCGTTTTCAAGACCCAAGGTCGACTGCATAGGCTGACTCCAGATAGCATCCAGGAGGCCCTCCGGATGTATTTCCAACCAATCAAAACTGGTGACCCCCAGCTCGACTTCTACGCCATGTACAAACGGGAGACGATGGAGTACGACACCGAATACATGCAGAAACACAACGAGGATCTCAACACCACCCTGATTTTCGTGCGCTCCCACATCCCTTTTGTCAGCATCTAACATTGACAACATCTGCAGGCTGGTTTATTCTCCGCGGTCAGCTCCGCTTTCGTCATCGATGTCCAGTCGAAGCTCGAGCCGGATTCCAACGAACGGTCCGAAGCTTACCTCCGAGCGATTCTTCTCAGCCTCAACCGATCGGCCGCTCTCCGACGTGGAGCGGTCCCCCCACGGAGCTTATTGCAACCGCGAACCTCCTATATGCAAGCCTTTTGATGTCGCTGCTGGCTGCGTTCGTCGCAATGCTGGGCAAACAGTGGCTGAACCGATACCTCCAACACGCAGGACGATCGATGATCGAACGCTGTGGCGACCGCCAGCGTAAATTCAATGGCCTTGAGAGATGGCCGTTCCGGTTATTCATCGAGAGTCTCCCCGTTATGCTCCAGATAGCCCTCCTTCTCCTCGCCTGCGGCCTATCGCGGTACATGTGGTTAGTCAACGCTTCTGTCGCGTGTGTCGTCGTCTCCTTCACCATCTTTGGAATCCTCTTCTACATTGGAATTGTGGCTGCCGGGACATCCTCGTATGAATGCCCGTTCCAAACGCCAGGATCTATGATTCTCCGATATCTCAGGGACAGTGGAACAACCCGGAAATTGATCGCCAGCTTATCCCCACTCAAGACCACATCGTTCATCTACGCCACCTGGGCGAATACCTGTCGGGGGCTCGTTTCGGCACCCTGCCGTGCCTACGACGTCATACGATGCCCGTCGTCCAGGGGGATTTCACCGTCCCGTATCATGTCGGGTGTTCGCGATATGGCCATAATGGTCGGACACCAAACCACCACCCTCCTTCTCCGGATCGACCGAGCTTTTGGGAACGCAAAGCAGAGACTGGTTCAAGAGATCCGAAAGTTCAGGCGCGCAGGGCTACTCCCAACCACCATCGAGGATGTGCCCCATAAGGCGCTAGTGCACCAAAAAAGCCCAGGGCTGCGAGTGCATGTATGGAACCTAGAAGCCCTCCGGAAGCAGAATGCAGACAACATTCGCTGTGTTTGCTGGGTCCTTCAAAACATCACTGATCCCGAAGCCATTGATGCTGCCATACGCCTTGCAGGGACCATCCGATGGTTTGATGGTGACTCTGACCACCACCCGCCGTTCGATCTGATTTGTTCCACTTTCGAGGCGTGTTTCGACTCAGCAAAACAGCCATACCCTGGTTTGAGGGATCGGGCATACTTCTCGGCGCGGGCTATCCTACAAATCAACGTGGGTGCAAGGCTTCGGTCTCACCAGTGCGCTTCCAAGTATCCCATTCCGCCAATTTCCTTCGGTTCATTCCAATACACCGACCCCGACCTTCACCATGTCGTCCGCATGCTCGAGGTTAACTTTGACCTTGGAAGACCCACCCTGTACTTCCCGAGGGGGACGCAAACACGCAACCTCATTTGCTGTGGACGTCAAACTTGTTTGTGGACTTGGTCCGCGTAGGTCCAGATCTAACCCTGAAATCCTACCAGTCCTACCTCAGCACGGCCATTGCAAATCGTTCAGCGACAATCTCCAACACTCTTCTTATGTGGAATATGCTCCTGGGCGGGCACATTGAAGAGGAAACATTCTGGGCCGAAGATAAATCGTATGTAACGGTCTCATCATCCTTTATCTCCACCCGCTCAATATTATACATACCAGAGATTCGTTGGATACTATCCTCTCTCACTTGTCGACAAAAGTGACAGGTGCTATTACTGGCGAAAACTTCCATCAACACCTCTTTTGCCTCCTGGAATTTTTAGCAGTGTGGGAGAAGCGACCCTCATGTTTGACCCCGATGGTTTATCAGTGGTGTTCCACAATTTCCGAGGTGGCTGGGAGATTCGAGCAGAAAGAGACACCTTCCAGCCTGACGGCTTTGCAACAAATCGATCTCCTACTCCTCCACCAAGGGCTATCCTGGCTCAAGCTTAAACGACTCCGACGACTCGAACTCCGACGGGGACTCAAACTCAGACAACATGACCCAGCTCTGAACCCTCGCTTCTCGACCGACGAGAAAGAAATTTTCGAAGTTGAACGCGGCTGCGCCCAGCCCTGTGTCACTGGCCTGACCCCCAGAGATTGCGCAGATCTTCTCTTCGTAGCCCTTGAGGTTGGATACCGCCTGGCCGGCCAGTCGCCCTTTCGAGTCACGCATTTCACCACGACTGGACGCTCGTGGTCGCTTTCTCAAGTGATGATGACGAAGTCATTGCAGACGCCATGTGTGCGTGGATCGCCGAGGGCGACACTGTACCAGCTGGCTCATGTGTGCGCTGTTTAGCCGAGCGCGTGGAGTCGGACACGCCCTTCTCCCCGAGGTTGCGGCAGGTGAGCATACGTGTCATCGAGCGTATCTGGCCTGGTGAGCGCCTGGTGTCGACGCTGGGAACTGTTCGTTTGTTAAACCGCCTTGACGTTGATGTGGATGATATGGAAAATCAAGGCGACTGGGCACGGCTGTTGGAATGTGTGGCACGTTCACCCACAGGGCTGGAGAGTTTGTCCTCTCATTACTGGCGCTTGCTGGACAAGTTGGAAGGGGTTTATGTGGGTTCCACATTCCGCGGGACGACAATGAGATTGCTCGAGAACGCTGAGGACAGGGAGAAGTTGGAGATTTGGATGCCGATTGTATGGCGGTCTGCACATCGGTATTGGTCCATGCAAGACTTTGGTCGGGTGACCCTCACGTTGCTTTTGCGGCGGCCGTCAGCTCTCCCAAGGTTTGAAGGCCTGTGTGAAACCGACGGAGTCGATGCAATACACAAACTCGAGCTCCGACGAATATGTGACCAGGCACGAACGGAACAATCGCCTCCAGAGTCCCGGCTGCAGTAGGTTCCCGTTTGTCCTGCCAACATCTATCTGTTCTGATTCCGCCTGTTTCCTGCCAGTCGATCGATTCACGCAGGGAAACTCATTCCTCTTTCTTTTGCAGGAGGCGACACTTTCTAAATTTGTTTGTTGTATATGCTACGCCCTGTTTCCGTACGAACACCCCCAATAATCCTGACCGTTGCGAAAATTTGCTCGATCCTCGATGTCAGTTCGGCCGTGTCACCCGCAGGGTGGCTACATATCGATGAGCCCGTGGTAGGGGATATCTGCGGTGACAGTGTCATTATATAAGGGTGCGTCTCGTGGGAAGGAGGCGGGGATATCTGGTGTCGGGCGGAGACCCCCCGACAGTTGGCTGACCTCTTTCCAGTCGTTCCGTGCAATCGATTTCCAGTTACCGTTTATCGAACTCGGTGCGCGATACATTCGGTCACCGGGCGCAGGGCCGACCAGTGACAGAGCACAGGGCGGTAACTTTCGACCTGGAAAGCAGGAGGGCGAAGCATAAGTTCAATCCAGGTCACGTGGCTCTCATCTTCCCGTCCACGGACCCATGAACACAACCTCTCCCTATCCACACGACTAGGTCCCAGTTCATGCCTTCAAACGTCCCAGGCAGCGCGGATTTGGTGGTCTTCCTCCAAGATGCCTGCCTAAAACACCAATACATTCGCTCACGAGACGTGTCTACTATCGTTGAACGCCCGGAACGCGTTCGAGCGGTCAAGGCGGGCCTGGCCGTCGCGCTCTCGCGGCTCGAAGGACTCCATTCCACTTCACAATCAAGTCCTTCGTCCTCATCTGCCGAAGCTTCGAACGTTGGTCCATCGAACCCTGATGATCTTGCCAAAGTGTTAGATCAAATGACGCTGGAGACATCCTCCGCTCTATCTCTCGAATCGAAAACGAGCCCGGTTCGGATTGTTCATTCCTCCGCTTCTGTGGATATACTGAACAACGCCGCGGTCAAATTTATTCACGGGGATATCGACGGAGACGTGTACCTGGAAAAATTGAAGGACTGGGTGGCCAACTCCGTTGATAAGATATCCAAAGGAGAGTCCGAGATACCCACGGGTCTACCCCAAGGCGATCTTTACCGTGAGTCCGCATTTATACCCCACCTCATCAAGCCTCTCATTGACGATTATTTCGAGTGTGTCCCGGTTCGTTAGATGCCATTCAAGGAGCGTTGGGGACGGTATGCGAAGCCGTTGATGCCGTCGTTTCGAGTACTGGTCACCATTCTCAGTCAACCCCAGCCACACCTAGACGGGCTTTCTGTGTTGTGCGCCCCCCTGGCCACCACTGTGGTGAAGATACCCCTTGCGGATTCTGTTTCGTCAACAATGTAGCCGTGGCCGCTGCCCACGGTGAGTCGTGATCCGGCCCGTGCCATCTCCTCCACCCCATTGACTGCATTCTTGAAGCACACCTTAGGCACAAGGTCCGGAGGGTCGTGATTTTTGATATTGACCTGCATCACGGTATCGTGTCCACCGTGTTGGGTGGGGTACATATCTAATTCACGAATTAGGGAACGGAACCCAGGCTATAGTGTGGGGTATCAACGAAGAGTACCACCGGAAGACCCTAGAATCGGAATCCTTGCCAGATCAAGAATCTGACGGGAACGGACTCCAGATCTACTATGGTTCACTCCATGATATCCTATCTTTTCCGTGTGAGGTGTGTCGTTATTTGTATGCGACAGCGGCAACGACCGACACTGACACAGCAACTAGGATGGTAAACCCGAACTTGTCCAAGCTGCTTCAGTGTCAATCCACGGCCCGCACGGGCAGTACATCGAGAATATACATCTTGAGAAGTACAATTCCACCGAAGAGTTCTTCGATAGGTTGTACGAGGGGCCGTACAAGAAGCTGTTGACAAAGGCTGAACAATTCGTCAAGGAGACCAATGGTTCGAACGATGATACCCTGGTGTTTATTAGGTAAGGGTTATGGCAAGGATGTTTCTCCTGGCTTGACCTTCGAACCTTCAGTTGTGGATTCGATGCTTGTGAACACGAGTATGAGTCTATGTCAAGACACGGACGTACAGTCCCAGCGGAATTTTATTACCGGTTTACGAGGGATGCATGTGCACTTGCGGACAGGATAGCTGGTGGGCGGGTGGTTAGCCTTCTCGAAGGTAACCTCTAGCTCTATCACACCTAACGCAACCATCCGCTGACCGCTCTGGACAGGAGGGTACAGTGACCGAGCACTCATCAGTGGTACTATTGCACACGTTGCGGGGTTCACGGGTGTTGGAGTTCAAACTGCCCGCGATTGGTGGGTACCAGATGCCTTAACGGATGTGAGTAATTATACACTGTGTTGTTACCGGTAGGGAGTAAAACGTGCATTTGCAGGCGGAGAAAGCCATCAAGAAACGACGTGGAGGCAGGCAATCGAATGCCGCACCTCTCCCTCAGTGGTTGGATCGTGCCGTCGTGTTACTGGATACCATGGATGGAGGGAGATCTGTGCCAAAGTACTCCTCTCCCGCTCCCGCTCTTTCAATGAAACTCCGAGAGAGGAGACAGGAGGGGGGAGCGAGTGGCGAGTCCACACCGAGGGGAACTTCGCCGGCACCAGATAAACGGAAACCACCATCTACTGTCAAGACGGAAGTGAAGGAGGAAACCATCGCCAAAGAGGACGGTCGGGCAACGGGGGAAAAGAAAATTCGGCGAGTCATTTTGAAGCTCGGACCTCCAAGTTGAAAACTCTCGTTCCTTCCGGTATGATACCGAACTGTGCATCCCAACACCAATTTCGTTCGGGCGTATTGCGATTAGTGCTATTCTAGCATAGTATAATGATAGGTATCGTGCTTTATCTGGGTTGGCGGACGCGATTTTACATACGAGGGAGCGTCCGCACAGCTTGTTCATACACACCGAGGAATACCGCCCCACCTGCAGAAATCCATAGTGTCCGCGGGACGACGCCTGCAAACAAGGCCTTGATCCCTTCGTTCGTGTAAATTTGCTTGAACCTTGTAAGCAGCGATGGTAGTTTTTCGATGCTCGGATTCTGACGGAGGGTCGTGAGTAAAGTTGGGCAGTGTGAGGCTGAGGGCTGATGATTACCCGAAGGTCCAACATGACACGGGTTTTGAGGACATCCAGGGGTGTGGTTACGGCAGCTGCCACAGCACCTGCCGCGCTACCGCACGCAGCGGCCTCGTATGAGTGGAGCTGTCTCCCGCGCAGCGCACGCGACAACCGGTATTTCAGGAACTCGTACAGAGGGAATTGTATTGACGTGAAGGGAATCTGTAATGCGACCCTTGTGGGTCAGGCATGGTGTGTTGAAGGGGGTTTCGCCAATATGTGCGAACCTCACGAAGGATTGTGGTGAAGAATCCGCGATAGAACCCGGCGAACCCATCCGCCTTCAGGACGTGTTTTGCGGAGGCCCATGAGGAGGTGACTGATGGACCGTAAGTTGAAGTTTGGGTGCGAGTTTTTATTACCTCCGTCGGAACGCGGATCAAACAAGCGGCCTGGCGAACATTGTCAACCTCCCGTCGTCAACCTAGCACTGGGAACCTACCACTTCACCGATGGAAGCGGACAACATATGATTGATCGGCGCGAGATGGGGAGGGGTCGGTAGGGTCTGTTTGAGGGTATCATAGGTTACGAAGAATATCGCGGCTATGAATGGAACGGAATGGCCTGTGAACCCCTCTCAATGCAGACAGGAAGAGAGAAGGTACCAACCACCAGGAGCGCTGCCGACGATGACACTCCCCACACCTTTGTAGATACCTCTGAAGCCTCCGGCCTTTGCGAAGCCCTGGGCGGATTGTAGCCGGGTTTTAACCGTGTCGATCGGGAAGAAAAGCAAGTCTACGGAGGTACCGGCCAAACCGCCTGCCTGACCACGAACACATGACTTATTTGAGACAACACGAGGAGAAGACGAGGCGAGGAACACGTACAACCAACGACTGCAGGAAGGTCGGAGCCATGGCTGAAGATCAGCGGATGACCGGTGATGGCAAGATGTGGCAAGGTCAGGTCGATCGTTGTCCGCCACCACCATGCCACCGTATCGCCCCTCCACCACCCCCAGCAGTACCAGAGGTGTACCCTCCCAACAACAACGCAGAAGGAGTCTCAGCGAGACGGACGAAGATATCCCCGCCCTCCAGTCCCCCTCAGATTCCAGCGACAGCGAGGATGAGCTTCCTCTACCCCCACGACCCACGACCGGGCAACGCGCAGTGCCTCTCCATCGCCCATTGGCAAACTTCCATGATTCCGATGACAGCGATATGGAGATTACGGAAGACGGTACGGTTCCTTTGCCTTTTAACTCGTGAGATTCGTGTCTAACACTTCGCACTCTGATCCCTCTTATCCTTCCCAGACGTGCAGTTCGCGAGGGGACTGCTTCGGCAATTCCAAGGATACACGGGTCCACCTCAATCTCTGCCTACTCCACCTCTTCCGGGCGACGTCCCCGGCACAGAACCTTCGAGTTTGCTAGAGGCCCTGTTCCTCTCTCGGGGTTCCAGCGAAGACGAAGACGATTGGGACGGTCGTCCGAGTCAGAGCAGGAACTCAAGGACAAACACAACATCGTCCGAACACACAAGGCACCAGATCATACAGCAATTCGTTTCCTTCATCAGCACCCGAATGCGGGACCAGGATGCGGAGCGGGAACCGGATCACCTGAGGGCTTATGCCGTTATCGACGGACTGGAGCCCGTGTCGAAGGGTCTATTGTCACGCTACGAGGCTGTGAGAGGGGAGGATCACCCGCAAGGGCGAGCATCGTGTGTCGTGTGCTATGACCCGTTGGATCTGGAGAAACTTCATCCCACGGATGACCACGATCCTGCGGAACCCATCCGAGCGGAGAACAAGAAACTATCCCTTGCCCTTCCGTACCACGCTGCGTTCCCAGAGGTGGTGGCCTTTCCCTGCCTACACCTTTTCCATTCGGACTGTTTGCTCCCATGGTTGGCCCGGAAGACCACCTGTCCTACGTGTAGATTCGACGTGGATCCAGATTCGTTGACCTTGAAGGGCGGCGGTGCACAACGACCGTGGGTACCCCCCGTAGGTGGTGTGCTGGAGGCTTGGATTCAGGCTGAGGAGACGAAGAAGTTTCCTCACGTCAAGGATGGTTCGTGATTTTCACTAATGAACACCGACGCGGATGCTGATTCGATCGTGATGCCATCGACTCTGGGATCTGAAGGAGATCGCTGCCTGCCTCTTGGCTCAGGCTATGAAACAGACGAGAGCGCTAACTCTGTTGAGAGCTTTCGAACCTGCTACGAAGGCGAGCATCGCGTTTCGGAGAGTTGACAGTGGAAGTTTCACTTTGGGTCTTGGGTGAGTCGGGTTCGGATCAAGGACATGCTCATCGGAAGACGCGTAACGGCTTTGTACTTGACTGATCGTCCTGTAGAATACTTTGTACCTTGCGATTAGAAATCGTATCAGTTCTTTGTACAAACGCCTCTGGTTGATATCCAGGTCCAAATCCATGTTTTGCAGCATCGGAGCCGCTTCCGAACTGGTAACCTCATGCCGTTCCACCGCTAGCTCTCCTTCGGACCTCGTGTCCGCTACTCGGGTGTCAGGGTGATTCTACGCGAGACGGTGAGCGGGGAGTTTTTCATGAGGCTGCGTCGCCGCTCGGTGTTTAGGATGGCTCAAGCTGTGGACTCTAATGATTTACTTCTGGTAGGCACACCCGAAACCCCGAACCGTGGACCTGATCCAGGTTCGCCAATCGGCCGAGCTTCGGAATGCCATCCGGTCCGGACGTTCAGAGAGGGGGAAAGGGCCATCACAATAGGGACCTCGTGAGACCATACGCCTCGAACATCGGAATCAATGGTCTCGACCGAGTGGTGGAAATACTGGCGGAAATCCATGACACAACAACCGGTGAGAAGGGAGACTGAAATCCCTATCATCGGAATGCTGTGGGTATTTTTGTTCGCGTGTATTTAGCACGATGTACCCAGAGCCCGTTGTAACTGTTTACTTTCATAGTGCCATCCCTCCCGGATAATCGTCCGGCCAAACCCCTTGTACATTAGCGGTGTGTCAGCCCTTTCCTTGGTCTCGGAAGAACTAGTTTCAAACATCAGCGGAAAGAGAGTTGCTTATCCCTTGGCCTGAGGGTATTCAAATTTATATTATTCTATAGAACTGAGACTGAGCCAGGGCAGCTCCTCCCAGAGCTTACATGGGTTTCCATGGACTTCTGTGATCCTAGTCATCCTCCTTCCATACTTTCAATTGTTCTATGTTTAGTCACTTCCTTTCCCCCATCCCCCCATTTCTGGGATCCTCCTGTGCCCTGCCATACCTAGCCTATCTCCTTTCCTTCTCCTGTCTCCTTCTCTCTCTCCCCAAGACCCTGAACCATACTCCCAGACATAGGGTATATATATTGCCATACACACATATAATACTGGTAGTTGATAATATTAGTTGACTGCAAGGATAGCAAAGTTCAAAGGCTGACTGTGCCTTGTTTGTCAGCAACATGGGTTCTTATGGTTGGCAGGGGTCAAATAATGGAAATCATGACCAAGATATATACACAGTAACTGAGCTACAAAAGTCATGACATCAAGAATATACATGACATAATTTGATAGGTTAGTCTTGGAGATAGGATTTCCCTTTGATTCATAAATTGCTACTCCATACAATCCAAAAACTACCTCTTGTATGCATAATAAATGAGTTCATAAAGTTTGATCTCCCACAACAGGGAGAGTATCAAGTGGCTGGGTGGAGATTTGTTGACTAAAGGGGGGGAAGGTAGTATTAGAACATATGAGTGATAAACAATGCAAACAGAAACCTACAGTGATTGGGGGACTGAAACTTTACCACAAATATTTTGAAGTTTGGGTTTGTGTGTTTGGTGGAGTTTGTTGGTTTCACAGAGGTCCTTGAACCTCAGGAGAGCTGATGGTTGTTGTTTAAGTAATTTGTGAGTCACCTTCTCAATGTAATCTACTGGATCATCCTCCCCCACAGACTGCCACAAGATCAC
>Ga0307511_10005317_pt1 | contig 13112 bp, 16 predicted proteins | sample 13_EM_MG_FD_200266 | JGI IMG/M metagenome (GOLD analysis project Ga0307511, IMG submission 200266) | Populus trichocarpa ectomycorrhiza microbial communities from riparian zone in the Pacific Northwest, United States - 13_EM | ecosystem: Host-associated > Plants > Roots > Unclassified | place...
AGAGGGAGGAGCAAGACAAACATTTGTTTGTCTATCGTTACAACCAGGGGGGTGAGTCGTCCAGGAGGGACAATAGGGGGAAGCCGTATCCTTCCCTTCAATCGGTGAGGGCTCGTATGTCAACCAGCAAGTATCGGCACGACGGGTTTAGGGATGTGGGTTTGGGAGACACCGTCATGGTGTCCAAGGAGCGGTGGAGGAAGAATCTCAACTCGTTGGATTTGGAGACCTTCCCAAAGTCTTGGATTAGTAGGGGGCTCTGAGAGATCCACCATGAGGGGGATGCGATGGACAGGCGTATGGATGCTTGTCTTGGGTTCGCAGCCATTATGGGCTGCGAAATTTACAAGTCCTTGGTCAAAATGAAGGACGACTTGAGGGAGGAGCAGAAGAAGAGGGATCTTGATGGTTGGGAGCGCATGGACATGAAGAGGTCCCTTAAGGACTCCTTAAGGTGGTGTCCTCCTTTATTCCTTTCTTGATGAGGAATACTGATAGGATCCCAGGGAGGGTCAGTTGGAGATTGCTGACCTCATGGCTCGGGTCGTGTCTCTCGAGAGGATGGTCAATAAATTGACCAATCCTCTTCCTGCTGTTCCGAGGGAGGCCGTCTTTCGTCCAGCATCTCCTCCTCTTCCCGATATCGGTTTCCCTGACGAGATACCCGGTTTATCTGCGAATGAAATCATCAACCAGTATTTGGACTGGCAGTCTTACAATAAGACCTGGCCTCATCTTCTTTGGAGTAGATAGTTAGATCTCAGCAATACTATCTTCTTTCCTCGTCTTGATTTGTGTGACTTGAAGTTTGAGAAGGAAAAAGAATGAAAAGATAAAATAAGATAAGATAAGATAACGCCATGTCATGATTTGAACAAATGTTTGGGCGCTTCAAACTTAGAAGAATTCTTGTGAGAAGAAAGTGAAAATCGTGACAACTGTCTGGAATCACTTGGAGCGCTCTCTGTTGACCCACCTACTATTCGAAGGACCTCTCTGCTTTGCGACTAGTGCTGTCCCAGTGTCCGTATTTGGGCTTACCCCCTCGGGCTGGTCAAATCCCAGTGAGTGGATTTGTATCGGGTGATAGACTGGTAAAAGCTACCTCCAGTCTAGCATTGAATTGACTTAGTCCTCCCCTCAGGCATAGATAAGACCTAGGGTTGAGTATATGCCTATCCACTGCAACATGGTTGCTGCATACCACACGGACCATAGGACATGTGTTAATCAATCATCTAGGCAAGCAGCAGGGTGCCAGAGTGGCCCTGACATGGGTGACCCAAGATCTCAGTCAGCAAAGCACCTCCCACCCTTTGAGTGGAGCAGCACTCAAGGTTGGCCCTGACACATACCTCCTCCTCATGATGAATTGAATAATTGTCCTGACCTCCTACCCTCCTACCACTATATATAACCCAAATAATATCCCTCTGGTAAATCAACAGTAAGCATGCCCATAGATCCATGACACTGCCCTCCTTCTATCATTTACAATCTGAACACTATTCATCTGGTTGACCAACGGTAAGTCTGCACCTAGCCCCACAACAGGATCATCTTGTTGCATAGGCTAGCCTTGGGTTATGCCTTCTTAGTGTGTTGTATCAGGACACCTGGAGGTACAGGGTACAGAGTAGCCCTAACAACTCAAATAACTATAGTTAGTTATCCAACTTACTTCCTCCCTCTCTTTCATGGTCATAGCCCAGGGTGACAAATTTACACTCCAATAGCCACTACATACACAGAATTCTTCTGGTATTCCCAAACAACCTAAGTTTAGCATTCACCAATTGCCATTTGCCCACACTCAACATACATTTATCAGACAATATCATCAGATTTCTTCTGCCCACTTTGCAACATCTTTAGTCATGATGGGGTCAGGATCCTTAACAATGGCCTAAAGGAGCTCAGATAAAAGGTGGGGTGCTCACACTGCCTACTCACCTTCTCTTCCGCTTGCTCAGTGCCCTGGAAAAACATATGGGCAGCAGAACTCTTTAGTTCCACAAGTTTGGTTTCCAGTTCATCACACTTTCTGCTCGTGGTTTAGGTCAGATGTCTGAAGCATTTTCAGGGACTGGTGTCATTCAAACATTCACATACAAATGAAGCTGTTTCGTTTCCTCGCGTCGTAACTCGAGTTGTCTCGTCATCATCACTTCCAAGTTCACTCGCGCCTGAAGGTGTAAGTCAAAATGTGGTATCCCATTTAACTAATGACATGGATTATATGTATGCACCTGCATTGGCCGGAGGTCGTTGGCGGCTGCCATGAGGTTTTGACTGAGAACCGTGATCCATTCGACATATCTCTGCCACTCAGGCTGGAGGTTTGCCGTGGATATCGTGTTGGGCGGTTCCAAAAGGGAGCCGAGGAGAGATGAATATGTTACGAGCATGGACCGAAGAATCGCTAGGAGGGCTGGCCGTCTATCTTGAGGCCTGATTGTGAGCGTGCCAGACGGAGTGAGCTCCCCACAGCGGCTTCAGACGCACCCACTGTAGGATCGGAGGGGTATAGTTGGTGTCCTCCGAGTTCTGCTAGTGACGGGATACTCTCCTTGATCTATCACATGTGTATGGTCACCAACTGGTGTCGAGTGTAGAACGAGGGGAGAAACCAGACTTACTTGCCATGTATCGCCGAACACGGTATAATGACCTTCCTCCAATATCCAATCGACGCGTGGCTTCTCCAGCTGCGCCAGCGGCCATTCCGGGATGTCCGATTGGTCTGAGAGGATCGCGCGTTGGTTCACGTTAGATAGATCGATCCCCTCTGGTTCCGCCCTCTCACTTAACAAGCCCAAGAGCTTCAGATTGTGCGCCGTGTAGTTCTGGTAGTGGGAAGGGGGGGAGGGAAATGGGTTACGAAGTTCTGTCTCTTCTTCGTCCATGAGGTGCGTAGATGGTGTGAGGTTTGGCAAGAGGAGGGAGCGCCCGTGAGAAAGTTCAACTTCGTCTCCCACCCGAACCCATCATTCTCACTATACGGCCGATCCGCACGCCCCACCATGTCGAAACGCAAGGTAAATTTCGGCGCCATCACATCCGAGGCCGCCCGTAGGCAGCTGATGGTCCCGACCCCATGCTGGGAGCGTGTTTCAGTCACGCCGGAGGATGCTGCCCCAGGGGCGACGTGGAAAGTTTACAGATGGGTAAAAACAGACCAAAAACAGGCGCGTTCTCCCTCACGTTCTCATGCGTACCCATCTTAAAATAGAACTTCGTAATAAACCTACCTAGGTGTTCGAGGAGGAGGAAGTCGATCAACCTCTTGCTCCACTCCAGGATGTCGAGGAGATCGAGACGAACGAGGAGGATACCGAAAACGCGGAGGACACTCCAACTGGAGAGAACTCACGAGCAGTTTCCGAACTGCCGCAAATGAAGGACGATATGCCCTCACGTCCTATCACACCAAAACCCCATCCATTATCTATCTCGTTCCAACCTCCCTCACCGACACCTGCGCCTCAAGAGGAGGAAAATATCGAGGTGGATACCGAAGTGCTGACGGCGACTACGACTTTGGATCCTGGATTGGTGGATCCTGGGTTGGTGGACGCCGGGTTGGTGGATCCCGGGCTGGTGGACCCTGGGTTGGTGGGGGCGGAGGAACTGAACCCGCATGATATTCTGCACATGAATATGGCGGACCTTGGACCGGACGGTGAACCGTTCGAGGGTGCAGGGGATTTACTGCAGGTTCAGGATGGAGACGATCTATTAGGTGGTGCGGGGCTTATGGACCAGACTGGAGATCCCTTCCAGGATATTCAATGAGGCTGTACTCGCCCCGTTCCAATTTCCTTTTGTACATTTTGTGAGTCCTCTGGTTTTTGGACGGCAGGTGTCCTCTGACCCGTACACTCGATACCCCAAGGTTCTCTACCCGCTATATTTGTAACACTAGTATTGCTGAAGCCTCTCGTGGAAGCAGAGCTTACAACAACCGTTCGAGAGAACCTGATTTCACCCCTCGAAGACACTCAACCCCCAGCGATGCGGTAATGGCGAAAGTACTGCCAGACAACCCATGACACGCTGGGGTGGAGGTACATCCAGTGGGCATATCACAAATGGTTTGCGGGCTCCCAAGTAATATCCGCACCACACCCTTCACAATCAGGTAGCGCGGATTGAGTAACTAACGAGAAATTCATGGGGCGCCGCCCCCACTATCAGGGTCGCAGGCCCGGTCGACAGCGAATTCGACATTCGAGTCTGTTCCCAGGGTCTTGTGGGTACAGGGCAAGCACCAGCCGACCGAGGGAGATGGGCACGGTCGCAGACACGCTTTTAGGGACTTTCGCCCTTCCCCTTTCGGAGACTCATCTATACCACCGGGAAGCTGCCAACGTCATCGCGTAGGCCATACCCCCTGGTGGGGAATGGCAGAGAATGGCCCCCCACCCACGGCGACCTTCTTGACTGAAGTTCTCGGCCCAACCGTGAACGCGCGCCGCAGTTGGAAGAAGGGCAGGGTAAACATGAACCCGTCAGCCTCTAACCTACACGGAAGCGCGTTAGGGAGTCGCATAGATCCCCAAAACACATACAAGGGCTTCTGGAAACGGTCCACGGTCCGAGAACCTGAAGGAGTTTTGTTGTCCCTATCTTGTTGTGACGGAATCCCGCTGCCGCGCCCACCTTGGCACGTTCGTTGGCGAGTCCAATTGTCCAACAGACCAAAGGGAATTAACTGCCCCCCGAGGTTAGGCCCGGGAAACCGTTGGGGCTCCCCATATCGCTAGCTTTTCCGTAAGGCGAACGTGATGATCGTATACGTGATGTGTTTGAGGGGACAGATGTCCCTGCATAATCTACGCGAATTCCGAATTCGCAAGCATTGCCAGCAATATCACACGCCCATCATACATAGGCTGGGACCCGGGAACATGCTCACGAAGCCACCCTACCTTATCGGGATCTTCGAGAATGATCGACGATCGACCACGGCAGGCGCTAGGCTGGACAGGAGCCCGATTGAGCGCAATGCGTGATAAGCTTTGGGACCGTACATTGGAGACTCATCGCGCAGAAAAACTGGAGACAAATTTCGGATATGGATTTTTACAGGTTTTCAGAGGTCGTGGTACATATAAGCAAACGGCGGGCTTTAAATTTAATGCGCAGGGTGTGCATTTAACACTTGCAGTCACCGGCAGAGCACTTGCAGTCACCGGTTCCGCAGGCGCAGCTGTAGAGTGGGGCGGTCAACATACAACCCACACGGGGGAGATAACATCGAGCGACGTACTTTCCACCACTGCAGTTGCAGCTGTCGCAGGCCTTGTTAACGAGGACGAAGGAGTATTGCTGATAACGGGAAGAACGATCAGAGCTATGACCACAGGTCATGCAGAACACGAAAGGTGCGAACCATTTCGAGAGGGTTGGGTTGTTCGAGGTGGTTGATACTGAGAGAGTGAGAGGGGTGGGGGAAAACTGGGTGGTTTCTCGAGGGCTTTTATACCCTGAGCCGCTGTGATTTCTCACGCATGGCTGTTTCTGAGGGATTTGATGGAAACCAATGACAATGGCCTCGGCAAGGGTTCTTTCGCCACCACAATGTTCTCGCCTGTTGAAACAGGTGTCCCCAATATCCCGGACAACCTTACGATTCCCCAGTTCTTTAATGCCTCTCATGCCTCGCGACCCTCCTTCTCAAACGACTCCCCCTGCCTCGTCGAGGAACACACGGGAAGGACTCTCTCATTCACGGAGGTGAGCCCATACTCCCTTTGTCAAGTGACCCGCCCCAATTGACAGCGGCCATTCACATAGCTTCGGTCTCAATCTCTCCGACTTGCCAACGCCATTCATTTGAGGTGGAACACCGGTACGTTATCTCATTCCCCCATCTCCCCATCTCTTTTCATATGGTCGATCGCACGGTCTAAGCCGGATGGAATTGCAGGAGAAAGGGACGTAGGTGGGTTTCACCACGCGCGACCGAGACCCGCCCGCCCCTAACGCTTCGTCTCGCAAGTTGCCTTGATTGGTCCAAATCACATAGATTCCATTGTCGTGATATGGGCCGCGTTGCGCCTCGGTGGCATAATCCTGTACGTATACATTTACACATCCCTTTTCAGTCCACCCGCCCGATCTAACGGTCCTAACTAACCGATTGTAGCTCTGCAGATCCTGCATTCTCTACAATACCAGAACTCGTGGAAAACCTGAGGGATACTGATGCGGATCTTATTGTTGTACACCCAGACTTCCTCGATAAGATCTCCGGAGTGGCGGAAGCGGCAGGGATACCACATCATCGGATTTTGCTCTTGGATAGGCCCAAGTCCTCGAGCAGAGAACTTCCGTACCCTCTCCTACGGGACCTAATTTCTCAATTCGAATCCAACGATGGGCACTTCACTGAGCGGAAGCTGGCCGAGGGATCTGCGATCTCGAAACCTGCCTTCTACGTTATCTCACACGGCCTGTCAGGCATGCCAAAGGTATGACGTTGACTAGTGCTCAATGCAACCCAAACTTACACGACCGTTGAAAAAGATTCTTTCAGTCAGCCACTATTCCGTAATCGCCAACATCATTCAGAAATCGACACATTTCAATGCGGCTCCTGGGTACTTTTCTCCTGGTGAGGTATCGCTTGGTGGTAAGTCCCCTGTGTGGAGCGCATGAGGCCGCATAGCCTTGACTTGTTTGAACACGATGCCGTCTAGTGTTGCCGATGGCTTGTATGTGATCGTTCCCACTTGTCCAAAGGATGCGGAAGACTGATCATCACACGTTCATTTTAAGATCTCTATGGGCTCTCCAATGTGAGCGGCGTTGGTCTTTTGGAGGCTCATTTCACTAATGTGTCTTTTATAGGTTTTATTCGCTATGTATCGCGGGGTAAGCTTTTCACCACGACGAACCTCGTGTATCACTTCACCTCACGAGAGTTCGCCAAGGTTTCCACAATCGTCGTTCAGAAATTCGATTTTCGCTCTCTATTTCAAACTATTGTCAAATATCAAATCACGCATCTCATGTAAGGTTCTCTTCCTTCTAATTTCGTCGGGAGCGGTACCCTGGTATTGATTTCAATTCAATGCAAATCCAGCCTTATACCTTCTCAGCTGGTTCTCGTGTGCAAGGTCGGCATCATCTCTTTCTGATAGGCAAATGGATACCCCGCAATCTAACGCTCGCCCTTAAATTCCCCAGAACCCACTAGCCAAAAAGTATGACATGAAGCATGTCAAGTACTGTCTACTTGGAGCTCAGACCTTCCCCTTGGAGCTCGTCGACGATCTCGTAAGGGTGTTCCCCAACTGCACCCTCGGCCAAGTTTATGGCAAGTCACGCGACGCCTTGTGGTAATATCGAACGTCAGAACTTACGACCTGACTCAGGGCTGTCAGAGATGTCGACGGCGGTGGCGATAACCCCAGTGTCTCAACAAGGGATGCCAAAGTCGGCAAGCGTTGGGAGGTTCCTGCCAGGCATAAACTATAGAATCCTTACCACGGATGGGAAACCCGCCAAACCCGGAGAAGCAGGAGAGCTCTTGGTTTCCGGGCCGTCACGAGCCACCGGTTACCTAGATAACAAACCGGCGTGAGCGTTGGACCTTGCGATCCCCCCTAGACCCCCGAACTCACGTGAGAAAACGCCCTCCAGCACGCGGCAAGTATTCCTTGACAAAGGGTAACTCGCTATCCCTGTTCTTCCCCGGCAGCAATAAGGCTGACTTGGAATTTCCGTAGCTGGGTACGGACAGGCGATAAGGTGATCGTCAACGAGGAGGGTGACCTGTTCCTCGTCGGTCGGCAGAAGGTTCGTTCACCCACGCGCACTGGGGGACCCCGGATTAGAGCGCGTGGACTTACGACACCGGTCTATTTTCGGCTCTTAGTCCGTCTTCAAAGTCCGCGGTTTCCAGGTCTCCGGAGATGAGCTGGAGTCCATGATTCGGAATCACCCGGACGTGGGCGAGGTCTGCGTGGTGGGAGCGCCCGACCTTTACAGTGGGGAAGTCCCCGTCGCTCTGGTCGTCCTTGGAGACGAGGCGAGGGAACTGGCGGCGAAGGACGATAAGGAGATGGAGAAGATTACCATGTCCATCTTGAAGGCAAGATCCGTAGCTGCCCGACCGGCTTGCATGAGGAACTGACCCCCTAGATTTTTTCATAGCTCGTGGCAGATAACAAACCAAGTTACAAGTGGATTGGCGGGGGTGTTCACGTCGAAACGTCGTTCCCCCTCACCGCCAACGGGAAGGTGGACCGAGAATCGCTCCGAAATAAAGTCTTAGAAGCCAGGGAACGAGGGCCGGAATGAGGTGGCATGCATATATGTGCTTCAGTTCGTCCGTTGGTGTATGATTACCTATTTATTTATGCAGTGGTGTGAGTTACATGTACTTATAGGGCTCTGATGTTCAGGCTAGCTCGGGTATTTATTCGTTCGTTCCGTCCCCCGGTTCCCGCGCGATAAGCACATCGACTCGCAGCTGGAACACTGGCGCCTAAAGCTATCGGCGCGCTTGATCATCCCATCTGAAACCCATCCACGGTCGCATATATCGGAAACCCTCAAACGAGAGGGAAGCAGGCGCAAAGCAAAACAAGAATGAAAAACATGACTTCGAAAGTACAAATCACTTGTCACGGTGTGTACGGCCGCACTCCAAACCAACTTTCACCACCATCAAGCATACACGGATGCCCTGACCGTTCCTTCCGCTTGGGTGACCGAATTCCGCACCCCTGCAGTTCTAGATTCATCCATCGGCAAACCGGCCCAAGGTGTCAAAGTTCAACTCCTCACCCCCGACATCCTGGAGACCGATCCAGCCCATGGAGGACAGTGGCTCGGAATCGGATCCTCCGTTACGAACGCGGACGGGAGGTGTCTGGACCTCGTTCCCCACGATTTGGCGAAATCCCGCGCGCTTACAGCCGGGACATACCAAATCGTGTTTGAGACCAAGGAGTATTTCGACAGAACGAGCAGGAAGTCATTTTATCCTTTCGTTCAGGTGGGTAGCCCTTGAGTTCTTTGTCGCCCCCCCTCCGGCTGATTTTGATATCGAACTCTCTTTGAAAGATCACATTCACAATTGAGAATCCTTCAGAACACTACCACATCCCCCTCCTCATAAGCCCTTTCTCTTACACTACCTACAGGGGGAGTTAAAGATTCATAAATCTTCTGAGGTTCTACTGGAAGCAACGCCCCCTCAGACGACCGACGGAAACTTTAGGTAGACACCTGGATTTGGACTATTATACATACACGTTAAGAATGCCTAGTATATGGAGTGTGAGATAGCGTGGGCGGTATGATGTGAACGGATAAGGGATGGCCAGGGCCACCAAGTCCAGCACCAGCGCGAGGAGGGCTGGAAATGAGGGCCGGTGGCAAAAAAACAGTACCAAGGAATGAAGTTCGAACGCTGTATGTTGGGGGAACCAGAACAGCCGTCGATGTCAAGTATCACAAGCGCTGGAGGAAGAGAGGGAGGGGGGAACAAGTGGAGAAACGCAAAGCGAGATGAAAGCAACGAAGAGCGATGGGATGCGCAGATGCGAGGAAAACAGCAATGGAGACGGATGAAAATCATAACGATATACCTCCCAAGCTCTCTCCTGTGCTCTCAACTTCCCTCTCCTCCCCCTCCCTCCTCGCCCTGGGTAAAGGCCGCAAGATCGGACTAGCCAGCAACCCGACAGTGGCTCGCATCGTCGGGCTCGACATTCCGGGTGAACCCATCATGGGCCTCGAAAATGCAAAGTTCGGGTGGGTGAAGGATTGCATTTGAGTGATGACCGGTGACGATGAGGACGAATTGGGGACCGATATTGGGATGGCCACTGGGATGGATATCCGTGGTGATCCTCGCAAGTAGGTGGATATAGACGGTGATACCGCTCGCCTCTTCGCTGCTGGGTAGGGGTCATACCGGTCATCATCTGTGGAACCAAGGTAAGCATTGCGGAACGAGAACCGGAGCGAACGTTGAAGCTAAAAGGCATGATGTACGCACGTTTGCGTTTGTTCGACCGCACGGCGCTTGAAGTCGAGGGAGGAGTGTACCTCCACGAGGCAGGTCCAGAGTTCGGCATCATGCCGGGAGAGCCGAAGGAGAAAACCTGGGGGGAAGAGGCCAGTCAATGGATGCGCATACAGTCAGGGAAGAGACGGCGCTTACCGGGTCGACATCCATGTATGATGACCCCACGGGGCTTCCGGGGTTCCACAAATACGGATCGTCGCCGTTCATGCTCTGGGCGGGTGTTCCCCGCCTCGAAATGTTGATGGCCTCGGTGGTGGTATTGTAATCGAATACCGAGCCTTCGCCGAGTTCGTCGTCGTCGTCCTCACTCTGAACGGCAGTCTCTTCCTCTTCGCCAGCTTCTTCGGGGTATCTACCCCGGTCGGAGGGCGCACGCGGGGTCTTGGGTGTGAGGGGGTTGCCGGTGTATGAAGCGAGAAGTCTCTGAAATTGGGCTTCAGACTTGAGTTCGCTCTCTTCCGGCCGTGATTCTGACAGGAGGCTGAGCACGCGGGGGAACTTGATCTGTAACAATCAACGCCACGTGCCGTGAGACACAAAATGAGCGCTCTGGGGGAATCGGAGTATGGCGTACGGTCGGAAATGTAAACGTACCGGGAGGGAGAGCCTTCTACGTGGGACGATTTCCATATTGTCGTAACCCGAGTTGTTGGACGTTCGCGGGGGAGTGGACGGCCGCGCGCCGACCATGTCCCCCATGGGCTTTGAACCCAAACCAAAAGAAGCTGTGGTTGCGGTGGCCATGTTCAAGCTGGATTCCGGTTGTTGGGGAGGGGTGACGTTCCTCGAGCTCTCAGAGCTGTTACTCGTCGAGCGATCCGAGGTCCACATCTTGTTAGAATCCCGGTCGCTCTCCGAGTCTTCGCCGTTGCTCGTGCTCTTCCTACGACGGGAAGACCTGAGCTTGAACGAACTCGAGAGTGGGCTGTGGTGAGGTTTCTCGAGGGAGAGGTGGCCTAGTTTGGGGTTGAGAAGACTGGGTCGTCGTTGGTGAAGCATGAATGGACTGAGACCGTCGTCTGGGTGTGGTGACGATGGGGAGGGCGATGTTGGGAGATCAAAGGCGGAGGTAGAAGAGGGGAGCGGGGGTCTGTTATGCGAGAGGGCACCGGACATGATATAGGATACTGAAGGGTGCGGGAAGAAAGCATTTAACTTGGGAGAATGAGGTCAAGGGCTGCACGGGAAACCAAACAGGGCCCATTCGATCTCTTCTCACACTATCGCATCCAGTTCTGCAAATCGCCGAAAGGCCATGGGGAAAAAACAAAAAAGATATTACGAGTATCAGAAAAATACAGGTGCGTGCGTAAATGAGTAAGTATAGTACATTAATCGTCCCCCACGCCCCCTCCGGTAAACCGCATCACAATCCAAATCCGTCTCGCAGCTCGTGTTCTCGCGTAGATCCATCATATATGCATAAGCCTTTGCGCGGTCGTCAATCAGTTCACCCACTCAAAGAACTCTGGCTCGTCCGCCAGCCATTCCTCCCTCGTCAGGCGTCGTGCTTCACCGTCGATCACACACCGGATCTTTGGCGAGTACGGCCTGTTTCCCCCTTCCGGGTTGCGGGCCAACATGCGAGTCTTCACGGACCTGTGGACCTTCACGCCACGCCGCATCACCTGGTGATACACTTTCCGGCCTTTTCCACGGTTCCACCTGGCAGCCAACGTAATCAATGACGCTGCCCGCCGTCGGTGATACGCCACGAAAGGAGGGTACTTACACGAATTTGTAGGCCCAGATGTCGTCCTCTAACTCAGCGCCCTGCTTTTTCATGACCCCTTCAGGCGCCGTATGAGCTCATCGCCACGTATGCAGAAGAGTTGGGGAAACGAGGTAACTTACAGGGAATCCACTCCATAACCTTCCAATAAGTATGCTTGTTGAGCTGGTCATAAATGGGGGAGAGCGCGTCATCGAGTTCCTCTTTAGCCTCGCCCTCGGAGATGAACCTCGGTTGCTCGAGGGAAAATACAATTGTCGGGGAGCGGTGGAGACGAAGGTGTGGCAGCTTGCCCCAGACCCAGCGGAATGGGGAACCGGCCGCGGAAATGATGGCAACTGGGATTTGGCGAAAGGCGAATCCCTTAAGCTCAGCGGCATCGGGCCCAGCCAAGTGAAGGGTTGCGGGCGAGAGCGATTGAGGCGCCTCAAAGATAGAATCGATGTCAAGTCCAACCTCGTGCTTGAGCATGTGTGCGTCGAAAATGATCCCAATATTGAGCTTGAAAATTTCCCGGATCATCCATCGAAGGGGGATGCGGGCGAGACTATGACGTTGGCCATTTGCTACAGATCCACCCCCGACGTCTGAAAGCGCTCCCATAAATAACCATTTAATTGCACGCAGGATAATCAGAACTTACCGCAGTGGGCGCCGGCGAAGAAGACCTCCTCAACGTCGGTTTCTTGTCCACTCATGGCGTTGATATGATTTTCGAACTGGGAAGACTTTCCAGACAGCTCCCGTCTCTTAATTTTATGAGCACTGTTTTTGCTAGGCATCTCGCTGTGTTCTGAGACCTTGGATTCTGAAACCTTTGAATCTACCCTCGCAGGCTTGGGCTTTCCGCCAGTGCAGAAAGATGGGATGAACTTGACACGGCGTTCATCGAGTGCCAAAGCGTGGCGGAAGTGAACAATGGCATTGTTCGAACCGGAGAATGGCAAGTGCCTTGGAATCAGTCCGACAGATTGCACGGTGTCCCTACGGGGATGTGAGATGGGCAATTGGCTAATATGGTGAATGACATACCATACGCCAAGGAACTTGACCCTTACGTCGATGGAAAAGGTTCGTTTGAACTGCAAGCTCAACTTGAGGCCCTCATCGTCATCCCGCGCATACATGGCATACGCGAACGGCAACTGTTCGAGGTTGCATGGAGGGAGAAGCCCGACTTTCTGAAGCATGCCCGCGAGGGCACGAGCTGTGAAAGCGCCACGAGAGAAACCAAAAATACAGATCTGATCCCCGGCGCGATCTAATTGGATATGTATAAGCTTCCCTGAGAAAGAACGAATTCAGTGGTGGTCAACTGACAATTCTCCATCA
>Ga0307511_10005318_pt1 | contig 13112 bp, 9 predicted proteins | sample 13_EM_MG_FD_200266 | JGI IMG/M metagenome (GOLD analysis project Ga0307511, IMG submission 200266) | Populus trichocarpa ectomycorrhiza microbial communities from riparian zone in the Pacific Northwest, United States - 13_EM | ecosystem: Host-associated > Plants > Roots > Unclassified | place...
TATTTTATTATGTATGTAAAAATTATAATAAATGATTAATTAAATTCAAATTATACATAGAATTGAAATTAATTTCATATATAATTTGACTATAATACGTTAATGATACTACAAACATTTTTTTTTGGAAGTAACCCTACAAAAACTCTGAAATAACTTTATTACATATAATTTTAACTGGTTTTGTCAACTCTAGCCACAAGGAGGGAGCACTGCTCCTAGCAGTTCCATGGAGATCTCAAAGCTCTCCCACAAGAATCTCAGGTACCTCTCAAACCCTTATTATAATTTGATTTTCCCTCTCCTCTCCCAACAGTCCCAGCCACAACTCTTTCCAAACCCATCATACCCATCTTCAACTTCTCTATGTTTCTGTAACTATCCTAGTTTATCCTTGTTTTCCTCAAATGGGTCACCTTCTGTCTCAAAATTCATGGGTTTTACTGGATGTAATGGTAGGTACAATGGTCATAATAGTCAAAGTTTGAATCTTTATTTCTTCAAGTCAAGTATTCATGGTTATCTTCGAGGTTACAAGACATCATCCTTTGATGTTTATAAGGAAATGGGAACTGGTAGGGTCAGACCAAAGGCAATGCAAAAACAAGTAGCATATATTATTGATTTGATTAAGAGGGATGGGTATGATTTGGAGTACAAGTTGGGTTCTTTGAGTGTAAAGCTATCTATTGCTTCTGTGACTCTGGTTTTTCATGTCTTGAATAGTGAAAAGGTGTCTGCTTTGCGTTTCTTTCGTTGGATTAGACATTGGCAGCCTGAATTGAGATGTAATTCTGATATTTGTAGCTTGGTTATTGATAATTGTGGGCGTTTAGATGATTATGATGCTATGAGGAGTCTTTTGAATGAGTTTAACGAGAACCAGTTATGTCTAACCAAAAAGGCATTCGAGTTCTTACATGTTATGAATGTTACAAATGAGTCCTTGGTGGAATCCACACAGAGAGTGATTGTCTTGTTGCTTGAAGTTAGAGGGTCATGTTATGGTTGGGTTTCCTCGTTGATCGAAATGTTCAGTGTTTTGGGATCCTTTGACATGGTTGAGTTTGTGATGAAGAAAACTGAGAGGAAGATTTCTTATTACTATATTTTTATCAGGGAAATGTGTCGGAGATGTGATTTTAAAGGGGTGAGAGATATTCAGGATGAGATGAGGAAAGAGGGCTTTGAACTGAATGCCCGAATTTACAATTATCTAATTAGCTGTTTGCTTAAGAACGGTGAATATGCTGATGCTTGCAAGGTATTGACGGAAATGCACGACAGGGACTGCCCTCCTGATGCATTAACCTTTGAAATTTTTATATATTACTGTTGCAATAACGGCAAGACTGAAATTGCATGTCACTATTTTGATGAGATTGTGGCAAGGGGTCTTGAACCTCGGCTTTCAACACATGCTGCCTTTATCAAGGGTTTTTTCAACTCAGAGCAATATGAGGAGGCATATAAGTACGTGGTTGATTCAGATAAGAAGTACAAGTGCACAAGCTGCATGAATTACAGCTTGCTTGCGAGGCTTCATCAGAAAAGAGGAAATCTGGTGATTGCCCAAAATATTCTTTCTGAAATGATCAAGAAAGGTCTTAGACCATATTTTAAAGTGTATATGAAGGTTTTCAACTGCCTCAATAAATCCGGCAGGGAAACGCTAGCCACAGATCTGCAAGAGCAGTTTCATCAGCTTCATTCAAAGGCTTAGTAAGGTTACCGCAAGACTTTTTTTTGGGCTTTCCAATCCTTTTGTTTTCCTTATAAACCTTCATTTTCTTTAGCAAATTGATGTTGATAGCATATTAAATTAGGATGTAGGAGCATCTTCGGCTGAAACAGTAAGGATTTTACTCTCAGATTTGACGGTAAGAGTTTATAGAAGTTTTTACTTTCGAACTTCTCTCCAGTTTTTTCCTATTCCTTTTGCAATTATATATAACTTCGAGAAACAGGGAAAAAGAAAATTTGTCACTTGGATGCTTCATTTGCTCTTCCCCTCCAGCTCTAGTGACCAAAAGTAGAAGGAAACGTGAGAAAACAAATCATATAACAAAAACCAGTTTGGCCCTTAGCCATGAATTCTGATGGGAAACTTCTTTCAATTTTTTCCTTCAAAATATACTTGTTTGTTGATCAAACATTTCAGTGACTCATTGAATAACTGATTAGGTTATTTAAGTTTTTAGGCTCTTAAATAACTGCCACTGGATCATTGCCTTTTTTCCCCACCCTCATATTTTGTCTGCATTTCTTTCAAAGCGTCACAAATTTTTAATAGTCATTCCTATTGTTTGTTTCAGTCATTTTGGCCAGTCATTAATTCTTATGGCCGAGTAATATTTTTTACATGCACGCTGGTTCTCATTTCACTTATAGTTCTTTTTCATTGTATGCTGATGGAATTTTGGCTAGACCCAACCCTCTTCCCAACTGATTCATTGCTTCTGAAGTATCATGGAAACTGCTTTTATCCTCCATCAAATTTTATCTTTTAGCCGACCATACTTTTGAGATTAAGGGACTTTACTAAATTAGGATAATCACTCAGGTTATAAGCAATACTGAGGTTCATAATCACTTTCAAGGTTTATTTTCTGACACACCACTGTTTCAAATCAATGGTTGTTGTTGTTCTGAATCAATCCTTTGTTCCTATGTTATTAAGTTAAACGAATATCTTGTAGGGTGAACTAAATATGGCTGATTATTGTCATTCAGATGTTTTTTTTTGTCATGCTAAGACTGCTCTCGTGCTGCTCCTAGTAGAACTGTAGAAATATGCAACAGGACTTTCTTTCTTAGTGATTTAATGTATTGCTGCTCCAAACCCAACCCATCACCTGCTAAGATGAATTGTTAACACGTATTGGCTGAGGTCAATCATCACCTGTTAAGATGAAGTGTTACCTCATATTGGCTGAGGTCAATCATACCTTTTGAGTTGTTTTAGTTTCAGCAATGGCCTGCCAAGAGTCTTTACTAGCCTCAGTACTGCTGGTTAGCGTTCTGTTAGACTGGAAGTACCAAAGTCAGAAAAGGAAAATAGAAAACAAGTATATGCTGTGAATGTGGGAGTCAATATGATTGTGTTTTTCTTTATCTGATGACATTGAGGTGATCACTGCTTCTGTAACTCTAATTATTGCTAGCTTGTTCTATACTTAAAGTTCCAGCAATTTTAATTTGCTCTTTAGCTCCATGTCTGTATTAACTTTTAGAACATGGCTATTTTCTTGCTTGCAGGATTATTTGTTTGTTTCCTTGTATTTGAAACTTTGGCCGAGGAAGAGCTGAAACAACTGGAGATCTAGGAGGATGAAAGATCTGCACCTGTAATTCTTGTCAATCACCACTCACAAGTTTCTCAAATGTGCCGACCAATTCATTTGCAATCTAAGGGAATATTCATGTTCAGAGAGGAGCACTGAGAATGTGTAATGATTTTGATGTGGCTTAGAGGCAAAGAAGAATTCAAGCCTGGAGAAACATGAAGCGCACATGATTGCATAGAGGAGTGCAGTGGTAAAGTGCAGTTTGTTGGGATAAAAGATTGAAGCTTCTTCCAACATCACATCCTTGCTCGAGGCTTGCCCTCAGTTGGTTTTCTCTAGACGCAGAATGCATGTCATGGACAAGATGGATGAGCACTAGTGGATATGTATGCTTCAAGAAAGTGACAAATGAGGTGTGTTTGATGCATGTTGTGGCCATCCCTCCACCATCTCACGTCCTGGCTGATAGGGACTAGTTGAAAACACTTGTCTTTTCTATGCCTTAACAAACATAGAGATCTCTCCCACTACGGATTTTGCTAGTCTATTGTGGAGCACATAAAATGAATGGCTTACTCAATGTGGAAGCCATCTCAGCACTGTGGTCATTCTGTAGCAATATTTCTTTTACGACGAGGAAAAGTTGGTCGCGGTCAGATTTCCATATTTAGGATATCGAAGGCAGATGTGTTTTCCCATCTCTTCTTATTTTTCCAGGAAGCCTTTGTGTACCCCAAGTATCATTTTTCGGACAGGACATGTGTAAGAAATTAGATTTCTATTTTATTTCATAATAGTTACAACTCTAATCTAACTTTCATCCCCTCTTTGATTTTCGTAGTAATTTAGTTGTAAAATAGTAAAAGCAATCGCTGTTGTTTCAAGTCACAGCTGAACCATTGAACATATAGGAATCCTCATTTTTTATGCAAAACAAGAGAAAATTGGAAGAGGCAGTTAGGTAAGTGGAAGAAGCACTCATTAATTACAACAATGACAACCACATCTATTTACAGATAAAAAATACGCATAGAAAACTTCTACCAACCGTTACTCCAACTTCTGCATTTTTGGGAGGCAGTAGTAGAAGAGAACGCAAGAGGCATTTGTGTAAAGAGCCGAGAACAATGAGTCGTAAATGGAAGCTCTCTTTGAAAGAGCTGAAGAAGTTGAGCTATGTAGCAGCGCCAATGGTCGCAGTCACAGTTCTGCAGTACCTTCAGTGATGATGGTTGGACATCTTGATGAGCTCTCACTATCTGGGATCTCTAGTGCCTCCTCTTTCACCAGTGTTACCGGCTTCAGTCTGCTTGTAACTACTTCTTTTCCTTTCTTAATTGGAAACTGCACCTGAGTTCTAGTCTCAAATCTTTTGCAAATTTTTTCGATCAGTAAAGAACTTTTTCCGTGCAGAAGGGTTGATTTTAACTCAACTGATTTACTATTTGAGCTTTGGTCTGCCTGAACTTAGATGGACCAAGTTCAAGTTTACATGTTTTAATATAGCAATTGTAATATTCTTCTATTGTTAAAAATAAATTTAAGATCTTACATGTTTTTATTAATATATATCATCTTCACTATATATTATTATATATTAATATTGGATTTTTTGATTCATGGTTATACATGGAATAAAATGAGATGAGCTTTCGAAGGTGTAAAGAGTTCTACTTGCATGCCTGCACCAGGCATAATTCTGCATCAAGGCTTTCCTCATTTGGGCAATGACAACTATACAGTTCAAACAAACTGAAAACAACCGGATTTGACAAGGTTTTCTTGTAGTTTTATATGTTTTGAATCAGTTGAGAAGTCAAAGCTGAACAAAATGTGATGTAATTCAGTTCAAATTATAATATAGGTTTCAGTGAGTTAGTACATTAAGGATAAACTTTTCAAGCTACACTTAACATGGTGCTATGACTGTCAAACAATTCGGATTAGCTGGTGCATTGGAAACTCTATGCGGGCAAGCTTACGGAGCAGAGCAATATCAAACAGTTCGGACTTACACTTACTGTGCCATCATTTCCTTGATTTTGGTCTGTCTCCCTATATCCTTTCTATGGATGTTCACAGACAAGCTTCTTATCCTTATAGGCCAAGACCCTTCAATCTCCCATGTCGCTCGCAAATACTCTATTTGCCTCATTCCTAACTTGTTTTCATATGCTATACTTCAAGCGCTGATTCGCTACTTCCAAACTCAGAGTTTGATCCTTCCAATGCTGTTTAGTTCATTTGCCTCTCTGTGTTTCCATATACCTCTTTGTTGGGCTCTAGTGTTTAAAGCAGAAATGGGAATCATAGGAGCAGCATTAGCCATCAGTTTATCATATTGGTTGAATGTTATCTTGCTTTGGTTATACATGAAGTGCTCTTCCGAATGCGAAAAAACTCGTTGTGTGTTCTCGAAGGATGTCTTCTTTGGCATAAGGGAGTTCTTTCGCTTTGCTGTTCCTTCTGCAGTAATGACTTGGTAATTTCTCTCCCAAATCTTCCAACAAAAGACATGGTTTTTCCCTCATCCTGTTGTTATTTCCATGCCAATCGAGTCCCTAATATCATCTTTGGTATGCCAATTTCTTCAGTCTTGAATGGTGGTCTTATGAGGTACTTATTTTACTTTCTGGGCTGTTACCAAATCCTAAAGAGGAGACCTCTGTGCTTTCTATATGGTATGGTTCCTACCAAAAAATTATTCAGTTATGCAAAAGGTTTTAAATGGTACATTTTTAATTTCTCCAAGTATTGCTTGCAGCTTCACAATCACCTATCTGCATTACTTCATTCCTTACGGGTTTGGGGCCACAGCAAGGTGTTGTAAAAAAATTGTTCAAACTCTATTGCATATAGATCATGTAACTCAGTTTTGTTTTCCTATTACTCGTCACTCTTCCTGAAGAAAAATGTTCAATCTTTTTGTAGCACCCGGGTTTCGAATGAATTAGGAGCTGGGAATTCTCAGGCAGCTAAGATGGCTGTCTGGGCCATAATGGTTATTGCAATCACCGAGGAGATTATTATAAGCACAGCTCTCTTCTTTTGTCGCCACATTATGGGATATGCATTCAGCAGCGAGAAGCAAATTGTAAATTATGTTGCAGATATGGTTCCTTTCATTTGTCTGTCAGTTATCATGGACTGCTTACAATCAGTACTTTCAGGCAAGCGTCGTAGCTTTTTCTCATTTATCGATTTATTAGGGCAAGAAATTTCTTTTATCATTCTAATCTAAACTTTACAATAGTCAGCAACAGCTTTCTTCAAATATAGAAGGAAAGAACATAAAGCTGCCTGCAATAGTCGATAATAGTCTTTCTTCCTTGATGTTGCTTCGAGATATGATCAGTGTTGCTTTTCTGCTCTGCATCAGGGGTTGCTAGAGGAAGCGGGTGGCAGAAGTTCGGAGCCTACGTGAATCTTGGGGCGTATTATCTGGTTGGGACACCGGTAGCAGCTGTGTTGGCTTTTGTTTTACACTTAAGGGCGAAGGGCCTTTTGATTGGATTGGCAACAGGATAATGTGTACAAGCTTCTCTGCTTGCTCTCAGGACAATTTTCACCAATTGGCAAGAGTATGGTTTTAATCCTAATAACGTTCTTCTTCAATTCGATTTATTGCTACGCTGAATTAGAATGTCCAGCATGTGAAAACTCATTGCTACAGTTCATAGTTCTGGACTTAACCAGAGAACTGTTATTCCTGTCTGAATTCCGTATCATTTCTTCTTTTCATTTGTCAAACATCTCTATGCATGGCAGCCAAAACCTGCTCTAACTTCTGGCTTGAACTTCACTTGGATCTTGCAGGCATCCAAATCCAGAGAGAGGATATTTGAGGGAAACTCACACAGTGGATTAGTCAATCGAGAAAAAAATCATCACCAAGTCATTCAACTAGATTTTGTTATTTACAAAGCTACTAAATTTTATTTGAGAGATCGCCAACACTTTTGAGCTATTATCTGTTCTTCATGATAGCTGCAAAATAAGAATTCATTCATGTGTAGAAGCACAATTTATATCGTGAAACTAATTCAACTTACATATATAAGCCTTTGAGAATGGAAAATTTCTTATTTACAGATCTGCTGTTTACTCGCCATGCAGTTATTCTACTTCCTGTATCAAGATTTCCTATCTAATAGCCTTCTGCCTAGCCATGTTGATTCAGTAAGCTGTGAACATCCTGTCATCTGCAGTTCAGCACATTCCCCCAAGACTTGCGATTCAGTAAGCTGTGAACATCACATGACCTCAACTCCCTCCACCTGTTGAACACTCAACGCCAAATTGGCATCCTCTGTCTGCGTGATGGCATCCTCTGTCTGCATGATGGCATTGTATTAGTCTAAGTCACAGAACAAAAACAATTTTCAGGAGGTAATAATCCATGCATGCCTGCATCAACGTGTCTGTGGAGATTGTGAAGAAACAAATTTAACATTTATCAATGTTTAATCAAATCTAGAAAAATCTCCGACTCCAGGTAGTCAATTTAAGAACAGGAAATCACCGAAGTTTCGGATATAATAGACTAAGAAATAGAAAAGCAAAGTAGATGTTTCATACCTTGAATCCCTTGGATTGCACGTCAGTTCGACAGACTGGGATGTAGCAATCTGAAATTATCAAAATTTAACAAGCATCAATATTTCCGTTCACAATTGATGAAAGAAGGGTAAGATCTCATTAGAAATTAATTAAAGTGATCACACGGACACGTTGTAGCAAAAAAAGGGGGAAAAACTGATCTCAAACGTCCAAGTTCCAGGTGAAAAATTGAGAACTATAGGCAAATAAATGAGAAATGGGATAAAATCTGACCTTATTCATGGGCTTTGGATTAGAGGCCCTCTGAATACTAGTCCCCTTAGATAAGCCAGGTTTCGGTTCAAGTCCAGCAACGATTTCATCGATTCCCTGCAGATATCGGAAAATGTATGCGTCAAGTGGAAGTAAAACTTTCACTAAATGGACGAAACAAAACGATGGTCATTAGCTGAAACAGACAAAAATATCAGATACCAGACAAACTTGAAAACCAGATACATGACAATCCAGAAGTGTCAGAAGAAATTATCATGCGAACATGGATCATGCAGATTCAACAAGAAAATAACAATTGAAATTGATAGAAAACAGTATAATCGTAAAATGATGCTAGCTGGTAGCTTAGAGGATGAGCCAGTCTAGCAATAAGCAAGGGTTTAGAATCAAAATGACTAGACTATAAGCTATGCATAGTTTCAGACTATATTAGGCACACAACTAGGTTTACCTTTTTCTGCCTCCGTCCTTTGACAGAACTGATGGGTCCACACTTAAGTCCAGTGTTCTGATTTGATTCATTCCGGTCAGAAAGATTTTTTAACCTGATATTTGTTGGAAAAATTGAATTCAGTTTCTAATATCATATTAGCAGAAGCTGAGAAGCAATTGGCAATAGCCATCTGCCATTCGCTCGGAATTGGAAATGCTATAAAGTTTGAGGAAGGGAGGTGCAATTATGATGCATTACATGACTTTTGGTCTCTGGTTTTCAGATTCTCTACTCTTTGGAAGACTATGGTGGCCACTCAACCCCAAAGACCTCTGACCAAATCCATTACAGCTCCTGAAAAATTATCCAAGTTAAAAACCTGATTTAGGGGTGGGAATGGGAAGAGATATCTTAGGTAAAATCAAACCTGTTATCTACACTGATTTTTCTCAAACGACTAATGGTGGTGATCTCTTTTGAACTTCTCTGCATATATAAATGCAGATGAACAATCAGCGAAAATCATTAACAAGCAGACAAAACTGGGACACCAAAGTGAACACAGACCAGACGATCTACCTGAGCAGATCGAGTGAGAACTGATGATGTTGCTGGGAGCCTGTATGCCAAGCTTTTGGGAGTTGAACTTGTTTTAAGTGGATTGCCTCTTATATTAGAAGAAAGGGAGACCATCTTGTCCTTTGTTAATGAAGCACGAAGAACAGTTGTACTGGATTGCACTTCGCTAAGTTGTCTATGTGATCGAACCCGGTCAGATTTTACGTTGGTTGCAGTCTTAGAGGTAATTCTTTTGCCTGAAACAAGACTAGCATCTGCCTTGCTCTTAATTTCCCTACAAACAGATGGATTTGGCTTCTGAGATCGCTTAACCATGTCTTTGCTAATTCTGCGGTCCAACTTTGTTCTGTTTGCAGCAGAAGAGACAGTCCCCTGGTTGAGAACACATATTGATAATTAGAACATTGCCATTGGTAATTGGCAGTGCAAACACAAAGCCCTAGCACAAATTGCAGAGAACAAGTAACATAAGCTCAATGTGTCCGGAGACCATTTCAGTATCATGGCAGGCTATGTTGGTAGTGCAACAATCACAACTACTTGGAACGCAACATACTAAGCTTATTCAAGAAAATAAAAGCAAGGGGTTAATCAGACAGGCGAGGGCCGGGGGACTTTTATTTCGTCCACAATTGCATGTAGTCACTCTCAGCCTCACTCTTGGGTTGAAGGGCCCCCAATCCACCGTGATTGGGTAGCGAAATAGAGAAACGAGAGAAAATATAACCAACAGTATCTTCCAATCTCCAAATGATCAACAGATCTTCCATATACCAGGAACTAGCAACAGTGCATGTAGAAACAAAGCTCTTTTGGTATTTGCATACAAGATAGAGATACCTTCGGCCAACGTAGATCAAAAGCCCATCTCTCAAAAAGGAAATAAATGGGCATGATATGCAGATTTAAGAAGAAGATTATTAACACCTGCATGAATTATCAGTTCTGGAAGTGGTAAAGGAGAGTTGACATGAAATGAAACGTTAATTGTTTACCTTTGCCCTCATAGTAGATGCCTGCTTCTTCAGTTGGCTTCCACTATGCTTGACTTCATTGCTGACAGGGCTCTCTTTCTGGGTAGTTTTGGAACTACCTTTGACTGATGGACTACATGACGAGGAACCACCTTCCATAGAATGTTTTGTTATTCTGACAGATAAGCACAACCCCTTTTCATCTTCTTTGCTAGCCCTGCCACTGTTCCCATCAAAGTAACTTTCTTCTTCTGCTCCATCATTAATGCCTCTCGTAGATGGGTTAATAGTATCGGTGGCATGACTATCTAACACCTGAATTTTATAGCCATTGCTGTGCTTGTTTTCCTCTCTTGATCTGTGAACATCAACAACAGTTTCTTCCGGACTACAGTTGCTAGGATTAATTTCCTCTTTCGACGCTTCAACACCAACACCATTTGCTTCTTGTGCAGTAATCTCCTGCCCATTTTGAGTGGGGTCAGTTTGAGTAGTTTCTTGCTCTGCTTGCATACCTTTCATAGCTCTAATTTTTTTATAGTATTCCTCAAAATATGCCTTCTTCTGAGCAACTAATCCTGGTGCCTTGAATTTCTCCAACTCCTCCTGACATCTGTTGTGGGAGAAAACAGAATATTTTTCCCATGCAAGTGTGTCTGCAGTGTATCTTCCAAAAGTTATGGAACCGCAATCCATGATTTGGGAGACTGACGCATCCTGCTTTGGATTTTAAAGATAAATTATAGATTAAAAAAAAAAACATTGAACAGTGATGGTCAAATTAACAGAACAACTTCTAACTTTCAATATTATCTGCAGTTCTACATCTCAATCAGTAACTCAACTCTTCATTTTCAATAATTACAGCAATTCTGGTATGAAGTTTGCAAGTACACTAGTTGAATCAGCTTAAATTTATGGTTTCATTGGTAAATGCCCAGGGTCGTGATGCAGTAAGTTTCGTGCTCATTACCCTCTTGATTAAACTACTTGTCACTAAAAACAAATTCCTCAGGATTCAAATAGTATTCTGAAAATCAATTAAATAATCAACATAAAATTACACAAATTGCGCTGTGTTCCATGAAGAAAGTTAATCTTCTTTAACTTTTTTTTTTTGAAGTATTTTAGTTTTCTTTAAATCTTGCTTGAGAACATACACAATTTGTCTGCAAAGAGAATCGACAGAAAACAACATGGTGCTGCAAAAGTAAAGAAAACTGATCCTAACAGAGGCTTTTATTTAATTAATAATTAAGTTTAACATTAAAAGAACCCTAATGGGACATGAAAAACAACTGTTTGCAGATAGATAGAAACAAAGCAAAATGAAAAAAAGGTAGGCAAAACATTGGAATATTATACCTGGGATTCTTCTCTATCTGGTGATAGTTCTAGGCATGACCGATTGTCTCCATAGGTTTGATGATGATGGTGATGAAGATGGTCTGTTTCAGTGGCCATTTCCACTCCCTCCCTCCTCCCTTTCTCTCTGGACTCAAGTGCCAATGTACAAATCTCCTCATACATGAAAAATAACTGCAAAAGTATATCAGAATTGGATTTAATACCGAAAAAAAACTAAACTGCCTTTAACTAAGATTAGAAAAACCCAGGTAACCTCGACTCATTACGCATCATAAGAATCCAAGAAATGTCCAAAATAGGAAGTAAATCTTGAAAAAAAAATCATGGCTTCTTGAATCCAATAATTATACAAAGAACATGTACGTATACCTGACTGTGTTGGCAACAAGACTTGATGTTGCTGGTTGCGACGATACCTATGATGATGTTCAGTCTGATCACTCTCCATCTCCACAACTGAGATTCTCTTCACTTATAAAGACAACAGCAACAACATTAATGAAAGAAACATCAGAAATCAAAATCCAATGTCCCCTCCCCTTTGTCTAAAACATAAACGAAGACCAGATAAGGCAATGCATTTAAGGCTCGAAACTCAGCACATGTTAATGATCACAACGAAGACTCAATGATCTATATATAACTAACGTTCTTGCTCAAGAAAAATAAATGGAGGAAAGATTAGCCAGAAAATAAGGAATCTCCGTGTGCATTTATTCATCTTATTAGCATCGGTTGGTACTATACCTTGCTTGTTACGGCTACAAGAGGGAACGTGGAGGGCCTCCCTGTTGTTTGTAGTCCTTTATTATTCGGTTACAACTGACACTTAAACTTGTTTCTGTTATTTCTATTGACTTCTTCTTCTATTTGTTCTTGCTGTGTTTTATAAAAAAACTAGCTAATTATAGGAAAAATAGGGATAAACATGTTTCCCTTGTAATTCATTTTTATCCCTTAGGTTTGAGATAATCAATTTGCTTTTTTATAAAGGCAAGATCTTCAGTAATCATTGCCATTGTTACAAGTTAGGTCCAAAGATGTTTAATTTATAAACATATATAGTAGGATCTAAATGTTATTTCGTTCATAATATATACAATGCAATAGTTTTATAAAAATTATTTTATATTTAAAAAAATCATCAAATTTAATGTTTTGTAGGGAGATTTTAACATATCAAAATCATTTGAAAAATAATTTCTTGAAGTAATTTAAAACATTATACAAATACACCCCTCAAGCATATTTGTTTATTTTCATGCATCAATTAAAATTCAATCATCTTCTCAAACAATATTAATTAGAAGTAAACTTATGGTGCATAAAAAAAATTCCCTTAAAATTTGAACTTGAACGTTAAGAAAAGAAATATACATAGCTTAATGAGCACCATCTCAATCCTTTATGTAATGTTTAGTATGATGAACAATATTGGACTGAAAAAATAATTATTTTTTCTTGAATTTGATGCTTTGAACTGGATTGAATAATATATCTTTTTTTGTGTTTGATAGACATTGGACAGGATCTGGCCAATCCGAGACTTGGACTAGTTTGAATTTAAGAAAAATAGAGAACGATGGATCCGACCTGACCCAGTTAAAAACCTAAATCAACTTGCCCCAATCAATT
>Ga0307511_10005319_pt1 | contig 13111 bp, 15 predicted proteins | sample 13_EM_MG_FD_200266 | JGI IMG/M metagenome (GOLD analysis project Ga0307511, IMG submission 200266) | Populus trichocarpa ectomycorrhiza microbial communities from riparian zone in the Pacific Northwest, United States - 13_EM | ecosystem: Host-associated > Plants > Roots > Unclassified | place...
ACGTCCCATTCCCAACATACAGAATCGCGTTTATTGACTTAGAGCTGGGGGACAAAAGTACGCGACAGAATGGCCAATAATTGACCGTTTAAACGCTATTTATTTTTTGTCCACTCCGGGCAGCATATAGTACGTGACAGAATGGCCAATAACTGGCCGTTTATATGCTATTTATTTTTGTCCACTTTGGGACAGCATAGCTCTACCTCTCCGTTTGCGTCCCCACCGCGGCTCCCGCGACCTCTAAAACGAGGATGGAGCAGCCCGCCCAAACCACGACGAGCGGCGCTCCAGGCCCGGGTTTGGCGCCTTGAAAAACTTACGAGACCAAGCAGCAGTATGGTCAACCTCAATGGGCGACTACACCGATGATGAGACCGCGAGGGACTGGGGGATATAACCAGTTGCGTCGGCGATGGCCGTTGGGGCGACCACGGTTACCAGCGCCCGTTTCTCCTTCTCGAATTATGGTTCAGCGGTCGAAACCTACGCCACAGGCGCGCACGCTCTCAGGGAATGTCGGAGTCCGTGCCGACATCTTTATAAGGGTCAAAATTGCCTCTCATCGTCGACCTACGTACGTGGGACCCTCTCAACTCGCTTCTGCTGATCAATGACGCGGACATCAAGGATCAACACAGGAATAATTGGCGTCTCTGGGACGATTAAAGCCGGTATGATGAATTCCGGTTCCGTTCAGGAATTTTCTCACGATAATTTCCGCCCCGGGGATTGTCGTCACTGCGCCTGTTGCACGTACGCCCAAGTTTGGCTCTCGGGTGGACCCAGTCGTAAGAACATGGCAGTAAATTATGATTCGCTGAAAGGACGCGACTAGGTCTATGAGGTTACACAAGAAATTTGGAACACAATCGAAAAGGCGAAAGAACGAAGTGGGAGGAGGGGGAAATTACAGAGGGGATCTCTTCTTTAGCAGGCCCTTACACCAGACTCGGTCACGGCGGGGGGGTCCGCAGAAGCCACCGACTCTTGGACCCTGACGGATGCCAACTCCACGATCCTGCTGTTCTTAATTTGGCCCCCCTTCTTTCCAAAGTATCGCTCGGAATCAAACGACCAGTGGAGACTACCTACAATCCAGTCCGCCAGTCCTTGGACGTAAACTTGAACCTGTGCATCGATTTCTGGGCCCCACGATGGAAGGCGAGCCCGGTCCTCGGTGAAGCGGTCGATGGATTTCTTACAGAGGTTTCCGACGAAGTCTACGGCTTCCTGGAGGGTAATTCCGTGGTGACGCATCATGATCACGATCATGTTGTGTGTGTCGCCTTTGGCCTGTTCGCGGTTGTACGAGAAGATATCCTAGAAAAGGTCGGGAGTGAGGACCAAGAGAGAGAATAAATTTGTACGAATACCCACGTTCGACCAAGTGACTAAATCGTTCGTCGCTTCGTCCAAGCTCTGGATGATCTGATGTTCCATGACCTCGTCAGGCAAATCCAAGCCGTTCGCGTATTCGATCAATGCCCAGCAAGGCTTGCAGCCCGACGTATCCCTTCGCACGGAAATGTAATCTTCAAGGTCGGGGATGATGCCAGTGGCCCTGTCGCGAGCTTGGATTGTGACAGCTTTGAAGAAGAGGTCCATGGTGTGGATGAATCGCTTCTGAGATCCAGGGGAGCCTTCGGTTATGAGGCGGGTCCAGTAACTAAACGAAGGTTGGAATGGTCAGCTAGGTTGATATGTGGGTGGGAGATGCAGACCTTTTCGTCAATTTACCGACGTGGGTCTTGGGATCGTATGTGTGGGGCTGGTAGTAGGTGGTCATAACCTCGTTGCCAATAGTGTCGGTGTTCTTGTCGTCCATATCGTCCGAGAGATCGTCGAGATGGAAAAGCCAGTTCATGAAGTCACAACACACCCTCAGTTTACGGAGGGGCGCCAATGGGTAGCATGCGCAAGTCAACTCTAAGGATGTAATCAGGTCAGGCTATCAAGCTTGTCGGGAAAGTAGGCCAGAAACAGACCTCCAGCTTTAAGACCGTGCAGCGAGTTCAGCGTTTTCTCGCTACGCGAGATGTTACTTCCGTTGATCATCCAAGCCTTGCACTCCCAGACGGCACGAGGTAGCTCCTCGTGAACACGGAGGTCAAACTTGCAGTGAGAAACGAGGTCCGGCATCACGAACATCCGTAGATGGGATGTGGTATTAACCAGAGGAGAGGAAACCTTTGGGGGGACGGTGGGGATGAAAGACATTTTCCGGTTTGAGATTGCAGGGGAGTTGGGAGCGAGAGTTGGGAGCGAGGTTGGAAGGAGTGAGTATCATCCAAAAAGCGATGGGATTTATATACTTTTCCCCAGAGGTTAGGGCGGTTGAACACCCTTGTAATATTCGGCAAGGCTGCGGTAAGGGCGCAGGGCTTATCCCAAGCGAACAATCCAAGTTGGAGCTGTGAGAATATCCGTGGCGCGACCCTTGAGCGAGCGCATAAGCTAACTATCTGGGTTCAGCGCCAAGGATTGAACTCGATACCGCAATCGGGAACGAGAGAAAAGGGGGTTAGTGGACCCAGATATGAACCGCACTGGTCAGTGTCTCGCAAACATTCTACGGTGGCGTTAGAAGCGATTATCCTGAAATCCGACACTTGGGGTGTGGTCCCCTGCGCTGGAAGCAAGCTTGTATTATTCACCAGCCTTGCTCCCCGACGAGAGAACGCGGTCGTACCTGAGGGGATGTATATCGAAGAGTCCTCGCTAAATCGCTAGACGAATACAACCAAATACTTCGATACACGAGGCGGGCGTTTGTGGTACACTCAGTATATATGAGTAAAACACTGGAAGTCATTTGGTTGTTCACTTGAGGGCGGAACGCTCCTAGATGTCCTGAGACGATGGATGATCCTGGATATGCTAGGAATTGCCTCCGTCAATACAACGCCATCCCGACCGCGTCCTAGCGTTAAGGATTAGACTAAAATGAAGCAGCTTCTGCGGCTGTCCCCGCGGGGGCTAGGCGCGCATGTCGAAATCAAGAAAGCACCATCGTCGTAGATGGACTAGTCGTAGCCGCTTCAATAAGGTTTTTATTCCAAGGGTTGAGGAACCTTATGATGCCTGGCAGCGTGAGTAGGTGGTAGATAGAGGCAGGGTCGGGTTCGGTCTTCCATTCGTGTTTGAAGCGAGGCTTGCCTGGTCCGGATGAGACAATAGAGATTCGCCTTTGAGTATTCGGGCTAGTCTCTTCGCACAAAGAATGGGATCAGATCTAGACGGTTGACGGAAGTGTGGAAGTTGTCCCAATAGGGCTACTCAGGGACAGTCTCCAGTGAGAGTACGATCGAGACAAGATTGAGGTTTGGGAGAAAGCTGGTATGGAGAGACCCGAGCGCTCGGCAGCGGCTGTCCCGTCCCGGTTTCGAGTTCCGAGGACCGAGGGAGCTAACTTGACTACTGACGCGGGGAGTGGGCTCTGTGGTGTTGCTTACTCTGAGCTTGTTTTCTTTTCGGGCTTAGAACATTGATTCTTGTCATCGAAACACTTCCCACAACCTACTACTGAGCGTTTTGTTCCGAACCGGATTTTCTAAACCGCGCGGGCGTAATATGTGATACATTGAACTTCGCGAGTGGGACACGAGCATCACCCTTCAATGTCTCCCCTTCAGGGGCGATATGCGCCAACCGGCGCCAGTGCTGCGGATGTTTGCCCCTCGTGTGCGTGTAAGATCGTAGACCTCCAAACCGGTAACTGCAGATAGCGCTGGATCTCTGATCTCAGGTCTCACGGGCGGGGGAGGCCATGCAGTAATCGTACCGAATTCCGAGACCAAATACTCCGAGGAGACTTGTTGAAGCCGACATTCCCGATTGTGGAACAGGGTTTCAATGTTCACGTCCGAACCGGCCGCAGTAAGTTTCCTGAAGAGATATTCCCGTGGTGTTCGCGAATTAAAGTGTTCCGCGGTCAGTGTCTTGATGCAATCCACAAAATTGGTAGTTATGTGAGCAATCGGTCAGAGTCGATGTCGTGGCAGTACGTTTCAATCTCGAATTCTGCTCAAGTAGTCCAACCGTAAGGGCGAGGCCATCAGTATCCCGCGGTCCAGCGACGGTCATTGCAAACAAGCGGAGTCGAAACGCGAAGGTTAACGCATCTTGTGTTCCTGGTCCTACTCATACATCCCAAATTGATGGTAGCCCTTCCAACCGTCTTCTCGGCAGGGCCTGGAGACAAAACCGATGGTTAAACAGCGTCCCACAGAAGGAGAGAGGGAATAAGACCAGCCTACCCCTCGGATCGTAGGCTTCACGCCAAACCTGTTGTATTTCCGTGAATCTTGCAGCCACTAGGTCTGGTCCAGAGCCCGACACTAGTGGAGGTTCCTTGATTTCCAGGTTTCGATCCTCTCCTGCGGACCACCGACACCCTAACCAATCCTGTATACAGTTTCGCGCGGCTCCCTATCAACATCAGCACCGTAGGAAGCGCCGTCGCCACTGTCTGTCCGCCCTGAAGCCACTGGCATTGCCGGCCGTAGGCTTGTTCTCCACCAGTACCGGGGGGACGGGCCTGGGGTTGAACTTGCAGGGTCACGACAACCCGAGTCGGGCTCGGCAACTCGGCTCGTGTCTTGGGATGTGCCGTACCCCTGTCGGCTACTGGAGTGTGAGGCATGTGTAGTGGGGTCGACTGGAAAGCGAAAGCAGAATCAGAGGTTGCGTCGTGTGGGCGGGCGAAAGCAGATGCACATCATATTACCCTTGGCCGCGACCACAGGGATCAGGGCTATATCTTGCCGGAGGAATAGTCGCTGAGTTGGTTGGACGTGAACGGCGATCTTGGTGAGAGAAGGCAGGTCGGTGGGCCTAAGGAGACCCGTATCCAAGAGCGATTCATGATAACAATAAAGCAGGAGGAGGAGGGAGTATTCTCGTTTGTTTCGCTTGCTTTGAGTAGAGATCACCAAGCGGACGGCCCGTCACAATGTGTGACAGGCGTGATTCAACCGCTCTCGCACCACGATATCCACGAACCCAGCGACGACATGCGGCTTCCGGGTTTCCTTTCTCTACCACGGAAGGATCGGCGAGCGCGAAGCAGAGTCAGGAGTGAGGCTGATGCCATCCAAGATCCAAGCAGGGCTGATCTGGCGATATCGAGCCCAGCGGGGTCGGATCCAGATCCTGGAACCGGATCCTCGACCTTACCAACATTTGGTCCTTCAACCTCACAAAATTGGGTGTCTAGCGGTACGGAAACAAGTATCATACTCCAGGGGATCCATTTAAAAGTTCTTCCCCACAACGTAGACAACATCGTTTCCGATCACATGCATCCTGATACCAGTAAAGACAAGCGTCCGAAACCCTGGGATCGTATCCTCAACCGAGGCGCTACCGCAAGTGAGAACAAGTCTGAGGCAAGTTGGAAGTCCACCGCGTACGCATCGGCCAAGGTGGTTGTCGACGTGGTAAAGGAATCCTCCGACGTGTTCCCTCCACTCAAGTCCGTTGTGGGTGGCCTTACTGCTGTCCTCAACCATTATGATGTATGGTCTGTCTCCTTAGCACCACCCATGATACTGATGTACTACCCCAGCAAGCGACAGCTAATCGACAAACGATAGAACAATTGATACCACGGGTTGAACGACTTGCAGAATCGCTCCGCGCAAATGTTCCAGAGAGTGAAACCAAGGAGCGCAAGAGGAGGGAAACACTCAAACGGTAACCCCCAGTCCAAAGATTCAGAATGGAGTCTGACAGAGGGGGATTGGTAGGAAACTAGAAAATATTCTCCATGGCCTGGAACCACTGGTACACCAAGGGAAGATTGTGGGGTTTTTTTCCAATGCCCAGAATTTGGACAAACTCAGTGGTATGGTTGAAGATATCCGAGATGCAATGATGGATTATCAGGTTCATATACTATGTCATTCATTTCCACTGTGTCTGATGCTTGTATTAGACTTCATTGCAACAAGATATCTATGACAAGAGTTGTCAGCTCATTGTGAGTTTACCCCCCTTGCCTTTTGTCCTCATGGACTGACCAATGGGTAGGAATCAGCAGACCTTGCCCTCCTCAACAGGATCCATCATGCTGTGGATGCTGGGTACCGCAGTGGGAACAGGCAGGGATGTCTGAAGGGGACAAGGAAGGGTGTTCTCCAGGAGATTGAATGTTGGTTAATGGGTGAAGGGGAACAGCACATTTTCTGGTTGAATGGCCTAGCTGGGACTGGGAAATCAACTATTGCCCAAACATTTGCTGAAACAGCATTTGCAGATGGAAAGCTTGGGGCCAGTTTCTTCTGCTCAAGGGACTTTGAGGACCGAAGCAACCTTCAGACAATCTTCCCAACAATTGCCTTCCAACTTGCCTACCAGTATCCACTCTTCCGAGAGGAGTTACTTCAGGTCTTGAAGGCACGTCCTGATGCTGGACAGGAGTCTCTCTGTTTGCAGATGGAGAACCTCATTGTTGGTCCCCTTGAAGTTACCTGCATTCCAACCCTCATCATTATTGATGCACTTGATGAATGCAAAGATGAAGAACCTGCATCTGCTATCTTGTCAATACTCTCCCGCTATATGAACAAGATACCCAGTGTCAAGTTCTTCATCACTGGCAGGCCTGAACCCAGAATTCGTTCTGGGTTCCGCTTGAGGTCACTTCTCCCCATCACAGAGGTCCTCAAGCTCCATGAGGTCAAGCCTGAAACAGTGAACAATGACATCAAGCTCTTCTTTCAAACAGAGTTCACTGACCTCACTGAAAATAGAAGTGACTGCAACCCTACAGGAGATTGGCCAAGTTCATCTGATATTGAGATTCTATGCACAAAGGCTGCTGGATTTTTCATCTATGCCTCTACAGTTGTCAAGTTTGTTGCATCCACAACCCACCCACCTGCTGAGAGGCTCACTCTTATTACCTCACTCCCACAAAACACTACTGATGAAGGGAAATCTGGGGTTGACCAACTCTACATGCAAGTCCTTGAACATGCATTCCACAATGTTCATGTGGATGACACCCAACTATACTCCTGTTTACACTCTGTCCTGGGGACAGTTATGCTTATCTTCAACCCCCTTTCAATCAAGGGTCTCTCAGAACTCCTGAAGAGCCATCACACATCATCATATATCCTCAGTACCATGCGTTCTCTCCACTCGCTTCTCCTTGTCCCAGATTGTTTGGAAGATCCAGTCCTCACCTTCCATAAGTCATTTCCTGACTTCCTGACTAACCCAAATAGGTGTAAAGACAAACGGTTTTTTGTGGAGCCCATAGTTCATCATGCAGAAATCTTACTCTTATGCCTCAGCCTCATGCAGGAAAGGTTAGAGAAGAATATCTGCAGATTAGACGACTGCACTATTCTCAATGAAGTTAAAGATCTTCCTGAACACCAGAAAGACTATATTGGGGATGCACTGGAATATGCATGTTGCTTCTGGACAAAGCACCTTGTGAAGATCCCAAGTAGCAGCCCAGATGTTGAAGAAGTACAGAAAGCAATTGACAAGTTCTTTACAACACATCTGCTGTTTTGGATTGAGGCTCTTAGCCTTGTGGGAAAACTTGATCTTGGTGTTTATGCCCTCAATGATATTCAACAATGGTATATGCTGGTGAGTTGAGCATAAAATGTTTAGTCAGGAAGCCTATGCTCACACCCATTTAGGCAGGAGATTCCTGTAAATTTGCCAATGATGGCCAGCGTCTCCTTCTGGAACACTTTGACACAATCTATCACTCTCCTTCCCAGATATACCATTCTGCTCTCCCATTTTCTCCTTCCTTATCTTGGGTTCATGAGTGTTACAGTACAGAGCTTTCAGGAGAAGTCAAGGTGATCAAGGGACTTCCAAGTGAATGGGGGACTTGTTTCCGTACAGTTGGATTCACTGATTGGACACTGGGCCTTGCATGTTGGAAAGATACTGTTGCACTTGGCTTAGGCTCTGGGGATATTATCACCCTTGATAGAATTACAGGAAGTCAGACAGCCATTTTCTCTGGTCATACTGGTTGGGTGGAAACTCTCACCTTCTCATCAGATGGGAGATCACTTGTGTCTGGGAGTGATGATACAACTATCATGCTCTGGGATGTCCAAACTGGTGGGGTTATCAAGATCTTCCATGGTCATACTGGATGGGTCTGTTCTGTTTCCATCTCAGCAGACAATACTACAATTGCTTCAGGGTCTGATGATAGCACAATTCGTTTGTGGGACATTCTAACAGGGGAGTGCTGTCACATTATGAAGCAACAGGGGCAAGTCCAGTGTATTGCCTTTTCCCCAGTGGACCCTCAACACTTCTTATCTGCATCCAGCAGTGAAGTGCAGCAGTGGGGCATTGATGGTCAGCAAATTAACCCTACATATGAAGGTTCTTATGTTGCTTTCTCCTTGGATGGCACCCAGTTTATCACATGCCAAGGAGCAACCATTGTGGTTCAAAACACTGGTTCTGGAGTAATATTAACTAAGTTTCGAATACCCAGTGGTGATTCTTGCTGCTGCTGCTGCTTCTCTCCTGATGGCAGATGTGTAGCTGTTGCTGTGAAGTCTATCATCTATGTTTGGGACATTACTAGCCCAGAACCTCTCCTTATTGAGACCTTTGTTGGACATACTAGGCAGATCAACACCCTTGTATTTTCCTCCCCCTCCTCCCTTATCTCATCATCTCATGAACGATCAGTCAAGTTCTGGCAAATTGGTACTCAGTCACCAGACCCAGTTGTTACTCATCTACAGTCCACACCTCTTGCTTCAGCTCTAATAAAATCCATCACTCTGCAAGATGGGACTGCTGTCTCAAGTGATTTGGATGGAGTAGTGAAGATCTGGGACATATCAACTGGCATTTGCAAAACACACTTTGAAACTCCTGCTAAGAACCCTGATTGGAGTGACATCCGCTGGATTGACACCAGGTTGATCTTTGTTTGGTATGTGGATCAGAAGATTCATATCTGGGATGTGGGGCAGGAGAAACTCCTCCAAAAAGTGATGATAACTTGGAGTGATATTCAGGACATCAGGATATCAGGGGATGGATCCAACATTTTCTGCCTGCACCCAGACTACATGGGAGCTTGGTCTACATGGACAGGAGAGAAAATGTGTGAGATGGGGCTCAAGGACACTGGTGGCACAAAATCCCTCATTATAGATGGTTCAAGGGTCTGGGTTTATTCTCATATCTGGGAGCCCCAGGGGTGGGATTTTGGGGCCCCAGGCCCATCTCCTGTTCCATTGGTCACCATGGGCTCACTCCACTTTAGTGAAACCAGAGTGTGGGATGTTGGTCTATCTAGGATCATTGATACAATTAACAGGAAGGTAGTTTTTCAACTGGGTGGGAGATTTTTGAAGCCTGTTGATGTACAGTTAGATGGCTGGTACCTCCTTACTCGCTACCAGTCTGGGGAGGTATTGATTCTGGACTTTAATCATGTGTTCCTCTAGTGGAGATTTGTAGTATGTGTCTTGTTTACTCATGCTCTCAGTTCAATGTACCAAAATTATTATTGCCAGGTAGATACAGTGCTTAGGAATAATACTCTACAATTTACTTGAGAGGCATGAAGAGATTTTTTGTCCACTATGTACAAAAGGTAGAGTTAGAAGTATTTGGTAGAACTATACAGAGAAGACCCATTGCTTGTGGTGATACTTTTCACCTTAAGTATCTCCATACTTTATCAAACTTTAGTATTAGCCAAATAAAAAAATCCATATTTTTGTAGTTTTGTTCATATAGCCACAAGCTTATGCTCAAGCCTTTTGCAAGGTCTCATCCTACACAGATCTCCAGTAGTGGGTTCTTCATGTGTTTGTATCAACTATGGGCTTCATTTTTAGTGCCCAGCTTCACCTTTGAATTATGCACTTGCACAATAGCAGCTGGTTACAAGTGCAAAGTAGTGGCTCCTCAACATCCTACCCCAAAGTCAGGGTTATCAAAGTGTCATTGACCTATGGACCCACAATTTTATACTTAAACCCACATTCTACATCCACCTTGTCATAGGGAGGAGTGACTGGAAATGAAGGATATATCAGACAAAATCTTGGAGGACCTATTGTCACGATTTTCACCTTTTTTACTTACTTTTCTTTCTACGTTCGAAGTGCCCAAACACTCGTTCAAATCATGACATGGCGTTATCTTATCTTATCTTATCTTATCTTTTTCACACTTCAAAGTCACACCATCAAGACGAGGAAAGCAGATAGTATTACCGATAAAGAACTATCTACTGGGAAGAAGCAGGCACGACCCACTCGTTCTCCTTATCGGATTCCCCCAATCCATCAAAGTCCAACTCGTCGTCAGCTTCCTCCCCACCATGCGGCCAAGTCTTATCATAAGACTGCCAGTCCAAGTACTGGTCAACGACTTGGTTGGCGGACAAACCAGGGATCTCGTCCGGGAAACCGATATCTGGAAGAGGAGGGGAAGCCGGACGGAAGACAGCCTCCCTTGGAACAGCAGGAGGAGGATTGGTCAACTTCTTGACCATCCTCTCCAAGGACTCGACACGAGCCTTGAGGTCAGCAATCTCCAACTGACCCTCCCTGGAATCCTGTCAGTACTCCTCATCAAGAAAGAAGCAAAGGAGGACACCACCTTAAGGAATCCTCAAGGGACCTCTTCATGTCCATTCGCTCCCAACCATCAAGAGCCCACTTCTTCTGCTCCTCCCTCATGTCATCCTTCATCTCCGCAAGAGACTCGTAGATCTCACAGCCCATGACAGCTGCGAAACCAAGACAGGCATCCATACGCCCATCCATCGCATCACCCTCGTGATGGATCTCTCGGAGTCCCCTACCTATCCATGACTTCGGGAATGTCTCCAGGTCCAACTCGTTGATGTGTTTCCTCCACCGTTCCTTGGACACCATGACGGTATCCCCCAAACCTAAATCCCTCAACCCGTCGTGCCGGTACTTGCTGGTCATCATCCGACCCCTCACCGACTGAAGGGAAGGATAAGGCTTCCCCCCATTGTCCCTCCTGGACGCCTCACTACCCTGGTTGTAACAATAGACAAACAACTGTTTGTCTCATTCCTCCCTCTCCTCAGTCGAGGGGAAATGTCCCCTCTCCCTCTTTCCAAACAAGTTGGAAGGGAACAACGAGCCTATAAAAGATTCTTCAACATTCTGGTTAAGAAAGAAGGAAGAAGAATCTGACCTGAAGACTCCCCCTGACTCTCACCCCGAGGATAACCTCTGTGAGTCTTGAGCTCCTTCCTAGTTAGAGGCTTCTTAGGAAGAACCAATTCTTCTTCCTCTTCAGGAGCGATAGGGACCAGAGTCGCCTTAATGGTTGGCGCGATGATGGCGAAGGGGTGGGAGTACCCTTGGTCGAAATCCAGGAAAGGGTTGGTGAAGTCCATCACCGGCTTGTGGGTGTAGATGTCGGACATGGTAAAGGAGAAAGGCGTAGAGATAAAGGAAGATGAGGAGTAGTGTTGGAATGGCAGAAGAGTATCGACTGAAGACGATGGAGACAACTGGACCAAACCCATCTCCCTTATATATCAAGAATCCGGTTATCAGTCAAGTCCCCTATCTTCAATGGATCTCTCCAAGCCCCTATCTGTCCATCAACCCTCAACCCTAATGACTTGGTGTGACTTCTTTTATTTATCCTTATATAGGTGATCTCTCTCACGATCGTTACCAATCATTCTCACGAGAGATCACATGCGTTCCCATGGTGCATCTTCCCCATTCATTTCTTATCTTTATGACGCACCATCACTTATCTCATTGTCCGTTCATTCTTATCATATCGTTCGTTCATCCCTTCTTCACGATCCATCCTTCATCACATGCTTGCTTGACGACTTAGTCATATGATTACATGATCACGAACCTTAGTATATAAGTACGTACTGATGTTCTGATGTATTCCCCAGACTTTGTCAATCACAGTGTTCTCCCTCCTGACAGGCAAATCATTAGTGATTAACCCCTAGCCTCCCTTGTTCCCCTCTGCTCAGCCCCAGAGAAATTATCCCCCTTTCTCTAGTGCCGAAATGCGTTACCTCGGCCTCTTTATTCCATCTACCCGAACTACGGATATTCCGGAGCCACAAGTTACGCCAACACATACGGGAGTGGTCTGTCTCGACCCACTCCGAAGAAATCCGCGGTTGCCCCGCAACTTCGTGTACCGAGTCTTAAAGGAGACTAGCATCGGTTCAGTAGGCCTGTTGGGAAGGTCGGTTCTGACAGTGTTCTCCCTCCGACAGGTGGATCATTCGTGATTAACCCCTAGCCTCCCTTGTTCCCCTCTGACCAGACTCAGAGAAGCATCTCCCTCTTCTCTAGTGCTGATATGCGTTACCTTGGCCTCTCTTATCTCCTACCCAAATTACGGATCTTCTGGAGCTGCAAGTTATGCCAACATATACGGGAGTGGTCTTGTCACGATTTTCACCCTTTTCACTCATTTTTCTCTAAGTTTGAAGCGCCCAAACACTCATTCAAATCATGACATGGCGTTATCTTTTCTTATCTTATCTTTTCGCACTTCAAAGTCACACCGTCAAAACAAGGAAAAGCAGATAGTATTGGAATACCGATAAAGAACTATCTACTGGGAAGAAGCAGGCACGACCCACTCATTCTCCTTATCGGACTCCCCTATTCCATCAAAGTCCAACTCGTCATCGGCATCGTCTCCACCATGTGGCCAAGTCTTGTCATAAGACTGCCAATCCACGTACTGGTCAACGGTGGCCTGGTTGACGGTCAAACCGGGAATCTCATCCGGAAAACCGATGTCAGGAAGAGGAGGAGAAGCCGGACGGAAGACGGCCTCCCTCGGAACAGCCGGAAGAGGATTGGTCAACTTCTCAACCATCCTCTCCAAGGACTCGACGCGAGCCTTCAAGTCAGCAATCTCCAACTGACCCTCCCTGGAATCCTATCAGTACTCCTCATCAAGAAAGGAGTAAAGGAGGACACACCTTAGAGAATCCTCAAGGGACCTCTTCACATTCATCCGCTCCCAACCATCAAGAGCCCTCTTCTTCTGCTCCTCCCTCATATCCTCCTTCAACTCCACAATGGTCTTGTAAATCTCACAGCCCATGACT
>Ga0307511_10005320_pt1 | contig 13111 bp, 11 predicted proteins | sample 13_EM_MG_FD_200266 | JGI IMG/M metagenome (GOLD analysis project Ga0307511, IMG submission 200266) | Populus trichocarpa ectomycorrhiza microbial communities from riparian zone in the Pacific Northwest, United States - 13_EM | ecosystem: Host-associated > Plants > Roots > Unclassified | place...
TTTAAAATAGTTTGAAAAAGGTAGTTACGCATGAGAGATGGTGGTTATTGCAGGCTGAGAGTGTTAGCACATGATTCAAGATTAGGGATAATAATTGGTAGAAAGAATAGCCTAAGACAATTTGGGAGAGGTTGTAATTGGCGAAATAGGATGACCGTTACAAGCTATGTGTAGGGTTTTGTTGGGCCAGGGTTGGGCTAGCCATTTTTTTACTTTCATTCTTTCCTCCACCTCTGGTTGGGTTTAGGATGAGGTTTTATTTGACCAAGGTTGGGTTGCTAACCTTTTTCTTCTTCTTTTTTTTTTTTTTTTTGCCCGTGGTTGCACTGGTCGATTACGCTTGCATGTAGAGGGTCTGATTGAGGGAGCCCTTTTTCTTCTCCTCCTTCATTCTTTCTCAATCTTAACTGGACTTTTGGTTTTAATTTGGTCTATTAGGTTGCCCTATCTTTTTATTTTCCTTCTTTCCTAGTCTTTGTTGGGCCAACCTTAGGCTCATTTGGGTTGCCCATTTCTTTTCCTTCTTTCCTTTTTTTCTTCTCTCTTGGCATTGGTTTGGTCTAATGGGTTAGGTTTAGGCCTACCCCTTTTCTTCTTTACTCCTCCCTTCTTCATCCTTTCTTATTCTCCCTTAATCTATGCCTCGTTTAGGCCATTAACAAGTAGCCTTGGTTGGGATTTAGAGTTTGATTGGGCCCTATTTTAATAGCCTTAATTAGGCCATTTTGGGTTCTTTTTTAATATACCATCATTTGCCCCTAAGTCTTTTAAACTATCATGTTTGAAAGAATTAACAATATAAGTAGAAGGAGATAAAAAAAAATATTGTATTTATACATGTTACCACACTTATTTATCCTTCTTGTATAACCTATTAAAAGAAATGTCCCAAATGCAAGAAATATTAGGAGATGCAGTCTATTAATAATATAAGAAGATGAGTATAAAAGTAAAAAAAAAATATGGTTTGAGTATGCGTTCACAACTGCAAATTACATTTAGAGAAAAATACCCTAGAGATTTAGAGAAGCATCCCTGATCTTTTTGAAGATAAGTGGTCACAAAGACCTAGAGATAAATGGTCACGAAGACTTAAAAAATTCAATGGAGACATAAAGATCGCATTATGAAGATTTTATTAGAGATACGAGACTTGTTTGGAGACATAGAGAAATATTATTACTTCTATTAAAAAGTTCAGAAGATAATTGAGATAAATTTCTAAAATTTTCTTATCTTCTGTAATGCATCGTGGGAATGTTTCCTTTCTTATTTGAGTTGTATTTATTTTACTTATAAATTGTTGGAGATATCCTCTAGAGATCAATTTTCTATCTTTTTTTATAGCATGACATTCCTCAGTATCATTACTGTGGTCGTGATGAAAATGAAAAAACTTGTTAAGGTTTTTTATGTTCATATTGTTAGTGAATATGTCATGTAGCCAATCAGTTGGTTACACGTAGTACTGATTTTATTCAAGTAGAGCATATTTATTATTAATAAAGGCTTTCTTTATATTTAATATTTATTTTATATTTGATTAATGAATCCAAAGTAAAGATAAAGTTCTTGAGACAAAAATACTTTGCAAATGAAATTATAAAGTTATTATAATTATGAGATTTGTATTGCAACAAAGCATTGTTTCTAAATGTTCCTAGTCAATGTTCTATTAATATTGTACATTAATTAGATTTGTTGAGACCGATGCATATTATATTCTCTTCTTTATGAAAGGAAGTAGTTGCTCTCATAAACTGAGGTATAAGGAATACCTGGAACTAATATGCAGGTGCTTGTCAGATGACATGTACACTGAACTGACCCACAAGAGAATTTTATATGGAGAGATCACTTATGTCTATGGAAAGGCTCTCGTGAATAATCAATAGAGGATTCATCATCTTAGGTGAATTGGGGAAAATGTTTCATATGTTCTCAAATAGTATTGATTATGAAATTATTGGCCAAGGTGGAATGAGTTTTGAAAAGAGTTTCTTATTGAGAACTAACATGAGTTAGCAAAGTAGACATACTTTAATGTCTAAATCAAAACATTCATGATGAAAGGATAATAATTACATTGAAAAAGTGACCATTGAAAGGTTAAGTCAAACCACTTAAGACTTTCTTAATGTTTGAAGGATCATGATAGGTTGCTAGACATTGTACTTAATCTTCATGTATAAATCAATCAATTATTGAATTGATAATAAATGAACTTGTTTAATTTATTTAATCTTATTTTATTATTTATATTTTGGTTAACTTATTAGAGGACCTAATGGGTCACTCATATAAGAATCATTGGTCAGAAATTAAAATGGAATGATTAATCAAGTATGACTTGATTGTAAATAAATTTTAGAAATGGAAGACTAGAATGTAATTAATAGAGGAGATTATAATTTCAGACCTAGAAAAATCAAGTAGGGACTTGATTGAATACACTTCTAAAATTATCCTAAAATAATATAACATATATTATTTAAGGGACAACTTGATATTTTATCATATATATGGTTTTTAAGTTTCTCTATAAATAGAACATTATACCTTTTATTTCCTGGGGAGAAGATAAGGTGAGAAAATTACAGTACGTAAACACATAAAACACACATAAAAAAAAAAAAAAAAGCTAGCACTCTAAGGTATAACAATCATTGATTTCTCACTGGTGGTTCGTGTAGATTACTGTTAGAGGTTGGACACTTGGACGACTTGTGATTTGCGACAACCTAGCCTTGAAGCAAACATTTAAAGTTGAAAAGAATATATAATCTTCAGGTAATCTTTGCATAAACCCTAAACAAATCTAAATTTGTCTAACGGGATCCTTGGTACTCTCAAGATATTTTAAATTTATTTTTTCCGTTGTATGTATGTGTTTCGGGAAACTCAACGCATGCCACTCTTCATAGGAGATAGATATCGTATGAAATCCTTTTCTTTAATGGCAACCAACACCTCATCATGTATAGTGGTAAGATGTGTTGTCAAGAACTCAGAATATATAAGGCTATCACGATTGACTTTTTTTGTGCTTCTTTTAGGTACCAAACAATAAAGCCAATTTACAAAATAAAAGAGTTCAATGTAATTATATTATAAAGTTTTAAAACATATGAGAGGTTTGCATGACAATGTCAAACAATTAGACACCACTTTAAAAAAAGTAATTTCAATTTACTCTATTGTTTTGATTTAGCATAAAATTATTCATTTTATCGCAATCAAAATTATAGATTTTACAATTTATCATGAACTATTTTCCTTGGTCCTCGTTTGTGAAAGTGACACTATTTTGTTTTTAATTGGCCTGTAAAATTTAAATAAAGTCTAATTAATTAAGTAATAATTTTTTTATCATGTATCATTTTTATGATCTTTTAATTATTTTAGGGGGTAATTAATAGAGAATAGAATGATGGTGTTATATCATTATTTCCACTTCCATCATTTTCTCTGCCAAAAGGGTTTATAGATAAATTACAAACCGCAAAATAGAGTTTGGTAATAAATTGAAAAAATATTATAATCCATGTGGTAAATTAGTTGAAATTAACCCTTTGAAACCTTAATGTGAAGAACAAGAAAGATGTGAGTAGGTGCATAAGTACCAAATTAAGATGACAAGTGTGTGATTACCTTGCATTATGATCACATCATTATGGGTTCATTGAAACTTAAGCCGGTGGTGACATCAATTAGGCATTTGACTTCTTCTTTTTTTTCTTTTTAAGAAAAGTAAGAATTTAACTTCGAGTTATACAAATCATCATTAGTTGGAAGATATATCTTATATAGCACATGTATAAGAGAGAAGGAATCCATTTATTAATTAATTAATTAATTACTACTAAGAAGATCGGGGAAGTTGATTAAGGAGTGGAATAAAGCATCTTTTCTTTCATGTGATTAAATTATGGAACTATTAATTTTAGATGTCCACGATGGGCACAAGATTCTTTTGCCCTTTCACTCTAGTTTAAATATTTATGGAATTTATATATGCATCACCCGCAGCGATGTCATTGGCTTACATATCCTCCATATACATCCTTCTATGACATTAACATTCTTGGCTTTAATACATAGTGTTTGCTAATTTTAATACATTGAGTCTTATATTCTTATGTTTCCATATTCTTATATTAAGCTAATTTTTATAACTTTGAGAGGTGACTCAATTGGTCAGATTTTATATTTGCTCCCTAATGATCATGAATTCGAGTCTTCTCAGAGCTACTAGAGACTTACATGGTCATTAACTTTAGGGTATGGGGATTAGTCGAGGTGCGTGCAAGTTAGCCCGGACACTCACGTTAATAATAATAAAAAAAGTAAGCCTGATTTTTTTATTTACACTAGGATGTTCTCGGACCAATTTCCGAAGAGCAAAATGAGTCCAAAATTAAATAAGCTATAACATTTGCATTCACCAGTGAATAGCCCACAGAATGAATAAGTTGTTTAAATCTTTATTTTGAGTTATATTAACAGGCACATTTTTTATGCAATTTTGTATGCCGATAAGTTATATATATGCACCTGTAATGATCTCAAAAGAAGGGGGGAAGGGAAAAAAAACAAAACCCTAACTGTGGTTTTAGTGTATTTCTTGTGCTAATGTCTCTGTAATCTTCGTGACTTCAACCATCAATGATCCCTATCCAATGCAGTGACTTACTTTTGCATGGTGGCAAAAAAAAAAACTAAACATAGGCATAAATGGTCCATAAAAGTGCCTAGAGTCAATTAAACATATGGAGGTTCAAGAAAGTTAATTTGCATTATCAATCGCATCGCTTGCTTTTACCCGTCTGTCAAACTGAAGTTGACTCATCCCAAGGAATATCCCTAGCTACCACACTGTATGTGAATTTGTTTTTACTGTATGTGTTTCTTGAGAAATGAGAACTCAAGAAGAACAAACAAAAATAAATTCCCTTTACCTTTTGCCTTTAACTTAGTTTTTTTCATATAAAAATATTTTCAATTCAAAACTAAATTCTCTTCCCAAACAATTAATACCTTGATTTGATTTTTTTTCTTCCTATTATCAAAAAATTATCTTAATTTAATAGTTTAAACTGTTAGGTGAGAACTCAAAATATAATTTATATTATTCTCTAACACATTCCTCAAGTAAAAGTCTCTTGAACTTGAAACTTATATGGATCCACACTACCTTGTATTTAAATTTTATAAAATAAATAAAGATAGTGAGATTTAAACCCGTGATAATTTGATTATCAAGATTCTAATATTATATTAGATAATCATTTTAATTCAATAATTTAAACTATTAAATAAAATCTCAAAATATAATTTATATTAATTACACTATTATTCATTAAAGTCGTATTGAAACTCACATATTTCGAATACTATTGGAATATATGTGCTGTGCTTTCGGGCCAAAAACCTAAACCATGAGACAAACAACTATTTACAAGGGGTAAAAGTGAAAGACACTACATAATTAAACACAGCTAAAGAAGGAGGGGCAGCGGTGGAGCAGTGTCGTGGACCAACAGGTTGTTGATCACTTTGCCATTCATTAGTTGCAAAATGTGGGTCTCTCTCTTTGTCAATGTCTCACCGAAAGCCCCGATAAACACGCAAGGATATGGTTTGGTTTGAATTTCTTTCAAAAATTATAAAACCCCACCAAAATGTCCAGTACAAAAACCCTAGTCTGTAGTAGTTAGCTTCAACCACCAGCTCCTACCGTCAACAGTGTTCTTTATCTCTTACGCTTTTCCTAGTTCCATGCCAATGGCCAAACACTCCTGAGTCCTCACCATCATTTTCGGCACCGCCGTATCATTATCATCACCGTCGCGTTGTATTTTTCATTAATTATTCCAAGTTCTTCATCATCAAGAAAAATCATAGTATTTCAAAAATAATTATCAATATTTACTCTATTAATTATTCAAGCTATCAACCGAATTAATTTAATGTTTGGAAGACAAATAGACATGAATTTAGGAGGTTAAAGAGGCTGAAAGAGATGGGAGATCTTTATATGGATTTGAACGAGCTACCTACATGGGTTTCAATTGATTTTCATTCAACTTTAAAAAAAAAAAATTCAGTGAGTAAATCATATAGAGCATGAAGCCATTAATGTGCATCAATACTAATTATATGCACCAATTTTTTCTAAAAACTAAAAAAAAAAACTAAAAAGGAAACTAAAGCAATCTAGATTACCTCAATATATTATTATTATAATATAATTTTTTTAATTTTTTAGAAAGAAGAAGTTCGAAGTCAAAATATTTAAAAATAGGAGAGGAATATTAGTACGTACTAGTGCTGTATGTTTGTATATTAAGTTCAATCGATGGAAACAAAGTGATAGAATCCTTGACCTAAATTTCCATGCTATTAAAGCTTGCACGTTAGGTTGTATATTTTGTTTGTTTAATAGGGTGGTAGTGTTTTAAAAATATATTTTATTTAAAATAAATATTAAATTGATATTTTTTTATTGTTTTTTAATGGTTTTATATATTGATATTAAAAATAAATAATAATAAAAAAGACAAATAGGATGCTAGCTAATTACGACTGTACAAACAGTCCTTTTGTTGTCAGCATCCGTACGTCGTCATCTTCTGAATGATCACAGTAATTCTCAAACAAGCTTCGTCGAATGAATTTGAAAGAATGTGCAGACACCTTTACTCACAATGGGTTCACTCGGGAAAGTAAGCACATAACTTGGTAGAATTTACCTAAAAAGGGCGTTGTCATGAATGATTGGAATCTTCAACTAGTTAAATGCTTTTTATGTTAAAACCAAATATATATATATATATATATATATATATATATGACAACCAGCCTTTGGCTAAATTGAGACTTATGTGCCTTTTATAGTTCAAACTAATCACGTGACCTTTATTTTACGGCAAGCCAAGTTAAATTTTTTTTAATTAAAAAATAAAAAAATTAAGCCAATAATAACTCAAGCCAATTAAGATTATGACTTAAGATATAAAATCAAGATAACTTTCCAGAAAAAAAAAATCCAGAGTAAACACATGTTAAGTTGACTAACCCACAACCCATGATATGATATCGAGATAAAAAAAAATTAGATTTAAAAAAAAGACGTGGAAAAAAGACCTAAGTTAAATTAAAAAGAAAACACTGAAAAAAACTCAAGTTAACCCAGGTTAAATTGACTAAACCGCACTCAAGATAACCTAACAGAAAGAAAAGGAGAAAAATTATAAAGTGTCAATAATTTAATGTCAAATGATGAAATAAAAAAAGAAATCAATTTCATAAAAAAAATGTTGAGAAAAAAAAACTAAAAAGGGGTGATATTTCAAACTAGTGACTCGGGTCAACAAACCGGGATTACCCTATAAAAAGGAAGAAACAAAAAAAATAAAGAAATAAAATTTCCAAACATAAAAAATTAAAAAAACAAAACAAGTAGCAATTAAAACAATAAGGATCAAATTTAGTATAAAAAATAAATAAAAAATAATTAGGGAATAAATAAAAACAAATGAAGAAAATGATAAGAGAATATCAATAAAAAAATGAAGACCAAAATTAGATAAAAATCCATATAAAATTAAATGTTGAGGAACAAAATTGAAAAAAAAATGAATAAAAGGGTAAAACACCAAAACAATAGCAATAAAAATAATGAGCATCAAATTAGATAAACAAATTAAATAAAATAAAATGTCTAAGAATGAAATTGAGGAAAAAAAAACTAAACTTCAAAAAGCATTAAAAGCAAAAGAAATAGCAATTAAAAGAATAAAAGCCAAAAAATTATAGAAATAGAAATTGGATGACACAATTAATTTTTGGAAAGGATAGTGTGAATTTCTAGGCTAGAAGCGAGACAAAAGAGAAGAAAATAAAAAAAAAGTCACAAAAGCCCAATCGCATTTATGTCGTGCACACACGCTACAAAGGACGACACGTCGCTTCAAATGCCGTCATAGACCACTGATTTTGGTAATCAGACGATCATGCATGCACCGCCGAAGTGTGCAAGGACCATCACGAGTTAATAAATTTTTTTTAATAATATTTAACGTTTTAAAATGAAAAAAAAAACAACCTCTAGGTCAAACCAAAAATAACAAAAAAAAAAACATCAGAAAAGCAAAAAATACCCTTGAAACCATGTGTATATTTTTTGTAATTACAAGGGCAGTTTTGTAACTTCACTATTCAAAAAATAGAAATACAAAAAATCTCTATGTGCAAGTTTAATGGGTTTTTTTTTTTTTTTTTTTTTTGCTTTTAAGGGTCTCATCATAATTTTAATGTGCAAATAATAATAAAAAGATAAAAAAGCCCCTGAACCAAAGTTATACATCTTTTTACCTTTAAAGGCAACAAAGTCATTTTATTATGCAAAACAAATATATGTAGACCAATTTATCATCAATCAATCTTGTAATGCCAAATGAATCCTTTTAAAAATATGATTTTACCTCTAATTGTGAATCCTTTTAAAAATATGATTTTACCACTAACTACAAGCATTCTCAATCTTGATGAGAAGAACAAAAACATCATTGTATTGTTTCAATAAACAATGCAATGTATCTAGGGTTACTGTAAAACTCTGATAAATTTTAAATTTATTTAATCTTTTTTTTTTAATTAAAAACAAAATAAGATATAAAATTAATTTAAAAAAAAACGTAAAGAAGAGGCATAAAATGTGGAGTTATAACTTTTTTTCTTCTTTAAGAAAAAATAAAAATTACGTTTTATTTGAGACAAAATTAAGAAAATTGAAGTGGAAAATTTGATGGAGTTTTCTGATTTTTATTTATTTTTATTTTTGCACAAATATCATACCATTATATGTTGTTTTTCTTAAGTTATATGGATTGATATCTTCTTCTGTTTTTTTTTTCCACTTTGATACAAAAAGTTTTTGGACTACTTCACTTGCAGCCTAATCTTCGACTACATCTAAATTACCAGCCTATATGTGTATGTGATAATTCAAAGTTAATCGATAACATGGTCTAAATATAGAATTTTTTGCATTTTAGGTTGGTGGGAATTTAACCTAAGACATGCGCCTAATAATTTAAACAAACTCTTAATTATTAGGCCAATCTCACGGGGTAGTTTGATATTAATGTCTTGTATGGCGGGGGATATTAAGGACAAATACATATGAGATATGAGATAGATAAAAAATAAAAATAAAAAAATTGTTAATTAGCTTTATAATAACCAAAAATCTTAACACACTCATCCAATAATCATTCACAATAATCCCAATCATTCATAATAGATTGAAAATCAACACTAATATCAATACATTATCACAAAAACTCATCAATATGTTCAAATATTTATCTAGAGGGCTAGAGTCGGATTGGGGCTGCTGGAATCCAATAAAGCACTATGGTGCGTTGGCTACACATACTGGAGAAGGCTCGATACTATCACGCGTGATTACACGTGTCTATGAAGTTTGGTGGGCTAATGGTCTAGCTCATGTGGTGCACGAATTCCTGCTCTTCTTGTTGGTCTTGACGATGTGGCTCCGCGGTGTCAGAGATGGGAGATCAATCAGTCTGAACTTTCAGCCTTGTTATGAGGTAATATAAAGATGGAAATTGATTTTGGTTGGGTTTTTGGTGACGAAAAAGTGTGGAGTGATTGGTTTTCTGGGGAAATAAGATGGTGAATGCGGGTTTGTAATGGTAATGGTTATAGCTTATAATTAGAGAAGATGATTGTGAAAAGTAGTCAATGATACTCTTGAAGTATAAGAAATGGTGAAAAGATGTTGGTGAAGTTAGTTGAAAAGTGGAAGATGGCTAAAGGACATTTAGTTACTTGAAAGCTTGTCTTTTAGACTAGTGAATTGTGTAGTAAAGAGAGACTTAGTGAGTAAATCAATAGGTTGAAATTCATAAGGTATATACTGAATCTGAATTGTGCCATTAAAAACCTTTTCACAAACATAATAGAAAGTGATGTCTAAAAATTTATTCGTATGTGAGTTAAACGATTAGTAGCAAAATAGATAGTACTCATATTATCACATTAAATAATAAGAAAAATGGATAGAGAAATACCAATATCCTTAAGACTGTTACATGGACAAAGAAATTCAACAACAGTAGTGGAGACTATCTCATATTCAACTTTAGTGCTTGAGGGTGAAACAGTTTGTTACTTATAAGATGTTCAAATAACTAGCATACCAAAATTAGAAATTAACAAACTAGTAGTTAAATGTCTTATATCCAAAAATCTAGCTCAATCTGCATTTGAATGTGATGAGATGACACATGGTTATGTAAGAGTGAAAACCAAATGAGTAGTGGAATGATACGCAACTGGATTAGACTAAATGTCTCATTTTAGTCAATTCCTTATTTTTTTGTGTAACCTTTGAAAATCAAGCATGCTTTATTGCAACCATTAAATATTACTTATCCAAGTAAACCTTTTTGGAGCTAACTAGATTCATGAATGGATAAAAAGGAAGTAAAGACCAAGTCTTGTTAGCCACTAGAGCATTAAACTCTTTAATCATGGCTTGTTTTAAAAAAGGTTCATGAATAGGCTATGAGAAGCAAGTAAACTCTAAAGGAATTAAACTCATAACTTTAGAGGCCAATACATATTTAGGATTTGGCTTTTGAATACTAGCCTTCAATCTTGTAATCATAGGATGAGAAGAGATAATATATACAATGGAAATAATAGACAGAGTCGACGGTGAAGAAGAATGGACAAAGGCTTCTACTGATATACTAGTAAAAGATGAATGTGCAATAGTTACTGATATACAAGTGGATGATTCTGTAATAGTTATGAATGAAAGGTTGTGTTAGATTGTAGAAGATGAGTTGGATGAAAAGCTAAACTTAGGATATAAATTTTTAGAGTGCATAAGGGTAGACAAAAATTTAAAGTGCCAGATGAAGTAAGTGTTAGAGATAGAAAATTTAAATAAATACAATGCCATGAATGTGTAAAATTGACTTGAGATGAAGAGAACATTATAGATATATTTGAGTGATTTTGAAAAAAAAATGGTTTTAATAAAAAAACAAAGATGTCAACTAATGTACACAAGATCTATAGCTAATTACAAGCTCTATTACCTGCGCTTTATTGCGGTTACGAATTTGAAGTATTTGACACCATTGTTGCGATCTTAACTTAAAACAAAAACAAGCATACATTCATAATGTTCAATAAGGAAGAAATAGCTTTAGTTTGCATAGAGCCTTTCAAAATACCAAATATGTGAATCATTAAGTTTAAGTTAGGTTAGTATATCAATAAGAAAGCGAGAAGTCACCAAAATAAAATAAATAAAAAAAGGTTTCATGGATTCAAACCAAACTAATGTTATCCTAGTTATTATACAAATTCTTCAACATGTGCAACCTATTAATATACAAATAGTTGTAGCATCTTACATAGGAGAGAAAGTTGTTGTTGACCAGTGAAAAATCCTTAAGAATGGTGGTGGCACGCGGTTCATGCACTGATAGTAGCTTGTTAAGTCATGTCTCTAACAAGTATGAGTATATTTTTAAAACATACCATTTGATTAAATAAATGAACCTTAGATAACTTGTAATTAATTTGAAACCTTTAACCGTTATAGCCATTTATCTGTAATTTTGTCATAAAATTTTGTTATCACTAATCCTTTTTTAATACAGCTTTGATATGCTCTAAAATCAACTAGAGCAATTGTTTTGGTTTTGTGTTTATCATTAACGACAATGATTATTTTAATGTACCATTTTAAAACTCCATTTTTTATAGTATTTATGATTTTTTTTACATGGAACATGATTAGTCATATCAACTTGAGATATTGATGGTAGATCTTGGGTCATAAAATCAATTTGAGATGGGAAATCTCGGTCATGTTTCTCTAAAAGTAATAATCTAAGTTGAGTTTCATCTCCATATAATAAATTTTTTATAAGATATTGAACAATTATTTAAATTTCTAATTCTTGATTTTACTTGTTTACCAAATAGTTTTGGAAGTCAAAATAAGTACTTTTCTTTTTGTAATGGATGTTGATAGTCTTTTTTATAAATACTTTGGATAAAATTATGTTTTTATACCATCTAAAAACTTAAAGTTTAGGACATGTTAGATTTGATAATATTTCAGATGATTTATCTTGAGATTGTTAAGGATATCCAATAAAATGTTTAGTGATTGCAAAAAATAGGGTTGAAATCAATGTTGTTAAAATCGCGAGTTGACTCGTAAAATCATATGATTTTACGAGTCAACTCATATATAACATGTAAAATCGGGTTAAAAACTCGAAACCCAGCAAACTCGGTCAAACTCGGTTCAACTCGGTCAAACTCGGTTAACTCGGACCGAGTTTACGAGTTTGACGAAAGTTACGGTCCCGACTTTGCTACACACTCCCCAGCCTCCCCTTTCCTCTTTGTCTTTGTCTTTTGCCCAAATCTCACATTCTCAAGTCTCAACGTAGACAAGGCGGGTGAGAGAGGGGGAGGGAGAGGAAGAGGGGAGTACCAGCAACGCTAATTTGGGTCTAGGATTTTGTTAGGGACGTAGACAAGGCGGGTGAGAGAGGGGGAGGGAGACGAAGAGGGGAGCACCAGCAACGCTAATTGGGGTTTGGGATTTTGTTGGGGATGTAGACAGGGCAGGTGAGAGAGGGGGAGGGAGAGGGAAAGGGGGATTTGAGAGATGGAGAATTTCAGGGTGATGGAAATGGAAGTTATGGGAGGAGTAAAATTAGAAATGCAAGAGAGGAGGAGAAGGACGGTGTGGTTTTTTAGAAGTCAGCGCAGTTAAAGTGGTAAGAAGAATGGTAAGAAGAATTTTATGTGGTCCACAGTTTAGGTGAATAATTTACTTGTGTGGTCGTGAATATTTTACTCATAGTTTAATTAAATTGCTTTGATTTTAATTTAGTCTTGTGTAGTTTAATATTTTAAAAATAAATTGACATGCTTTTACAACTTGTAAAGCTAAAGCAGCAAATTGGGTTACAATTTATTATCTTTTATGTTTATTATTCTTATAATCTCAGTAACAAGGAAGGATTTTATTGATGTTCTTGAA
>Ga0307511_10005321_pt1 | contig 13109 bp, 14 predicted proteins | sample 13_EM_MG_FD_200266 | JGI IMG/M metagenome (GOLD analysis project Ga0307511, IMG submission 200266) | Populus trichocarpa ectomycorrhiza microbial communities from riparian zone in the Pacific Northwest, United States - 13_EM | ecosystem: Host-associated > Plants > Roots > Unclassified | place...
TTTTTTACATAATATATATATATATATATATATATATATATATATTTCAAGAGTCTTACTTGGTTTTAATAGTGCAAACCAATATTATTTTTTTAGGATTGTCAAAGAATAAAAAAATTTAATATATTCAACCTTGAATATTCATAAAATTTCAATTCAACCCTTAAATTAAATAAATTTATAAATCAAAACCCAACGTAATATATTCACAAATACCCTAGTAACTTGTATAAAAAATAAAGAAAGAATAATAAAAAAAAAGTAAAAGAAGAAAACCTATAAAAGGAAAATAAAAGGAAAAAGAGGTGGTGGACAGGGGTACATAGGTCTTTTAGAGTAATTATTGCCAGCGTAACGTTTCTGTACCGTACCCTAAATAAACCCTCTTCTTCTTCTTCTTCAGATTATGATCTTCGGAATCCCTCTTTCTGTATCCCTCTTGCTCTACGATATCTGTCTCAAAGATTAAATCCAATAACTGATAAATAATTATCTAAGAAAAAAAGAAGAAAAAAAATGGGAAGGGAAAGAGAGGTTCCAAATAAATCAGAAAAAGAAGCAATCTCATACACAGTGGAGCAGCTGGTTGCCGTCAATCCCTACAATCCTGACATCCTCCCCGATCTCGAAAACTACGTTAACGAACAGGTCTCTTTTTCTCTCTTCGCTTCTTTTTTTTTTTCCTTTTCAATTCCTTCTTCGCTCTTTTTTTTTGTTGGTTTAAAAACATAAACAAATGAAATCCAGGTTTCGTCGCAAACATACAGCCTAGATGCAAATCTTTGCCTTCTTCGCCTCTATCAGGTATTTATTGGTTCAGTAATCTTGACTTAGATTTGATATGAGTGGATGCTTTATTATCTATCTATCAATTAATTATTTCAGTTTGAGCCGGAGAGAATGAGCACCCAAATTGTGGCTCGCATTCTCGTTAAGGTCAGTTTAAGCCCTCCCTTAAGCTTGTATGACTTTGGTAGATTATTGGCATGTGATTGTAATTGTAATGCTTGCTTGTGTCTTCCCTTTTGGAACAGGCACTCATGGCAATGCCAGCTCCTGATTTCAGCCTTTGTCTCTTTTTGATTCCGGAGCGAGTGGTATCTTTCTTTCTGTTACTTTATTTTTCTTCTTTTTATACATGTGTGAAATCTCGTATGCATTTAGGTATTACACAGGGTCATACAAATACATGTGAGCATGCTTTATCACGGGATTCAATTTGTTATGTGGCAAGTTATAAAGGACATCCAATTGTTTAGTATCAGGGATTATTGCTCAAAGTTTTACATTAGTTGACTATTTTCTTTTATGAGCTTATATATATATATATATATGTGTGTGTGTGTGTAATTACGGTTGGGACGGTCTGCTATTTTTGGATGAGTTAGCATATAACATGTCAGATTCCGAATTCATTTTGCTTTCATGTTCTTTTAAGTTGGTTTGTTAGTTTTGGGTTTTTTTCTGAGTTTGAAAATATAGTTGGTATGCTGGTTTTCTGGTAATTTAATTTATCCATGTATTGTATCTTTCAGCAAATGGAGGAACAGTTCAAGACACTGATTGTTCTCTCACATTATTTGGAGGTACATCTCTGATTCTGTCACTGGACCTGTACAGTTTGTGTAAAATAGATGAATTTTAAAGCACCTGCTTCTTCATCTGCAGACAGGAAGGTTCCGTCAATTCTGGGATGAAGCTGCTAAGAGTCGCCACATAGTTGAAGCTGTACCAGGTTTTAATGAATTTTTTGATAGTTTCTTTTGTTTGCCTTTTGCTGTCTTTTTGTTGCCCAGTTGTCTAGATAGACATGTAAAGTTCAAAGAACTAACATTTTAGAGGTATTAGATCATCTTTACATACGACTAGGGTATTCCATTCACACAGGAGCAAACAAATTGGCAGATTTAGTAGTATGTTTGTGGGCATGATTACTATTCTATATAGATACAGGTGCTAGGGGAAAATCTGTCATGTAAGTGAGCTTGTGCTCACACGTGCTTGCATTGGTAATTATGTGTTGTAGTAGTTGTTGATTTGTGTACAGTGTCGTGCTCTTCATTCAGCTCTAGAAATAAAGGGAGTTTGACTTGCCGTGCTTTTGTTACCAAGTCGGTGATTAACATGGCCCCTACTGTTTTTATTGATGCCACCTTGTATCTTTCTTTTGTATGTTTGTGTACTGTGTGCTTTGTCTTACAAGAGGTTTGAATGCAGGTTTTGAGCAAGCAATCCAAGCCTATGCAATTCACCTGCTTTCTTTGACTTATCAAAAGGTCCCTAGGTCTGTGCTGGCTGAGGTATGCTTCTATTTCATGCTTTGCACTCTTATGCAATATATACGTTGAACTTTGCTTTATTTTTGTGTCTGCTCTGTATGATTTGTTTGATAGCATGAAATTGGTGGTGAAAAGCTTTTATTATTTACAAAGGCTGAAAACATGTTGCAGCCCTGCATTAAATTGGAGATGGTTTTGCTGTCCCAACAAGAAAAAATTCTAAGTAAAATGGTGTCTGATTTTGATAATGGCATCACTGATGTTCTCTAGAACTGTTGGATGCGTGTAACTGGTTTTGTTATATATGGAGTATTTGTTTGATGGTTAGCTTCATGTTTTTTCCCAAATACTGTGCTTATCTTCTGTGTCTAATTTCATTTGGTGTGATAAGAAAGATTCCAAGAAGTTACAACTATATTCTATGTCTAGACCAGCTGCTAGTTATGTCTCTATGCAGGTTTAATGACATTTTTTACCCCTGAATTATTTGTGAATGTGGATTGAATTTTCATTATCATCTATAAAAATTTCAGTTGAAAATACTCGAATATGAAGTTTTTAGGACGAGTTTTGATCAAGGTCAAAGTTTTATCCGTTGACCCAACAACCAATTTAAACAGAGACAATATTGTCCAAATCATATTAGTTCGAGGAAAAAAATGATCAGATTAATAGTACAAGTTTCTATGTGCCGCAACCTCAATAGTTTAGGAGCTAAAACTGTCATTGAACTCATCCATGCCAAAATCTTACTTAACTGGGCATGTATGTGGCAGGCAATCAACATCGAAGGTCTATCCTTGGACAAGTTCCTAGAACAGCAGGTGGCCAATTGTGGTTGGATATTGGAGAAGAGCCATGGGCGGGGACAACTCATTGTCCTACCAAGTAATGAATTTAATCATCCTGAGCTTAAGAAGAACACTGCAGATAGCATTCCTTTAGAGCATGTTGCCCGCATCTTCCCCATTCTTGGTTGACCCCTTTCGAGGGGCTAGGGATTTTTTATCTGGTTCCTCTTTTCAGCAAAAGCTCTGGGACTCTAAGTTGGGCTGCCACTACTAGCTCTCAGTAACTTTGCATAGATGTTAAATCATTTTGGTGCTACGGTAACCACTCCCATGGCTTGTTTGTTCAGTATATGGGATTTAGTCCAAACAACGGAGCGCGCAATTGATAAACCTTGTAATGAATCTTCTCTCATTTGCATGTGTTGTGCCCTGGATGCAGAACTTTTATTTAGACGTTAACAATACAATGCAATTTTGAACCCAATTGCAACCAGTTCTCGTATTGTAATTCAAAATCTAGAATTTGACCTGAGTGGATGACAACTTAGTGGCCCTTTTGGCACTTGGAGAAGCTGGCTTTGAATGTTCCACTTTCATCCATCTTCCATTTCATTGCATTGCCAGAATGTGCATGACGTTTCATATATGTTGGCTGCTTAGAGGCCCTAAATTTTCGTTTCAAGCTTGCATAGTTGTGGAGAAATAACACGAGGCAGGAGTATGTGATGTACATATGATGTTTGTGTCTGATGTTCATCTTGGCGGCAGGCACCGAGATCTGTGTTTTTCACACGCAAACGTGATGACGTGAGACTTGAAGATACAATGACATGAGACGAGACTGTTGCTTTCTGGTTCGATATCTATTAATTAACAAAAAAACCTTTGGTCTTGGTAAACACAATTTCTTATGGCGTCCAATTGATACTATAAAATTCAATAATAATAGCTTATCATTAATGGGAAAATTGAACTAATCTCCTCTTTTTGTTTTTTCGAGTGTGTGTTTGGTTTAGAAGTTGATCGTGGCTGTAGCCTGTGATTTGACATGTCTTTATATAAGAAAAGAAATCGTTGATAACTGTCGAATGTTTCTCCCGCACGTGCAAACCACTACACACGTTGACACATTCATTTAATTGCTGTTTGATAGTTTTTCCTCACTGTATAATCCTTTTGCTGCTTGTGATTCCTTTCAGCTGAACCAATGAAGGGCTATGGTTGCAAAAGAATATGCCAAAACCCTAATTCAATAATAATAATAATAATAATAATAACAAAAGAGCTGCAGATGAACACAAATTCAAGTTAAACTAAATGTTTTCTTTCACAATCAATCAACCGGAGAAACCAGAAACGAGGCATTAGAATTTGGATGGCTTTAAGACAACATCAGTCCAATAATAATCGTACTCCTTTCCTCCAAACACTTCACTGAGTTGTTAGTATCACAACTGACCGCGAAGGGAAATAAAGAATCGATGGTCTTCAATTCTTCTACACACGGAGTTCTCATTGCGCGCGGTTAAGATATTTACACGACGAAAACCTACAAGGTCCACAGGCTAGTAAGGAATGAGACGGGGGAAGAGCTCCAAAAAGAATGTTCTTTCAACTGCTGGCTATTTACTCTCTTGTATTTTGGTATCAGGTTCCATAGAGGTTCCACGGTGGAATCCATGCCGTGAGCCACGCACAACAGCTGAGCGAACTTTCATATATTTTACGGAAGAATGCCGATGCAGCTGCCCTTCATTTATCTTTCTGCCCTCTCAGCAACCTCTTTATATCAATTGAAAAGCATCTCAGAGCAGGTTGAACCTAAAGAGGTTGAAATATATTATAACTCGGGGGAAAATGAGTTCAACTTCAATGGCAGTGTCTCTCCGCAGTTTACCCATTGCACAAAGCTATCTGAAAACTCCTTGAGCACATTGGAATTTGCTGGATTACTATACGAGAGCTCCATTCCTGATCGCTCCAGCTCCATTCCTGATTGCTGACTTTCCTACAAAGCAGGAAACATGGAATGGAAGTAGGGTTGAATTTTTCTGGAATTAAAAAAAAAAAAAAAAACACAAACAGATGCAGTTAACATCCTTTAAATATTCTAACCATGTCATTGTGAACTTCTGTAAATTAAGTTCATCAACCTTCTATAATTTTAATTTATGAAATTGTCATATAGAACCCTAAGGGGAAATTCAGATATATCATTTAGTTTAGCCAATCATATAAATTATGGAAATTCTTCAAGAACATAAAATGTTCCAAGAAAGACAACCTCAGCTTTTTCAACTCAACATTCAGTAAAAGTAATGCTACAACCTCAAAGTTCTTCCAACTCAATTTTCAGTAAAAGCAATGCTAGGAGAAATACTGTTCATTACTTGTTTCTTTGCAACTCAGCACTTTCTGTTGACTGAAAATAACAAGTTATTTATCGTAGCAAGGGCCTATAAATTGCCCCTTCTTTTCACATCAACTGGTTGGTTCAACAATGTTGTCTATTTTCTTTGTTGAACTGTAATTAATGGCCACATTTTGCCCAATTGGCCTGAGTGGCATATTTAATGGGAAAAAAAAGGTAATGTAGCAAAAATGAGGCAACATGACACGATGGCATGAGACCCACTTATAAGAAATGATGACAAGGCAATGCACCCTCCATAAACCTTATGCACAAAAATTGAATGGCAGTTCGATTGGATAAAAAATCTCATCTACACCATCGCACAATGGTCTGCAAAACCCATTTCTGACATTTCATAAACAATTTATGCACTGTCACGACCATCGGATTTCACCATTTTTCCACCTCAGCAGCATTGTCATCAAAGACACTGTCAGCCATGCATTCAGTTCTAGCACATTCAGTTTGGGATGTTTCTCGTCATCATGCCAAAACTCTAAAGATCAATGATTATGACCACTTAAACTGAGAAACAAACAAGTTAGTTGTTTTCAACTGGGTATTGAACATGGCCTCTGCTATCCATGTTCAATTTGAACATGATTACTTCTACAATCCCGATTGTTGTCATCAATGATGAAAACTGCTTTGCAAAGAATCCTGGCAGGCTTAAAATCACACAAAGCTTGAACGTTTTGAGGGAGAAATCAATTTTGAGACAGCAACGTTGGCTTTGGTGATTTGAAAGGGTTCATTTTAAGAACTAGTCTTTCTTGAGCTAGGATGTTGATTGATGAATGTGACAATATCTCGGGTCGTCATCTGAATAGGGGAATTGAGTAGCTGATAGTGAGGATGATTGTGGTTCTAAGAGGTGATGCAGTGTTGGTTTAACAACACTTGTAAGCTCCTGTGTAAGGTTGGATGAGGTTTGGGACTCTGTGTGCACTCCAAAAATAGGAGGTAAAGCCAGTGAAGTGGAGGAGCATTGGCAGTTACAAATGGATGGTAAAATGCTGTTATGACATTTTGAGAGAATTGGTTGGAGGATCAATAGGAGTCAACAGAATAAAAAAGAAACAAAAACATGAACGTTGTGGCAATGAGAGTTGAAAATGGAGACTGATGTTGGTGTAGTTTATTATTAATTATGCAATCAATATTGATATGCCAAATTAAAAATAAGAAGGCAGCCTATAAAGTAGTCTTAGTGGTGTAGTTTAATGGCAATTACTTATTGCAATTGAGTTAACATTATAAAATAAAATGAGGCAAAGTTTGTAATTTGACTGGAAAAAAAAAACATGACAGCTCACTCAATCAATTGTTGCACACATAGGAGCTAATTTATGGGTTTGGCCAGAGTTTGACTCCACTTAATATCTAGCTATTGTTGAATTACTAAGAAAACATGCAAAATGCACCAACAGAATGGCGGAGGGGACTGACCTTCGAGCTGGATCCATATTCAATTGTGGATGGGGTTGTTCCACCCATTATTCCATTGACATTTTCAGATGACAGACCACTAATTGGATAGTTCGTGAGTAATGATGACCTGCACAACATCAAAACATGATGAAGGAAACTATAATCACTGGTTCCAGCTTAGGGCATGATGTGACAGAAGCGCACACTCATACATAACACCTTTTTTGTTAAACCAAGCCCTATTTTTGGCATTTTCTAACAAATAAATACTTTCATGCTCAGCAGTTTCATACTTCTGTTCCATAAAATTTCACAACAGCACTATCCATCCTCATGATTGATAAAAAAAAAATACCTCTCAAATGGCTCTTCTTCACATGGGTTTCCAGAGGAAGACAGCAAGTCTATATCAACAAAGTTTGAGCAATTAAATGTATCTCCATGTCCAGAGAAGAAAACATTATCACTTTCCAGGTAGCGATCTCTTTGCACATATCTGAAAAGCTGTTTGCGAGGCATTGAGGGAGTGTACCTACATGTAGCAATGAACAGCTAGTATGTCAAATAGGGAACATCAGTTAACATGATAGCAACACTAATGTAGTCAAGGAGGGATTCAACAAGTGATACAGTTAAAGTTTACAGCTGTCAAATTGATTAGCTGAGTTTTAGCCTAACTTTTAGGTCCTAGATTTTATCCTATTCAATTGTATAGTTGACTTATCTAAATGGTTGATATATATCCAGTACAAATACCCTCAGCAATATGAACAAAGAAAAGGAAGTCCTCCCAGATTGCTGCTACTGACACATCTTAATCTTTTGCTTCCCATTTTCTACTAACACTTGGATTATTGATTTAGGGTATACTAATCACATGACTAGCAATTCTTCCTTATTTCATTTGCTAACGTGGTCAAGTTTGTTGAGGTTGCTAGTGAGGCTCCTATGCTAATTAGTGAGGTCGGGAATGCCTCACTCTCTCCCATTCTTTCCATGTCTTCTGATTTACTTACTCCTACTCTTTCTAATAATCCTCTCTTAATTAGCCAACTCACCAAACATCCACCGTGTGTTGGGGCATTACATTGGCACTAAAAGGGAGAGAGGAGGTCTTTACCACTTAGAGGAAGTTAGGGCATTACATTCCTAGGCCAACCAATGGTTTGAAGTACATGAAGAGAATTATGCGAGGGAAATTTATTTTGTAATGACATTGGTGATTGAGTCCTTCATTTGCTTATTCAAAATGTTAATTTCCTAAGTTATTCAGTGAGATTTCTATTTCTAGTTAACAAAATGAGCAATGCATTTATGTTAAAAATCATAGTGTTCTTTTTAAGTTAATTTCAATAAAAGTTCAAATTCTTTTTCATGCGTGGTTCTTTTTCTATCGCTTCTGCTTTAGGTCATAAATATTTTATTCCATTTATTAATGATTGCACTAGGATAAACTTAGTATATTTACTAAAATCTAATTCTAAAAAAAGTACAAGAGTTTTCATCCCTCTACGGACAAGTACTTGTCCATGGATATTCAGTTTTGTGACCAAGTGTCTCATTTTTTTAGGGATGTGTCTCTCATTCCTCTTTCAAGGGAGATTAGTGGTGGGGAAGAACATTCATGGTTGGAAGAAAAGAGATGGTGGATTTCAGGGAGGAGGGTATTCAATTGCTTTGGATAAGAGGGAGATATCTTTTGATCTTATAAAAGAAGTTGCATTTGAACTTGAAGAGGGTAGGGATGAAAGACTCGCTCAATCGACTTCTGACTCCATTATTCCTCTTGATGATATTACTATGCCATCGGGACTCTTTTGAGATTAACCCTGGAGAATGTGTCCCTTTCTTCTATAGATTCATAACATGTACATTTAGAGCCTGCCATTCAGAGATATCCCCTTCATTATCGTAAAGAGCATAGTAGATTTTGTTTTTCCAAATAATCTTTTAACATCATTTATCTCATATATGATTTTGTCTTTTATCATCGTCTGTCTAAATCTCACTTATCTTTTGCCATTTAGTTGTCCTATACGTCTATTCCTAGTTATTTTTAGGAAGCTTTTAGAGACAATAAGTGGAATTCTGCTATGGTAAAAGAAATGAAGGCACTCTAGAAGAACTCTACCAAGGAGATGGTCGAGTTACCTCAGGCAAAAAAAGCAATAGAATGTCAATGAGTGTTTACGGCGAAGTACAAGTCAGATGAGATAGTAGACAAGTACAAAACTAGACTGGTTGCTAAGGGATACACAGGATTGACTATTGAGAGACTTTTGCTCATGAGGCCAAGATGAACACTAGTAAGAGTCATACTCTCTCTTGTAGTTAACTTGGATTGGTCATTACAACAACTTGATGTGAAGAAGGCCTTTCTTCATGATGATATGGTGAAAGAGATGTATATGGACCCTTTTCTAAGATTTATGACAGGAGGTAAAAGTAGTTATCGAGGTCTTAGTTCAGTAGATTGAGCCACTCAATGAATAAGTATGGTTTTAAACTAGCCTTGTCAAATCACACTCTATTCTATAAAAGGGAAGGTGACAATATTATATTGCCTATTGTTTATGTTGATGACATGATTGTTACATAAAGTGATATAACTGAGATAGAGAAGCTTCAAAACTACTTGGCCAAGAAATTTGAGATGGACTTAAACTTTAAAATGTTTATTGGGCATTGAAGTATCTAGATTCAAGCAAAGACTTTTTCTCTCTTAGAGGAAATGCATATTAGATCTCTTGACTAAAACTAGTAACTCTGCCTATGAACCTGTGGATACTCCTATTGAGATAAACCATGGTTTTGCTTTCTACCTGGATGAGGTTCCAGCGGATAAAAAGAGGTATCAAAGGTTGGTAGGGAAGCTAATCTATCTAGCTCATACCAAACCTAACACATGCAGTTAGTGTTCTAAGCCAATTCGTGTATAATCTGAGTAACCGACATATAGATGTAGTTGTTAGAGAATAATATAAACTATATCCTGAGACCTCACCTAACAGCTTAAGCTATTGGGTTGAGATGGTTCTTTGACATGGTATCAGAGTCTTAATGACCAAGTGATCATGAGTTCGAATCTCACCATCCCCATTTATTTGATACAAATTAAGCACAAGGTAGTGTGGACCTGTGCAAGTTTCAAGCCTAAAGGGCTTTCACTTGAGGGGGTGTTAGAAAATAATATAAATCATATCTTGGGACCTCACTTAATAGCTTAAGCTATTGAGTTGAGATGGTTCTTTGACAATAGCGAATTGTAAATTGACTTGCTTAAAATCCTCTCAAGGTAAAGGTGTTATATTCTCTTAACGTAACCATATGGATATTATATAAAATACTAATTATAATTTTGCTATATTCACATTAAATAGAAAATCTATCTCAGGGTATGTGTCATTTATTAGAGATAACTTAGTAACGTGGACTAAAATACAAACTATGGTATCACTATCCAGTGTATAAGTATCATGCCCTCTATCAAGTGATTACAAATCTTACTCGGCTTAAAATTCTCTTGGGTGAACTTGGGTACGGTCCAAAAAAATCGATGTAGTGACAACAAAATGGTTATTAAGATTGCCAACAATCTGGTTCAGCATTGTGTGGCCAAACATATTAAACTTGACAGAAACTACATCAACAACAATCTGAGTGTAGTTGAGATCCCTTATATTAAAAGAGTGGAAGAGTGGATCAGCTGGCTGATATAATGACACATGTTATCACTAGTGGTCCCTTCCATATATCGTTATCCAAGTTAGGCATGTGTGATATCTATGTACCAGCTCGTGGGGGGGAGTTAATGTACACAGCTGTCAGATTAATTAGCTGATTTTTAGCTTAAATTTTTACTCCTATATTTTTACTTATTTACTTACCTAAATGGTTGATATATATCATGTATAAATAACCCTTAGTGATATGAATAAAAATCATATAGCCTAATTCTATTCCTCGATTGATACTATAAATCAAACAAATCACTTATAATAGTTATATTGTTAACTTGAAAAAATACATTAGATTTATAATAAAATTTAAATTTATGACAGTAACATTAAAATGTAAAAAAAAATCATTTTAATATTTTGTTGCTAAGAAGTGTATATTAAAAAAAAACAATTATAGTGTTCATGTCTTTTCTTCATTTGAAAAGAGTAGAAAACTTGTAAAGGAAAAATGTGAAGAACCTCTAAAAAGCGTTTTCCAAACTCGGTATTTGAAAAACTGGAAAACTAGTTTTCCAGTTTTCTAGATAGAAAAATATTGCATTTGAAAAGAAAGTTTCTATTTTCCTTCTTATACACCAATTTTCCCTCCAGTTTTCTAGAAAATTGAAGTATTACACTGTTTTAAACAGTCCCTTGGCTTTTCCATGCAAGGAAAACTTTGCATCACTTTCACGAAGCAAACATGCATGCAATTATTTTTGGTAACTAAATGTTGTAATGCAACAATGAGAAATGACACAAGAAATGGAAAATACTGATGATATCTCGTAGACCATGATCAACATTTTTGGAAGATGGATTTCAATTCGGCACAAAACAGAACAAATTAAATATATTTCATCACATCAAAGAGCAAATATTAGAGAAACTAAATGTGAAAGATCACTTTCATTGCAGCATAATCAAGAATAGCTTTAAGAACAATGTTTATAAGAAGAACCGAGAATTCATTTAATAGAAGCACTGAACAAAATTCAACTTTTACTACAAGTGAAAGATTTCCTCCTTTTCAACAGAGTACCATCACTAATAGGAAAAAAAAACATGGATCTTCTAAGAAACAATCGATTTATTCCAAAAAAGACATAGGTGAAGCAATCATACCTTGAAAATGCAATGTTACTTTCACATGTAGATATTTCAGGTGATGATTCTGAAAGAACATTGTTTTCCTCTTGAAATTGATCTGGAAAAGCTGATCTGCAAAATTTCTGCTGCCTCGCATTCATGGCTGACAAAGGTGAGCCACTTCCCCGAAGAATATTTCCATCAGATAATGACCTTTTGAAAATAGACCTAAATATAAAAATTTGACAGTCAAAAGGATAAGACAAAGCTACAAATTTAGTCAAATAATTATTATCCCCCCCCGGGGCCATAAAAAGAAAAGAAAAAAGATGATGGAATCGTGAAATCTGAAAGATGTACACGAGAGTAACACATCAATGCATTTTTTCACATTCTCTCAAGCACAAATGATGCAGAAATTTGTTAAACACTAAACCCGTGCATTATACTTTGCTTAAAACATTGACCATTCAAAAATGATTCAAGCAGATTGAGATACAGTCAGATTGATCAGGAATGGTGAAGCAATGAATGGAGAAACACGTTTACATGTATCATCTGTGATGTGTAATTTATAAAGTTCAAGATCTTGTCTGGCTAGCTAAATACCTTGCATCTTCATCCACATTGGTTTGTCCATTCCTTCCAACATTGTGATGCTGGTCAGAATCCAACTCCCAGAGTGCAGGTTTACCCTGTTGTGGTTTGACGTGCCCCAAGAATCTGCTCAAGTTATAGTTGTTAAAGTCATTATTGATAGAACAATTGCAGCAAATCACTTGAGGATGATCAAGCTGAGAAAATAAAGACAACGAAATAATCTAATTATCTCAATGCCCACCAACTTTTCCCTTGAACTAGCACAAGCCACAATATTTCAGAGGTCAGTGAACAAATTGGCCATCTTATCAATACATAAAAATCCTAAATTAGCTCAAAAAGTCACATCATATTTATCCAACTTTTATATTTGGTACAACTAAAGACAGCATAAGCTCTTATCAAAGATAGCCTGTGCTTTTATCAAGCAGTACGAGAATAAGACAGAATGTACAACTTACACATTAATTGCATCCTGTTTCTCAGCATCCATGTATGCATTGCTGTGATACCGTTGAAGGGTTCTGAAGAACTCCTGGGATTGTGTTGCTGCCTTCCACTGACCCCTTCTCTCAGAGAATATCTAATATTATCAACAGTTAAAAAAAAATTAAGAAATAAAGAATCACATAAAGAACCAAAGTAGCAGCTTCAATAAAAATTATGGAGACCAGTAAGAGTATTTATCAGATGGGGAGGATTCAAAAGTACATGCTTAGCAACAAAGTCAACAGAAAGTCCTAAGCCCACTATCATACCCATAGCATATCTAGATGCAAATAAAATA
>Ga0307511_10005322_pt1 | contig 13109 bp, 12 predicted proteins | sample 13_EM_MG_FD_200266 | JGI IMG/M metagenome (GOLD analysis project Ga0307511, IMG submission 200266) | Populus trichocarpa ectomycorrhiza microbial communities from riparian zone in the Pacific Northwest, United States - 13_EM | ecosystem: Host-associated > Plants > Roots > Unclassified | place...
AGTGGGGAGGGGGAGGGGGTTAGAAGGTAGTGAGGAGGGGGGGTTTAGTTAGCATTTTGCATTTTAATTTGGTTTTTTGAAAAATGGGATTATATAGTTTGAATTTATTTTATGCCGGATCTTATTTTGGGTATCACCTGCGATGCAGGTGATGCCAGAACTATAAATATCTGCTGCCTCATTGTTTACTTTATATTGTATGTAGTAACTGGTGTTTGGTTGAACGATTCAGCAATAGATTTTTGCTGCATGCGTTACTTATTGGTGGTTCGTTTGAACGATTCAGCAATAGATTTATGCTGGATGCGTCACTTATTACATGCATTTATTGGTGGTTCGGTTGAACGATTCAGCAATATTGGTGAATCGGTCGCGCTAACGACCGTCTGTGCGAAATTGGTGGTTCGGTCAACCGAACTGTAAATAGCGCCCGATTGGCCAATCGGTCGACCGATTGCCAAATCGTCAAGATTGGCGTATCGGTCAGAACAAATACATAACTTGGCGGGGCGACTGGGACTCGAACTAGGGCTTTCCTCCAAAGAGACAACACAAGGCCCGCGTACAAACCACTCGGCCAAGGGGGCACACCCCGAATGGGCTGGGCCCATTGCTCAATGAGACGGTCATTAGCGCCATTGGTGTATGGGCCGGCCCAACCAGCAGTAGCGTCCCATTGACCAATGGGCCGTATTGCTGAATGGGTCAGAACAGCCCCACTCCAAATACCCAACGGCGATAGGGATATCAATAATTTCTACAATACCACGAACTATGCAATGCGCAATGTGACAAAGACCTCAGGTTCCATCTATGCAAATATACCGCGGCAATATGCCAGATAAAACTGACATCCTAGTATCTAAGCTGGCCTTCCCCCTAGCGCCTTGAACTAACACGCCACTGACCCTACATTGGGCTGGCCCCTTAGGTAGAATAGAGGGATATTCTCAGGTGCATAGAGCATATTCAAAATATGTATAAAGAGCCTTCGACCTAGAAACTATTCCGATAGTAACCTTCCGATAGGCCAAGCCTGAAATACGTACAGCCGAAGCTGTCTTGCTGCATCCCATCTAAGTGCATATCCTGCTAAATTGCATAGTAAGCTGCGGATGAATTGGTTAGGGCCCTAAACCTCCCTTACTACATCAAAAGTCCCCTGATAGACATCATGCAGTAAGTCAGGTTCGCCTGTAGACAAACGGAAACTTGCCCAGCGTCATGAACCCCCTCCCCCGTGGGGCTGTGAGAATACAATCATGTACTAACTGAGGTATGAGGAGGAAAACTAATTGTAGTTTACACATTTGATTTTAATTTTGAGTCTGCTACCCTGAGAGTGAGGCCCCCACTTGGGCTATCCTTTTGAAGGTACGAAATATACAGTACATACAGTCCCATTCAGGAACTGTCCGGGATGCATATATGAAGGCATGCATAACCGGTTCATGTGGACTGCATAAATGGGCTATTTTGCCTATACCAGACACCACGATATCTTCAACCTCACCTTATGATGTCCAGGCATCCCAGCCGGCCTCATGCTGCCTGAAATATGCAAAATAGTCGATTTATGCAGCCAACCTGAACTGGTTATGAACCCCCAAATTTATGCATCCCGGACAGTTCCTGAATGGGACTGTACAAGAATGTACGTCCGATACAAGGCCATATCCAATAGTACTGCCCTCATATATACAAACAGACATTTATTTGATAAAGTAATATTAAGTTCGGTCACTGGAAGACATTCCGGTAGCGAGATATCGAGGGTTTGTACCGTAGACACTGTTAGGAGTACTTGTCTGAGGCGATTTCTGATTATATTATCTCTGTTAACCTTAGGAGCATTGAAAATGTCTATTTAGGAAGAATATATATATAGGTTTCGCTAGATCAATTGGGTCATGAATGACTATAGGGTGTCCTGAGCCTGCCGACCGTTGCAAAATGGCATTGTGACTTTGTGTGGCATTACATGCAATGTCAAGGACAGTCTAGTTAGTTTTGCATTGGCAATGCACACATTGCCATACAAGGACACATAATGCCAAATAGCAAACCTAAGTATCTTGCTGATGGTAGTCATTACATATGATGAATAAGAGTATATCACAAGAGGCCTACCTAGGGGAATGTACCAGGAGTCGTAGTTTCGGGCGCCGCAGTCTCCCAGTTCTGACATATAGTACCTCATGCTTACACAAACCAGCAAACCCAACAATGGGGAAATCCGATGAAGAAGTTTATATCATATTTATGGTAGATTTGTAAATCCTTCCTAAAAATGCCTGAGCAAACCGTGAATTGAGAAGTATGAGGGGGATTATTGAATCGTTGGCCTGTTATATACATAATATACTATCAACGCGCCCAGATGATGCAACGCCCTACCATCCCCCAGGAGGTTTCAAGGGTTTCTTCCTGACACCAGGCCATCATAATATGATCCTATGACAAATAAGTATTAGTGCTAGCAATAAGTACATGACCTTACTAAAATACGTAGTCGGACAAGAAAGTAATTATTTATAAGAAAGTAGTCTCCAATAAGGCGCTGAGGGGGCTCGGCGAGGATTTGCCATGGGGGTCTATCTTGAATAAGAAATGTATTGCTGACAGTAGAATGTTCTAGCACAAAACCCATTGAAAGGATGGTTAGTGCAGTGGAAGAGTCTTAGCTCACATGTGAGCTATTTTTTAGGAGCTATCATCATGAGTGCATTCATAAATGTGTAGCCGGTGAAATACTATGCATAAGAAAGTACGTATGATTAAGAAAGTACCTATGATTAAGAACATAATCATGAATAAGACGCTGAGATGCCTTTTGGCAAAACCGCCATAATTATGCTCCGGAAACACAATATCTTTAGCATGCATATACATATCGAACTTAAACTAATTGAGAAACCCTTGTGTATAATTTTTTTTCTTACGACTATAGGGACGCGGAATCATTCGCAGCCATTACCCTGAAGTCGGGAGGCTGATACCAATCGCGTTTTAGGCTCATATACTGAAGTAGCTATCGATATATACTACTTGATTAGAAAATATTTTAGTTATGTACAAGCGAGAGTTTCTAAAGAGCAGATGGATAGTAAGGTGCCTGTACATATTATTACAACTGATGAACGAAAGGTCAATATCAGGATATGGGGTGGGAGACGTGTATGGTAACTACAACTCTAAACCCCAACGAGTCACCAACTGTATAGCCGCATAACCGCGCTATAGTTTCATGAGAAAGAAATGTTTCTTCTATGCTTAGACTCTGGAGTTTCGCCCCTGGCTAGATTCTGCAGGCTGAAATATGCAGCCCTCATGACTGTACGTCTGGCCTGACCTTGGAACCTTTCTTGTGAACGATACTCCAAGTTTCAAGGAAGAACGCTCTGCTTGGGTTCGGGTTCTGTGGCTATTTGGGTCATATGTTCGGGAGCACTCATAATCAGCCATCTAACGTATATTATATCTATAGGTCCGCATGCATGTTAGGCAGAATGCAGCTGAATTCACTTGCAAATATTGGACATTCCGCCCACTATCTAAGAACATTAGGGAAATTGAATGAAAAAATAAAATCCTCATTATCCCAAATCTTAATCACTGTAATCGACGGCTTGTTTCCACAAAGAAGATATTGCGCTTGACCACGGACTTACCCCCCCACCCCTCCCCCCGGGAATTGAGTGCGCGTTCGATCTAGCCTTCGTCTCGGCGAACATTTGCTGTACTCCTTAGCAATCTGAGATAAAGGACGTATTAGTCATGTCTCAAAGCAGTCCCAGAGGTTGGCCCCGGGAAGAGGTGCCGTGGCACCCTCCTTCGCCGGGGTGCTAACACGGACGAAGTCTGAATAACTAAGACCCTCGATACTATTAATCAGGGTGTCGATTTTCCCTCGACAGCCCAACAGGGGTGAGCATGTCGCGGAATGGGAACGCCTCCCGATAAGCACATTAGAAGGATAGCTAACATCGTCTAGTAGTGTATTGAACTCTTGAATCGACTGAGAATATTTGTGATTCCGGGTACATTTTGAGGCGTTTGAAAGTGCGGATGAGAAATCCTAATGCAAGATCATCACAAGCATCCTGACTGGTGGTACATTTAGAGGTGTCGGGAGTATTGTATTCTTGGACAATAGAATGGAGACAGTCAATAATTGCTTCGATCGTTTGGTAGCGACGTGCCGACATCTCTGCTGAGGGTGTGTGAGCAATCAATCTTCTGTGCCGGTAGTCATCTTGGATCCCACTCACCCACTATACGCTCTGGTATATGCTCACTGAGGGTGTTCCCATTCAGGAGTAGATTTCCATCTTCATCAGACTGGCATTGTAGGATTAGGTCTTTTGTCAACCGTGAAAACAGGTCTTTTCGTGCAAATGCATATGCAATAAAGAGCCATTTATCTCCGCTAACGGGGCCATCTGGGGACTCCACAAATGGAGAAATCCACCTTACCAACCATAATTCCAACGATTGCCGCATATCATACTTGTCGCAAATAACGGCAATCCTGCAGAGTTGGTTCTCGTCAAGAGATGGTGGAACCCAATCATACTGAAGGTGGATGACTCTCAGGATTACTCCCAAAGCCCTGGGATCGTCGTCTGAAAGAGATATTTCGAGAGGTTCGCAAGTTGAAGTTCGTGCAGATAGGGCATTCCTTTCCTTGAATTGAGACTTTGTGCCAAGCATAGCTCGGAAAACAGGCAAAGCAATACATAAAATGTTTGAATTGACTCGGAACCTTGCACTCTCTGAAAAGGCCGATAGAATCAAGAGAACATCTCCTTCGGGGTCGAACTCAATGCTAGCCTCTCTATTAGAGCAAGCGTAGAAAGCTACAGCTCGCTGTGCCACAGAGGCGTGGCGTTGTAGCGGCATTTCTTAGAGTTCGCAATATTATTCCTGTAAGCGTCTTGCGGGCGTTAAGAACGTAGCACTATCAAATACCAATCTCCTCGTCGTAAGTTACAGCGTTGCTAGCCTCAGCTGAGGGTCCAAATATCCGTGCTAATCTGTGCATAGTGTCTCTTCAGTTTCAGTACCTGCAAATGTTATGGGACCGCTGGTGAGCTCGAGGGCAAATTATAACTCCCGAGATCTCGCGGTCAAGTCAAGGGTAGCTTGTGTGCGGGGGGGGGGGGCTACGTACCGAGGGTATAGATATCTGTAGCTTGGGAAGCTGTAAGGAGTTGTAAGTAATTCATCGCATAATAGTCGCAGGACGGTGCCACACGTGATCAGGCCCCCAGTGCTTGGCAGGCCCCCGCGCTTCACTAGTCCTGATGGCCATGCAGCCCCACTCCGCAGCTACCGGTAGACCCTCATGGAAGTATGAGGTACATACAAACGTTAGGTGATCGAAGTTTTATGCTAACATATTCATGGTGAATACCCCCGGCTCGATTGTTCGATTTCGTTATGCTTGTTGAGCTCAGGGTAGAAGTCCGAAAGGAACCGAGAATTTAATCAAATGTGTACTGTAAACCTCAATTGGCTTTCTTCCTTGTGTATTCTTTCTCGCGGTAGACTAGCCTGTGCACAACCTGCGGTTAAGGGTGCCGGCTAGTTTGAGCCCATCCTTTGGGCTAGTGCATGGTACTGTATGAGCCCTTGTTGAGCCTGCGAAGGAACGTCAGGTAGTTATTCGGACTTTATCTTCCTCGCGTGATATAGGACTACATAGATGGCAGTATGTAGTTATAAAAATACATGTCATCACAGGACATACAATTAGAAGTCTATTGAAAGAGTATTTTTAAATGACGGGATGAGAGTGGGCTCCCTCACTTGGGCTATGCTTTTGAAAATACGATATATGCAAGAATTTACGCCCGATACAAGGTCATATCCAGCAGTACAAGCAGGGGCTGCCCTCATATATACAAGTATACATATGTTTGATAATGTAATATTATGGTCGGCCACTGAAAGACATTCCGGTAGCGAGATACCGAGAGTTTAAGTACTGTAGACACTGTTGGGAGTAATTGTCCGAGGCGATCTCTAATTATATTACCTCCGTTAACCCCCGGAGCATCGAAAATGTCTATTTAGGAAGAGATACAAGTCCCACTAAGCGTAAACATATCAATTGGGTCATAGCTGACTAGAGGGTATTCTGAGCAAGCCGGTACATAGTCATTATATTACATACGATGAATATATAACAAAAGCCCAGGGGAATGGGCCAGGAGCTGTTGGGTGCCGCGGCCTGCCATATAGTATCTCATGCTTATAAGACCAGTCAACTCAATAATGAAGAAATCCGATGAAGGAGTTTATAGCATATTTATGGTAGATTTGTACATCCTTCCTAAAACTGACTAAACCCGTGGATTGAGAATTATGAGGGAGATTATCGAATTGTTAGCATGTTATATACATAATATACATACTATCAACACGAACACGCTCAGATGATGCAACAGCCCCCACCAGGAGCCTTCAAGGGTTCCTTCCTGGAACTGGACCATCATAATATGGTCCCGTGACAAAAAATATGTAGCACAACACCCTGTGCGTAAAGTTTTTATGATTGCCAGGCCCAACACCCGGTATAATATTAAGCTCCGGAAGCACAATATCTTTGGCATACATATATATGTCAAACTTAAACCAATTGAGAAACCCTTGTGAATAACAATTAGGTATTTGCGGCTATTGCAAGGACAGGGAATCATTCGCACCGTTACCCTGAAGTTGGGGGATGATACCAATCGCGTTTCAGGCTCATATACTCAAGTAGCTATGCTAACCGGCACCTTGCCTGGCTCTCATACAGATTTAGAAACCAGTCATGCCGATTAACCCCTGCGTCCACAGTTATATCGATAGGGACTGGATGCACGATATAGTATAACCCCCCGAGAATTGTACACGTCTTGGCTAGAAAATATCTAGAGAGTAGATGGATAGTAAGGTGCCTGTACATATTATTACAACTGATAAGCGGAAGATCAATATTAGGATATGGGGCGGCAGACGAGTATGGTAACTACAACTGTAAAACTCCAATGAGTCAGCAACAATATAGCCGCATAACCGCCCTATAATCTAATAAGAAGGCAATGCTTCTTATATGCTTAGACTCTCCCCGGCTTGATTATGTAGGCTGAAATATGCAGCCCTCGTGACTGCACCTCTGGCCTGACCTTAGAAGCTTTCTTGTGAACGATACTCGAAGTTTCAGGAAGAAAACACTACTTGGGTTCGGGTTCTGTGAGACTATTTGGGTGATATGTTCGGGAGCACTCATTCATCGGTCTCACGAATAACATATAGGTCCGTAGGCATGTTTACGCAGGCTGCAGCTGAAAAGTAGGAAATATTGGACATTCCTTCTACTGTTTAAGCATATTAGGGCAATTGAATGAAAAATAAAACCTTTATTAACCAAAATTTTAATACCGTAATCAACGGCTTTTATTCCAAATATAACAGGAAATTACGGAAATTGTGTTCTTTTCTGTCAAGACTCTTGACCACAGGCTCTCCCTCCAAAAAAGAGTGCGCGTTCGACCTAGCCTTCATCTCCGGAGATATTTGCAGTAGTTCTTCGCAATCTGAGATTAAAGACACATTAGTCATCTCTCAATATAGGAATTACTGTGATGATCACCGACATTGACGTATATCACTAGTACTAGTTGTACTCAAGACAGTCCCAGAGATTGGCCCTAAGAGAATGTGTCGTAGAAATCTCTTTCACCGGAGTGTTAACACGAACGAAGTCCGTATAGCTAAGACCCTCGATACTGTTGAGTAGGTCTTGAATTTTCACCTGATAGCCCAACAGGGGTGAGCATGTATCGGTATGATTTGTGTTATTAGGAACTGATGAATATACATAACGCCCACAACTACTACAGTGGCTCCCATAAAAGTATCGCTGACCGCATGGACATTGGTATTCAGACGAACCCCCACAGCTAATTACTACATGAGATGGGAAGGTGATACCATCTAGTAGTGTTTTGAACTCTTGGATCGCTTGTGAGACTATTTGTGATGCTTCCGGATATATCTTGAGTCGTTTGAAAGTGAGGATGAGAAATCCCAGTGCAAGACCATCACAAGCATCCTGCTTGGGGGTGCATTTGCATTTAGAGGTGTCGGGAGTATTGTATTCCTCCACAATAGAATGGAGGCAGTCAATAATTGCTTCAATCGTTTGGTGGCGACGTGCTGATATCTCCGCTGGGGAGTGTGAGCAATCAAACTTCTGCACCGGTAGTCATCCTGGATCCCACTCACCTACTATATGCCCTGGTATATGCTCACTGAGGGTGTTCCCATTCATGAGTAGATTTCCGTCCTTATCAGACCGGCATTGTAAGGTTAGATCCTTTGTCAAACGTGAAAACAGGTCTTTTCGCGCAAATGCATATGCAATGAACAGCCATTTATCTCCGCTAACGGGGTTCGCAGGAGGATCCACCAATGGGGAAATCCATTTTGCCAACCATACTTCTAGCGATTGCCGCATATCATACTTGTCGCAAATAATGGCAATTGTGTAGAGTTGGTTCTCGTCAAGAGATGGTGGAACCCAATCATACTGAAGGTGGATGACTCTCAGGATTACTCCCAAAGCCTTGGGGTCATCGTCTGGCAGAGATATTTCGAGAGGTTCAGAGGTTGAAGTTCGTGCAGATAGGGCGGTCCTTTCCTTGAATCGAGACTTTACCCCAAGCATAGCTCGGAAAACAGGCGAAGCAATACATAAAATGTTTGAATTGACTCGGAAAGTTGCCATCGTAGAAGGTGATAGAATCAAGAGAACATCTCCTTCGGGGTCGAACTCAATGCTAGCCACTCTATCAGGTCTAAGAGGTGCAGCTATAGGTGGCAGTGCCGGGGAAGCCATGCTGGGCTTACGAAAGCTTGCAATATTATTCTTCCTGGCGTTTTGCGGGCCTTATAAATCACAGCACCTTCGGGTGCTAAGCCTGGGTACGAATGTCGGTGCTAATCTGTGCATACTGGCCCTTCAGTTTCAGGACCTATCGATGTTATGGGGCCACTTCACCACGACGGTAAGCTCGAGAGCTAATTTTAACTCTCCTCGAGCTCAGGTCAAGGTCTCAAGGTCAGAGTGTGAAAGTCGGGCTACGTACCGAGGGTAACTTGCTTGAGGGTAGCTTAGAGTCTGTTAGATCTCGAGGTTGTAAGTAATAGTGTAGGAAAATGGAGTGTGGTGCACGTGACCGGAATCATTTGCTGTCAGGCCCGCAGTGCTTGGCAGCCCCCCCCCTGGTACTCGGGTCTCTGCTACGTGCTACATCATTACTTATGTTTATGCAGTCGTGGGGTCGAAATCTTATGGTAGTCCGTGTGGCCTATGGGTATTCTACTAGGCTAAGCGCAAAAGATCCTCTAATACAGGTTGTCACTACGGTACAATTTTAATATGCATATATGGCCGGAGGTACAATAGGAGCATACGGCGGGCTATGGGTAGTGCGGATGGTAATGCGGGTGTGGGTGATTATGGGGGGAGGGACTACAACATCCCCGCATAGCGCCCCCTTTTGAGGTGCACCAGAATTGACGCTCCCCATTTATCCTCCAGGTGGGCTTTGAGGTCTTGCTCTCCACAATCTACTCCCCGCCCCGAATCTGGCTCCCTGGATTTTAATATCAACACACAAATTTTAGTATGATGAGATCTTGGCAAAGGGAGCAAGGCGGCTCACAGGCTCAATATTTGCATTAAAGGTGTATCTTGCTGAGCTTGTGTCTACGCTTCATCCCATCAAAGCCCGGAATGATGTTCAAAAGCTCTGGGTGTGGGTAAGACTATTTGGGTAATGTGCTCGAGAGCACTCATAATCAGCGATTTCACGTCTATTATATAGGTCCCCATGGATATGTTACGCAGGACACAATTGGAAAACATGACATAAGGTAGGAAATCACTTGCCAAAATTGGACACTCCTTCCACTGCCTACCTAGTACATTGAGAAAGTTGAATGAATAATAAATAAAACCAAATTTCAGTCTCCAGTTTGTGTTCCATAAATCACAGGAAATTGAGAGAATAGCTCTCTTCTGCAACTACAGGCCCTCCCCCCTAAAAGATTGTACGTCCGATCTAGCTGTCGACTCGGCAGATATTTGCAGTATTAGGCATAAGCTACATAGAGGTACCCCTTGGCAATCTGCGATAAAGAACGTATTAGTCATGTCTCTATAATAAGGAATTATTGCCCCATTCATGACCACCGACATTATTTATGTCACTAGTCCGTACTCATAGCACTGCCAGAGATTGGTCCCAGGAGAAGGAGCCGTAGTATTCTCCTTCGCCAGAGAGTCAGCACGAACGAAGTCTGTATAACTAAGAACCTCGATATTATTAACTAGAGTTTCGATTTTTCCTTGATAGCCCAGCAGGGGTGAGCATGTAGCGGCATGACTTGTGGCTTGTGGGATAGCACTCCTGCAACTTTGACACTGGCACCCTACCGTAGCCGAGCTCTCACCACTAATATGTGCATCAGAAGGAAAACTGACACTGTCCAGTAGTCTTTTGATCTCTTGGATCGCTTGTGAAACTATTTGTGATGCCTCGGGATAGATCTTGAGTCGTTTGAAGGTGCGGATGAGAAATCCAAATGCAAGATCATCACAAGTGTTCCGCCCAGTTGTGCATTTCGAGGTATTGGGAGCACCGTATTCTTCGATAGTGGAGTGGATGCAGTCAATCATTGCTTCGATCGTTTGGTGACGACGTGCTGATATCTCCGCTGAGGGTGTGTGAGCAATCAAGCTTCTGTGCCGGTGATATCCTAGATCCCACTCACCCACTATACGCCCTGGTATATGCTCACTGAGGGTGTTCCCATTCAAGAGTAGATTTCCATCCTCATCAGACCGGCATTGTAAGATTAGATCCTTCGTCAACCGTGAAAACAGGTCTTGTCGCCCAAATGCATATGCAATAAAGAGCCATTTATCTCCGCTAATGGGTTTCGCTGGGGGATCCACCAATGGGGAAATCCACTTTGCCAGCCATACTTCCAACGATTGCCGCATATCGTACTTGTCGCAAATAACGGCAATCTTGTAGAGTTGGTTCTCGTCAAGAGATGGTGGAACCCAATCATACTGAAGGTGGATGACTCTCAGGATTACTACCAAAGCCTTGGGGTCGTCATCTGGCAGAGATAATTCGAGAGGTTCGGAGGTTGGTGTTCGTGCAGATAGGGCGGCCCTTTCCTTGAATTTGGAATTTGCCCCAAGCATAGCCCGGAAAACAGGCGAGGCAATACATAATATGTTTGAATTGACTCGGAACCTTGCAATCCCAGAAGCAGACAATAGGATCAAGAGAACATCTCCTTCATGGTCGAACTCAATGCTAGCCACTTTGGGTGTAAGACGGGAAGTTATAGATGGCACTACCGATCGTGAGGAATCCATGTCAGCTCACGAAAGCTCGCAATATTATTTATCCAGGCGTTTGAAGGGTCTTAACACAGTACTGATACTGTCCTCGGCGTAAGTTACAGTACTACTGCTGGTCAGCCGTGGTTATAGTTACTCGTGCTAAGCTGTGCATAACGTCTCTTCAGTTACAGCTACAGTTGTTTTTGGGCCGCTTCATCACGACTCTGAGCCCAAAGGCTAATCATAACTGTCGAGATCTCCTCGCGTTCAACGATGCGTATGGAAGGAGGGCTACGTACCTTCGGTAGATCGATATGTCCGTAGCCCAGCGACCTTGCTTGGGTGTAGTCTTGGAGGCTCTCAGTGGTTGTGAGCAGTAGTCTGGTTGGCGTAAGTAGGCACTTAAGTATGTTTATCGCACCGTCGTCTTAGGGTGTTATATTAAAATAAAAAAAAACGTCTGAGGGTGGTGCACGTGATCGAAGTCTTATCAGGCCCGCAGTGCTTGGCTGCAGATGAGACCCGCCACTTGCTTCACTCTCCCTAACGACAATACTGTATCAAATGTCTCCTTCATACGTTATGTCACCGAGGTTTTATAGTAATTACCCTTGTTTAATGCATGGTGTATCTATTCTTGGCCGCCCGCGGGCGGCATACTCAATGTACCGCTCACGGGCGATATAAAAAATTCCTCGATCTGGTGTATAACGTACTTGAATTACGAGTACTGATTTACAAAATAAAAAAAAGAATTAATAAGGGTATACCTAGCTGGAGCTCTGCAATAGATTGATATATTTCCAAGTCAGTTTCTCTAATAGTCCAATTTGTGTTCATTCAGCTAGAACTAAGAGGTTACCACAGACATGATCCGCTGACGCTTTCGCATTCAATAAATTAATCATTCCGAAAGCATCGGCAGAAACACGAGTAGTTGTAGATGCCTGGCGAGCAACATCGGCTAATGTAATTGTGGTTTTTTGCTTAGCAGTCGGAGTATCTGGATGTCATTCTCCAGGCCCATAAGGTCTGTAGCTGATGAGAGGTCTTTAGTTGGATAAAGGTTAAATACGCCAGACTTGGTTAACAATTGATGGAGTTCAGGCTGTGGTTTTTGTTCTCTTCCCTACCCTCCGGTCTGGTTTCCGGCTGGCTTATCATGCCATCGGGGCCCCATATGAGTATCTGAGTATTAAAAAGACAAGGAAGAAAAATATCACAACTTCAAAAACATATCTCTCAAAGCGTTTTGCCATTTGGTCCTAATCCTACCTACGATACTGTAAACCAGCATCTAACTGTTGCATAAGTTTAGAACCTGCTTCGATTTGGTTTGAAATTGTGGAATTGAAGGTACCGTGGAAGTCCGCATACAAGAAAGCACCTGCAATTAAGGATGTAGTGCCTTGCGCCTAACCCGGATCCAATATGTAGGAAACAGTGGGGTTTTTTCTAATGTAAAAAGAAATCGTGCCATAAGATGAAGACAAAAGATACATATTATCATTGTTCTAAACTTCACTGAATTCCATACAGCGCATTAATATTCAGCACAAGTGGCCTGATGTCACGGCGCATAGCCCCCAAGGGCCGAACGCACAGGATCGGGCGATACGAGGGCTGAGTATGCATGAAGGACGAGTTCAGCTGGTATGGATGCGGAGGATCGAAGGATCGGGTTATGAACCGT
>Ga0307511_10005323_pt1 | contig 13107 bp, 12 predicted proteins | sample 13_EM_MG_FD_200266 | JGI IMG/M metagenome (GOLD analysis project Ga0307511, IMG submission 200266) | Populus trichocarpa ectomycorrhiza microbial communities from riparian zone in the Pacific Northwest, United States - 13_EM | ecosystem: Host-associated > Plants > Roots > Unclassified | place...
GCCGCGGCCCCGGGCAGGGATAGGATGGTTGCCCCAGAGGGGGTGATGAGTGTGAGTGTTGTTTTTGATGCACCATTGAGGATAAGTTTGGTGGGTGGTTTTTTACCGTCACTCCCACCTTTCCCTTGTTTGACGAGATCAAAGAATCCCATTGGGAGGGTTAGCACCCCAGACCTTGGGCGGGAAGGTGGCAGGGAGGTAGTTGGAGACGGGGGATTAATAGATGATATCGACCCGGGGGTACTGGGGGCGGAGGTAGTTGTTGTTCGCTTTGGTGGGGTGGAGTAGGGGCCTGGGGTGATGAGCTGTGTTTCGATTCGACTGAGTAGCTCGAAGAAGGAGCGTTCTTCGTGGCCGAGGGGGTCGCGGCTGGAGGGGGCACAGGCGGGGAAGGGCCAGATAGAGGCTTCGAGATTGGTGAATGAGGTTGGAGATGGCATGACGAGGGGTTGGAGGGAGGTAGCAGTGGTGGTAGCTAGGGAGAGGGTGGTGCAGCTTGAGGAGAGGACGGGGAGGGAAGGTCCGAGGGAAGGTGGGGAGAGGAGAGTCGCGGCGCCAAAGTCGACGAAGGGTCCGGCTACCTAATTATCGAATTAGCAATGAATCCAAAGGGATGCAGAGAAATAATTAACAAGACTCACCTCCATAATCCTCCACTGCCGGCTCTCATCCTTCATCGGCCCCGCCGAATATGCCTGCACACTCTTCATCCCGAAATGATCCAACGCACACTCACTCTCCACATTCGTCAACCCCCACAACCCCGTCTTAAACTTGCCGTCGGCGGGGCTCCCCGCCGGCAACAAATCCACCTTCCACTCCTTGCTCTCTGTATATAGGTAACTATCTGCCTTGATACTATCCCCCTTCCTCCTTCCTCCCCAATGCTCCAGCATAGTCCCGGTAAGCCTATTTTTAATATACCACTTCGGCTGCCCCACTCTATCGTCCGCAAGGATGAAACACCAATGCAGGCCCCAGAATTCCTTCTTCTCCCCAATGCCGTCCCATTTCGGAAGTTTTATGCAGGCGGGTGGGTAGTTTATGTCTGTGTGGTGGAGGAATGCCCCGGATTTGTGGTTGACGAGAAATACCCAGGACCCGATGGGAGGGGACATGCTGGGGATAGAGGGGATGATGAAGTTCCATTGTTGGTGGTTGACACCGGTTTTTGTGCAGAGTTTCACTCTGGTGCCATTTATAGCCTTGCCCCAGTCGAGGTCGAGGGCGATGGAGGGATTGAGGAGATTGTGGATGGAGAAGCATTCCCTGTACGAAATTAGCCCATTGCCAGCTGAAACAAAGTGAAATTAAGTGAAATTAGAAAGTTATGTGTACTCACGAAGTCAACTGTGACGATTTCAAGACCCATCTCTGGCTCCTAATCCTATCACTAATACTACTCTCCGTCAACTGCATCCCGTCCCCTCCATTAACCACACTCCCCACCTCAAGTACCTCCTCTCTCCTCACAACCTCCATACTACTCCTCACACTACTCCTCACACTACTCCCCCTACTACTCCTGGCACTACCCACGCTCCTCACCCTCGGTCTCGCACACACTACCTTCTCCTCCCCCGCCCCGCCCATACCCCTAGCACCACATAAATTCCCCAAAATCGATCCCCTCGACCCAACCACATCTAACACCACCCCACGGTTATTCACATTCGAGAATATATACCCTCCATGGATATCATCCCACTCGACCCACCAGATCTGGTGACCTAATGTCTCGAGGTCTGTGCTTTCCTGTTGCCACCCGACGATGTCGCTGTGTTCACCGACCTCGTATTCGAGGGGCGAGAGGAGATGGAGGACTGTGCCGCTTGCTTTATTGCGGATGAGGTAGGCGCCGGAGAGGACCCGTACGGAGGGTGGGTGTTCCTCGACTGGAGCGGAGGGTGGAAATCTGGAGGTAGTGGTTGTGAGGATGGAGGAGGGGGGCTCGATGTGCATTGTGGGGGTGGAGAGCTTTTGACCCATCTCAAATCTGTCCCCGGTGCCTCAATTGGGAAGGAAGAAGAAGGATAGAAGACCAATGCTCGTGTAAATTAAGAAAGATATAATCGTGTGGTGTGTGTGCGTATGCGTAATGCGTCTGCGGTCGTAACAAAGTCGTAAGATATAAAGATTTAAAGAAGTAGGGGTGCCCCGAGCTGTCCGGGGATATCTCGATCGATTGAGTCGCAGTTAATGTTCCAGTGTACTCCAGAAGACAAACGATTAAATATAATCAATTGCAAAGAAGAAGGATGAGCAAAGTAGGAGAGGAACCACCACAGACAACTTGGACTCCTACCGCTGCCAGCTTCAGGCAGAAGAAACAACCTCGTTGGGGGAGGAGAACAGCCAGGTAATTATATCACTCCCATTGGCAGAGGCGGGAACATATCCCCCACTCCCAATCCGCCCCTCCATCTATCTGTCTCTGCCACCCAGCAAGAGCAGGAGTTAGTCAACTCCAATCAGACCCATCCATCCATCTCTCTCCCTCTTGCTTTTCCTTTCCCAGCTAGAGGACGCAGTACCGTAGCAGCGCAGAAGCAAGAGAACCTCGCTCTGTCTGCTCCTCTCCACACTCATCACCCCCATCGATGGCATAGTACTGCATTGCGCAAGTACGTATCCACCCACGAAACATTTCCTCGCTACCTTCCCTAGACCAATGGGCATCGCTCAGCTAATCACCTCCCGCAGTTGATAAACACCCGTTCCCAGTTCAAATAGGTATACTGCAGACATCTGCAGCAGCTGGTGATTTCATTGGTACGTGTTTTTTCCAAACCCACCCACTCAATGAAGACAGCACGTATGGGAGGTGGAGTTGGGTAATTCAGTTTGAGTTCCCGGTACAGTAGCCAGAGAGACTAATTAGGGCTTATCCCGCCTATGCATATAGTAGAGTAGAAGAGTAGGGTATGGCAACTTTTTTTCTCAAGGTGTGAACGACGTCGACATTGATAGCTCTCGATGGCAAGCAAGATTTCAGGTTAGTACACATAATGAAGGCACTCATGCATGCAGGGGTTTGAGTCAGTCTCACACCATCTCGCACCATCGAGTTAATTGGCTGGCGATGTGCCAAGGGAGCGAAGCCGTCCATAGGTCAAGTCGCAAGGGATATTTCGGGACGAAGAGGTTAGTCTATTAATCCGTGTGAAGAAGACGAGCTGCTATGTACTGTAACTAACCAGACTATAGCTATCTGTACATGTCATGCATAGATATTAAAATATTGCGAGAATTACAAACAACCAGAGTAATAGAGGAAAAGAAAAAAAAGAGATATGTATGCGTGCAATGTACTCTGTGAAAATATTAGATTGCAGAAAGCAGGAAGCTTTGTCGGTCCAATAACCCTACTACTTACACCTGGTTAGACCATCCTAATCTGTTTTCCCAACCCCACACCGCCCCACCCGACCCCAAACAAGCGAAGTGAAAGAAAATAAATGTGTTTATAAATGAGTAATGCAGATGGGTAATAAACAAAGTCAATAAATAAATAAAAGAACAATGCTGCAAGCTGCAAAATCTAGGAAACAACTTCATATAAAGTAATTAGGAAGTTGACGACGTTTATCACATCACCACTAGCACCAGTGACGGCAATTGAAGCAACTTCATTCAATTACATTGCTTCCCCCGAGTCACAACATCACATCAATTAAGAACTGCCTGCTATCTATTCAGCAAGTTGTAATATGGAACTCCCATTCCTATTCGCTCCGGTCCCCCACTATCCCCACAGGAACATGTGAGCCCCGCCTCCGCCGCCTTGCCTGATGATGTTCATGATCAACCTCTCCGGCAACGTCAAGTGTAATTGCTATTACGACTGGCGAGAGTGGAAGCGGAAGTGGGATATAGTTGAATAATAATAAAGGTGATGGGGTGAGGGTGATTCGGAGTTGGAAGCGTTGGAGGATGGAGGTGAATGCATGCGGGATTGGGAAAAAAGAGGTGATCCCTGTCCAGCGTGGTTGTGAGGGTGGTGTTGCTGGCGCGGTTGCCGTAACAGAGGCAGAGGACATTATTCAATCTGTCCAATATGAACCCTGGGCTCGTTCGGGTGGAAAAAGAAAACAGAAACAAATTAATTTTTGAGTAAAGCAAGGTAAAGTAAGCAAGTTTGTTGACCTTGATGCCTGTAATTGGTTGCTTTCGTTGGTTCCTGTGCCTGAGCGAGAAGTCGCAAGAAAGAAAGCCTCCTCGCTGGAACCCGAACCCGTAGTTAAAAGAGAGGAAAACCGATAAAAAGGCCCAAATCCCGGCGTGTACACGCCTACACTTTTTCGCTGGAATTGCCTTAGCAAAAAAAATTTTTGGTCCTTGAGTGGAGCCAAGGGAGCGTTGGAATGGAGGCTGCCAACAGGTGTCGCCAATGAGAGGCAATTTCCGCTGCTGCTCCAGTGGTACGGCTCGGGAGACTGGCCAATTGATTCCAGTTTTTCTCATTGGGCCCATGGAGCCCAAAACCTGCTTGAAAAAGAGAAGTACAAGTATCTTGTCCCAATAGATCGGCACATCAAGCAGGTCAATTTTTTGGGTCTTGTGCAGTCACCTGATCCTGTCAGAACTTTTAGCACTGCAAGTGACACCTCTTCTGTAACTGGAGTATTACAACGTACTGCAAGGGAGATCCAGTCATGCCAAAACGACAAATCACCATTTAAAGTTTCAGAGTACGGCGTTGGTTGACGCACAGCATTGAACAGATGAGCACGATGTCTCGCCTGGGCGTTTCCTCATAGGGCGACTCGATCACAACACCAGGTACCTCATAGGCCAATTGTGGAGGTTAATAGCTACCCCACATTGCCTTGCACCGTCAACCTGACGAAGGTATGGGCCCTACGGATAGGGTGACCAATGTGGGGCAGTACCACTTCATGCAGGGTCTCACGTACCCCAACTAACGGGATCCTCTCAGGGAACCTTGAGCAGGCAGCTTTCTTTTTCTGGTCCGTTCTTTTTCTTCCTCCACAAAATCAGACCGGTTTAGAAGTGGAGAAAAGCCTATTTGGCTCGTTTGTGACGCATAAGCGATCAAAAAGGCACCCGATTATCCGAACCGTCCAACAAACGATGGGGAATATCACGATGATTATCCAAAGTAGATTTGTATTCTGACCGATTGTCGAAGAAAGAAGAAATAAGTTATTAGATGAAAGTTATTTTAGTAGGCTCATCCGTATCAAATAATTTAGTCTGGTTGGCACCAAATAATTTTATGATCTGCGAACCTTGACGTGCAAGTCGCTCCCGAAAGAGCACCGGTGGAGATTGCCAAGTGTGGTGATCGTCGGAGCTCTGGAGGAAATTCTCCGCGTCTAAGGGAACACCTTCTGCAAATCATAGCCTTGAGTTCCAGGCGCCCACAGGAGAAGATTTACACTATATGATGATCAGGAAGAAGAGAGAAAGCAAAAGCATAGCTGATCGTCGGCTTCCATTCCGCTCAGGTGACTCCCCCACACTGCACCCAAGGCTCCTTGGTCTCGTGTCAGGCACGGTTGGTATCTGGGGAAAAGAAACAAGAAGGCACGAAAATCAAGATCAAGCAGCTTGCCGTGTGCCATGCTCCACAATTGGGATTGCATCATGCCATGTTGCTGTGGGCTGGATTGGAACTGCGAGGGTATTGCTGAGCCTAAAAAGGTGAATGTGATAATGCTTTGCTGAGCTGCTAATACTACTGGTGAGTGGATCGAATGGGGTACGAGACTGGGGTTGGGGCTGCTTCTGGCAGAAGGTGAGGTCAGCCACAATTGTACAGTATATTACTTGCATAGGGAATGAATGTTAACAGATCAGCCCGGTTGGCTCAGTCGGTAGAGCGTGTGACTCTTAAGGTGCTTTTGAACCCGAAGATATCTCAAGGTCGCGAGTTCGAGCCTCGCATTGGGCTTTATCTTTTCTTTTTTGAATAAAACACTTGTTTGGGTGTCGATAATCTTGGCGGGGAGGCGGCTCTGCCGAAGTTCACTACGCGAGCTTTTTTTTTGGACGACAGGTCCGATCTTTAGCCTAACAACCTGACACATCGCCGGCGATCGATCGCGCACTTTGTATCCTTGGGAAGAGTGTATGCTTGCACTGCAGTTATTCTCTTGCGCACCTTACACTGACATAGCCAAAATGCTAGTTCCTATCACGTTCAACCCACCTACCCGACCCTACACCCATCACACAACCATGAGCGTCTTCCGTCTTCCTACCCTTCCCCGACTCATTACCTCCTCCGCCCTCACCCTCCGCCGCACAGTCCACCACTCTCTCCCCCTTCCCGCTGTCCCCCCTGTCACTACCGCAATCCCCAACTCTGCCACCTTCCTCAAGCTCATCGGCCGAGGTGCCTCCGCACACGCCACCAAGCTAGAATCCTGGGAGTCGCTATTCAAGAGCACGAGTGCACAGTTGAAAGAGGCGGGGGTAGAGCCAGCGAGGTTGAGGAGGTATATTATTTCGCAGAGGGAGAGGTATAGGGTTTCAGGGGGGAGGGTAGAGGTTAAGGAGGTGAAGAGGGGGGTGAAGAAGGATGGGGGAGAGAGGAGGAGGAAGATGATTAGGGCGGTGAGGGGGACGGAGGAGTATAGGGAGAAGAGGAGGCAGGAGGAGAAGGAAGCGGGGGTGGGGCCGGCGGTGTAAGGGTAGTAGGGTGAGTAGGGGTTGGGGAGGAGATTGGTTGAGGCAGATTGCTGAGGACGATATAGCTATGGGTGTACCGACTACGAGAACTCGGAATTCACAACAACCAACGAATACATGCGTTATCTAACCTGGCTGGAAGTACTATACCAACGAGGGATGGCTATTGCGAGTAAGGGCTGCAGAATAGGGGAAAGGGCTACTGTACATACAAACTGCATTTATCACGGCACCTACGATTACCCTCACGGTGTGCACAATAATTGGGGTGGCGATTAGGAAGTGTAGTAGGAAAAGAGTAAGGTGACTGAGAACAGAGGAAGAGGAGGTAGATAGCTTGGGTGTTGAGCATTAGCTAAGTGGGTGTGCATGGGGAGCTGTTGGATACATGTCCTTTCCAGTGCTCTTTGCGATCCATGATTGAGGTGTTTGGCTTACTGACAATATATATCACCGAGATGATTGATAGATACTCTTCTACTCGTCTTTTTGGCATTCCTAGCGAAGCATACTGGCGGGTTGACGGAACAGCAAAGTTCACAAACAGTTTCACGTGCTCACTCGATCTCATTGTGCTTCGATTTTTAGAACTATTCCACTATCCAGTCTTGCACACACACCAACAAGTAGACAATCTCCAAGGGGTCTATTTGGCGGAAGGTATTTTACCTCAATATTTGATCAGGGAAACTATGTAGACGGACGCAAAATTGTGGCAACAAATCTCGACTGTATAACAGCTCAGGCTAAAAACAAGTTGACAAAAAACTAATTCAGAAAAAAGCAACGCCTCTCATGAAGGGGATAGAAGGCCGACCTTCGCTGGGTGCATTGGCTTGGGAATGGAGCAGTGAACAAGTGTCCTATTACAAAAGACGTGGGAGTCAAGGCAATGGGCGCTGTAGGATGGGGGAAAGCAGGGGATAAGCCAGCTAGATAGGAGTATCAATAGCATCAAGGGCCGAAGAACATATTTCAAAATGAAGTATCCTAAATATGATTAATCTCTATACTGAAATATTGGTTTATAAGAACAACTCTAATTTTCTAGCTATAGAGTCTAGAATATTTTCTGTCTATATAATCAATGATTATGAAGCACAGGTACGTCCTGGATTGGAACTCGGCTTCGAGTGAGGGCATGGCGCTCAGGTTTTTGCAATGATGCTGGGTTGCTACGGGGATCCAGGGAGGGAAGGCGGCAGGAGTAGTAAACCAGGAGGCGGGGCAGGGGAAGAGGTGGAGGCAGAGGCCGAAGATGAGGAAGATGAGGAAGGTGAGGAAGGTGAGGAAGGTGAGGAAGGTGAGGAAAGTGAGGAAGGTGAGGGAGAAAGAGAGAAGAAAAGAGGAAACCTTCGGGGGCTAGGCTGTTTGATTGAATATCAGATGGCAGCAAAATTTTTACAATCAGCCCAGCTACCGACACCACGGTTCACAAACAACACCCATTATCATTACCCCAACCGGCTCAGCCCTCCTCCTCCCTTACTTCCAATCACATTCACTCCAAAATCTGCTCCGCTAGTCTCCCAAAACTTGGCTTCGGACCTAATCTACCATCGTCTGCTCGCTTTGCTGACACCTCGGGTCGTGAACAAGGAACGAATTGCAAATCGAACAGGGAACACTTGAGGGTGAGTGGGGTAGACTTGGTGACTTGTCATAAAGGACTGATAAAGGAAGGGCTCTATCGGATGTGGGAGGAAAGAATAAATAAACTGAAGCTTCAGAGGATGCTAATTTTCAAGATAAACGGTTTTAGGTGGGTCTTTTTGAGAGGAGAAGCTTAGGGATGAGAAGCAGGGGGTGGTAGCGGGGTGACACCAAATAGGACAAGGCTCTGTGTCAGCCAGGCTGACGAAAATGAAGTTGAGACTGGTGACTGTGCCTGATAATATTCAGTTTCTCTAGGTGTTGAGTTATGCGTAAAGGTCACGTTTCTATATATGAAATGCTGACTTATAAGCTGAGAAAAGGGCTTGAGATTGCTAGCAAAGCATGATTGGTTACCGTAACGAGAATTATAACGTTATACTATAGAATTTCGGGTATAAGAAACGTTTCTTAGCTACAAGGCCGAGGGCATTAGAATTAATATTTGGGGGGGTTCTTATACACGGTATTAGTAGATACAGGACAAAATCATCTAATAATCTCTTCACTAAGTCTGATGCCTCTTGAGTGAGCAACAAGACGGCTTTGGGCCTCAGCAGTTGCTTTTGCCCCCTCTCCGGTAATGTTACTAAGGCCCAATCATATCAACATAGCGCAATACTGACCTAGGACAGATGCAAGGCCTGAGTCCCCTTAATCAAACTGACGTTCAGAGGTGAGTTACCAACAATAGATGCGCTTGCATTCTCGCTGGTAACTAATGGACCACGAAATACAGTCGAACCTATGACATTGCATCCGGTCTAAGCGCGAAAGCGCATAGTTAGGGCGAAAATGAAGCCTGTATAAGGAAGGCCTGCATACCTCTTTAATTGCATACATCAGCCTGGCTCATTAAAAAAGCCCAGGTCTAGTATGTATAGACACTATAATGAAGCATATCTAGTGTGTGCGATTAGGCTAAAGTCACGGATATTTTGTTAGCGACTGAGCCTAGTAGGCACGCCTAGGGAGCTATGGTACGGATATACAGATATTTGTAGAGAAAAGGTTGAATCTGGGAACGCTGTACTTGGGGTTTTTTTTAAATATATATATATATATATAAATGGGAACGCTGTAGGTAGTTGTAGCATAAAGGTAGGAAGGGCCCGCCCCAGATGTTGTAAGAATATCTACGCACAATATCAGTAATTCACTCTGCTTGAAAATTTTCAGATTTCATATCCGCAAGCTCAGGTGGATTCAGAAATTTGTCTGCTATATGATATCTAAGCGTGCTAGCCATATCTGTTGGGTCCATGGACGGAGTATATTAAACTGATGCCATTGAGAAGCGGATGGGAGTGGAGTGAGATATTGGGGCCGTGGGGGGCCGGGGTATCCTGTAAAGTGGACTATTTTCTCACCTCCGCTCATACCGCATAACCTCCCTTAATGCATAAGAATTTGTCCAGACGGACGTCATGCAGTAAGACATTTTTTTTAATTTTTACATACTCAGTACTCATATTCAGCCCCGGTAGGGTGGCCATGATGAGCCACCCGGAAACTCGGGTGCCAGGTTAGTTAGGCCGCCCGCGCATGCATATATATACAAAAATTGATGAGATCATGGCTGTAAGGGAAGCTGAATCGTGACTTGAGAGAGATGTACTTGACCTAGGGAAATGTAGGGGAAACCGAATCGTGGTTCGGCTGTAGCTTAGAAGGCCAGCAATATTGATATCAGGGTGCTGCTCAGCTCAGTACCATCAGGGCTAACCGTAACCGTGATGCCACATTTTAAAAACAAACTGACCAAGAGCATGTTATTAAGATATCGAGAGATCAAGAGTAAGCTGGATGAACATACAATAGCATCGCTTCAAGTTTGTATTATTTCCATGTATTAGCAATCTATTTGCTCATATGGACTCGCCACTTCGAGGCCGTATACTTGTCATTCATCTAGTCCTGTGGTTTAATTATGATTCTCCTCAGCCTACCTAGGCAGTGCAAAGCCTCCTCTATGCGGTCTACTTGGGCAATCCTAGATGTTAGATATGTATTCTTGGGGGGGGGGCCAACACCTTCAATTCAACAATGGCCCATCCCGATGGATCTTTGCCCCCACTCCTATGGCTCTTTGCCCCATTCCCAGGCTCAAGTACTTTGCCATCTCGTGTGTGCCTCGTAATCGACATACGGGGTGGTTATATCTGAAGAGGATTCGATATGAAGGGATAGAACCAAGCAGGCGAGGCAATAATGATACATATTCAAAAATAAGGAGTACCAAAAACCAAAATATAACCCGGTTGGCTCAGTGGGTAGAGCGTGTGACTCTTAACGTGCCTTGGCACCTTTAGATATCTCAAGGTCTCGAGTTCGAGCCTCGCATCATGCTTTGGTTTTTGACCTTTTGCTCCTATTTATTGGAATTATTATTTAATATGTGGTTCCTTACACTATTTGGTGAGTAAATTTTGGACGTTTAACTGCTTTGGTGTTTTATACCTCCTTCGGGCCGGAGGGTAAAGTACTGTGCTAACCAGACTAACTTTATACTTACGCACCGGTTAATATTCATAGGAAAGCCGTTCTATCTTGGTGAGTTTGTTGGTATAGATGCCTCTTATTCTAGTCCTACTATACTGCTGCTTGCTTACATAGGGGTTTCTGTTTGGAACGGCGGCGGGTCTCGACCCAACATGAACAAATAGTTAATATGACATTAAAACATTTGGGCGTTAACCGGTACCAATATCAAATCAATACTTCTAAAAGTCGATATAACTAAACTTGATTACATCTCTGCTACTATATCCTGCGAAGTCGGATAGCTTAGGTGCTTGGTGATAAGTTGAGAATGATAGGAATATGCGTCTTGTGTCTAAACCTTTCCAGGTTAGATACAATTGCAAATACCACCGTTCCTACCTCATTTCATCTCCTCGGCGCTCTCGCATTCTCTATCATCTCGTTTCCACGGATGGCGTAATAATCATGAGAACCCCCCAGAGGCACTCACTTACTTTATATTGCGACACTTCCAGTATGAAATCAAGGGACAGAGGCCCTTCTGCCGGTGTAAAAAGCCATTGGGTACTAATTCTCATTATAACTACATCAGCTCCACAGGTGAGATATGCAAACAAGCAACTAAATCAATCAACAGATACCAAAGGGCATAAATACAGTAACAGTCCGGATTCAACTGCTTTGAACTTCACTTGGGTAGATTCAGGTTGCAGACAGCTCATTATTGCTAGATATATCCAAGAAAATCGGGGTAACAACATGCATAATTGACCAACATATAACCTGCTCACGATTTCAGCAGCTCCAAATAGTTTCCAAAACAATCAATAATGCTAGGTATATCTTCGAGTTCTATGATCAATAAGGGCACAAAAGGCGTCAATTCAGACAACGTGGGGAAAATTGAAAATCAGTTTGGGTCAATCCCCGGAAGTTCAGCTTTCAAATGACCAAGAGATAGGCGGCCAATGCCTTTGGTGGATGCCTCCGGAGCATGCCCTAGTGCAGCATATCGGATGACAATATCCCGATTTAGTACAACGCAGCTCGTTATGGACCAGTTGGCAAGATACCCCCCGCTGTGCACCATTACGCCAAGACAGCATATTCTGTAGACTGTTGGGGTTAGGGCTGGTAAGATGTGGCAGCTGGGAGTTCGCCCATGGAGCCACCTGGGGCCTAGGCTAGAAACGCAACCACAGCACAGGATTCCTTCCATCAAACAGTCGATGTCCTCGAAAACCATACTACCATCGACGTGATCGTTCTACCGATTATACGCGAAAATTCATAATCTTAGCTGCGTACAAACTTTTATGGGACATGGTGTGCTGCACGATATGATCGGGGGTCGTGGAGTGGTTGCTTTTTGGGTTGTCTCGAAGTTAAGGCTCTGCAGTATTAACACATGTCACGACCTCGGGATGCAGTTGATACCCTGTCGCTTCATCCCGCCTCATGCCACATGGCTTCGACGTCTCCCTATATCGAAATAGGTGACTCTCCCTCTTCAGTAACAGAAAACTTGTCATCTGCACTCTGGAGTGCCTATCTTTTGGGGTAAATTAGCAATGGTATGTGGAGTTTCACAAGTACACAGACTTACACAGAGTTAATACTTATTTTGGTTCAGATATCGTGGCATGAAGCAACATCTCGCGCAAACACATTGTTCTCGGTTTCAATCCTCAGTTGATCGCGGTAGATAGCCCTAATTCAACAAAAGTCTGGAGGAGGATTACTTCGGTAAGGGCAGGGGTAAAAAACATGGGTTTAGAGTTGAGAAATAGGATTGTGCCGGTGCCAGATCCCCACGTGTTAAACGAAACATACCATGGGGCCACACCGAATCGTTGCTTTCGTCATTGAAGCCAGGATCGATAAAATGTTAGAAATGCGGGCTGGGTAATAGAGCTGCTGGTATCCAGAAAGCGCCGCTTTCTTGATTTTCTAAAAAAGGAATTCTATCAATATATCTGTATATGGATAGGTTCATGCTACATTCCGGAGAACCCGCCAATGTGTGGGCGGCAACGAAGTCCTATTGTGCAGGGAACCAGACAGATGAAGCGCCACACGAGTTCCAAAGGGAAGTTTCTTCGATCTGTAGGTATACGATGTATTTCTCCGGAAGATTATATTGCGTTGAGGTCCATCTCACGAAGCTGCCCGTAACCGAATTATTCAACATCCGGTGCCGCTATACAGTCCTTCCTTGAATGTATCAGAGTTCGACTACGCATGCTTCTGATTGGCTTTGGTTTCAGTTACTGAAAAAACTTTGGGCAAGATTATCGAAGGGGATAATGATCA
>Ga0307511_10005324_pt1 | contig 13106 bp, 18 predicted proteins | sample 13_EM_MG_FD_200266 | JGI IMG/M metagenome (GOLD analysis project Ga0307511, IMG submission 200266) | Populus trichocarpa ectomycorrhiza microbial communities from riparian zone in the Pacific Northwest, United States - 13_EM | ecosystem: Host-associated > Plants > Roots > Unclassified | place...
CGACCCTGATGGCGCCACCGACAACCGAGACGATTTAGCCAAAACTCTCTATTCCTTGCTTTTCGCTTGGTTAAACGAGCATATCAACCAACGCCTGTGTCGCGACGATTTCGTCACTTTCATTGGCCTATTCGATCTCCCTGGACCGCAGAACATGACCAGCCGTGCCAACTCCCTCGACCAATTCTGTATCAACTTCGCCAACGAAAGGCTCCAGAATTTCATTCAGAAAAGTCTATTCGAGAACCACGTTCCGGAGTACACAGCCGAAGGAATTGTTCACCACATCCCCCGGATTTCGTACTTTGACAACTCCGAATGCCTTCGTCTTCTCCAACACCGACCCGGTGGCTTGATCCACATTATGGACGACCAGGCACGTAGGGCCCCGAAGAAGACTGACCATACCATGGTCGAAGCCTTCGCTAAGCGATGGAATAGCCACTCGTCGTTCAGGCTTGGGAACCCCGACAGATCCGGATTCCCGACATTTACCATCAACCACTACAGTGGACCTGTAACCTACTCGTCCGAAGGTTTCATCGAGAGGAATATCGACGCCCTCAGCCCGGACTTTGTCTCCCTCCTGAGAGGGAACCCCGAGTCTTCCGGTGGTGATAATTCCGGATCAATCAACCCCTTCATCAAGGGTCTCTTCTCCGCCAAGGCCATCGCTGTCCAGGCTCACCCCCGGGATGAGGATACAATTGTCGCAGCTCAACAGCCGGTGAAGCCTATGCGAGCGCCCTCCACCCGCAGGAAGAACACAATCAAGCGCACTCCTACTCTGGGTGATATCGACGAGAAGGAGCGTGACGAAGAGGACCCCAGCGCACCCCCTCCGACTGGTGGTGCCCCGTGCATCGGTGGCGAGTTCAGATCCGCTCTTGACACCCTGTTCGAGACTCTGGAAGAAACTCAGCCGTGGTACGTCTTCTGTATAAACCCCAACGATTCCCAGCTCCCCAATCAGCTGGAGGGGCGTTCAGTGAAGGGGCAAATCAGGAGCGTTGGTTTACCAGAGATCACGAAGAGGTGTGCACACGCGTTCCCTGTGGGCATGACCCATCGAGAGTTTGTCGACAGATACCGGGAGCCATTGGCTGCTCTCGGTATCTCCGAGGGCTCAAATCAGGAGAGGGTTGAACAGGCCAGGATCGCCATGGGGTTGGGTGACCACGACGTCGTTTTGGGGCAATACAAGGTTTGTTCCTCATTACCTTACTCGCTGGCGCCGGTCTCTGACGCCCCCTGCAGGCTTTCCTTTCACATCAGGCTTTCCAGAGGCTCGAGGACCAGCTCCGTGCCCACGATGTTGAGGAGCAGAAGAGGAACAGGATGCGAGATGCTGAGACGGAGGCCGGTCTCACTCCACGTGGCCCGGATCCATATGCTCCCTACCAGACGCCTGGATTGGAGGTCGAGCCAGGCTCTGTGGACCCGTACCGACAGGACTTCTACGAATCAACTCAGCGCCTCCCTCTTGTGTCCCACGCAGCGCCTTTCCGCGGGGACTACGAGGATTACGACGAACAAAAATCCTTCAGGGACGATGACTACGATGCCCGTAGCGCGTTGACGAGCAATCGTGATGACAGCCTATCCCACTTCGGGTCGGAATCCTACGCCCCCTCGAGGAATATGTTCCATAACACGGAAAACAAGGTTTTGATGGAGAAAGACGCTCTACCGGGTGAAATCCAGGAGGGTGAGACGGCAGAAGTATTGAAAGAGTCCTCTGCTCGTAGGAGATGGGTTGCGTTGTGCTGGATGCTCACCTTCTGGTGTCCGACTCCCTTCTTGAGGTGGTTCGGACGCATGAAGAGAATTGACGTCCAGCAGGCATGGAGGGAGAAACTGGCGCTGAACATCGTTATTTGGTTCATCTGCGCTTGTGCAGTTTTCGTTATCGCCGTGTTGGGTAATTTGATTTGCCCGACTCAGCACGTTTTCAGCACGGGCGAGCTAGCCTCCCACTCGACGAAGACGGATCCGAATAATGTCTTCACAGCTATCAGAGGAGAAGTGTTTGATCTCAGTCAGGTGGCGCAAACGCACAAGATGATTGTCAGTGTTGTGTCGACGAAAGCGATCATGGAGTACGGAGGGACTTTCGCGGACGACATCTTCCCCGTACAGGTGAGTAGATAAGAACGACAGCTGGAATGTACCAGTCCTGACCTTTCCTCTACAGGTCAGCGCTCTCTGCAACGGAATCGACGGGAACGTTAGCCCCTATGTCACACTGGACACCAAGAATAGGACCGATCCGAATATTCCCTATCACGACTTCCGTTACTTCACCACCGATTCGCGGCCGGACTGGTACTGGCAATCAATGACCGTCATGCGATGGAACAATCGCAAGGGATTCGTTGGGTACGCACCGAAGGAGATCAAGAACATGGCCGCTTCTGGACGCCTGGTCGGAATTTACAACGGTCTCATCTACGAAGTCACGAGCTATGTGAAGACTCCCCCCGGCCGGAGGGCCCCAGGCGACCAGGCCCCTCCCGCGGTTTCCACAGATTTCATGCACCAGGCCGTTATTGACATCTTTACCTACCACTCTGGGAAGGATGTGACGAAACTGCTGGACAACCTCAACATCGATTCGAACATCCTCGCGAGACAAAAGGTCTGCTTAAGGAACCTGTACACCATCGGAAAAGTCGACAACCGTAATTCGGCGCAGTGTCAGTTCGCGACATACATCTTGTTGGCCCTCTCAATCATGATGGTCAGCGTCATCGGATTCAAATTTTTGGCCTCGATCAATTTCGGATCGCCACGCGCACCCGAGGACCACGACAAGTTCGTCATTTGTCAAGTGCCTTGCTATACGGAAGGAGAACAAGGGCTGAGGAGGACGATCGATTCATTGTCGAACCTCAAGTACGACGACAAGCGGAAATTGTTGTTCATCATTTGCGACGGTATGATCGTTGGTTCCGGAAACGATCGTCCGACGCCGAGGATCGTGCTCGACATTCTCGGTCACGCCTCCAACAGAGATCCAGAGCCGCTCAGCTTCATTTCCTTGGGAGAGGGTGCCAAGCAGCATAACATGGCCAAAGTCTACTCAGGTCTCTACGAGGTCAACGGCCACGTAGTACCGTACGTCGTCGTCGCCAAGTGCGGCAAGCCGTCGGAGAAGGCTCGCCCTGGAAATCGCGGGAAACGTGATTCCCAGATGATGCTCATGCACTTCTTGAACAAGGTGGGCGATATCACGAGTTGAATCCCACCCCTCCTTTTTGTTAATTGCGATACCCCAGGTCCACTTCAACACACCAATGAACCCACTGGAACTCGAGATTTATCACCAGATCAAGAACGTCATTGGCGTAAACCCGACATTCTACGAGTATCTGTTCATGGTTGATGCTGATACGACGGTTGATCCATTCTCCCTCAATCGACTCATCTCTGCGTACGTACTTTCGGATTCTGAGGTCCATGACCAATATCTGACGAAGTGATTGCAGGATGATCCACGACAAGAAACTAATCGGCGTCTGTGGAGAAACTTCGTTGGCGAACGCGAAACAGTCCTTGATCACCATGATGCAGGTCTACGAGTACTTCATCTCACATCACATGGCCAAGGCCTTTGAGAGTCTTTTCGGATCGGTCACCTGTCTTCCCGGTTGTTTCACCCTCTACCGTATGCGCACCCCCGATACCCATAAACCCCTCTTCATCTCCAACCAACTTATCCATGACTATTCGGAAAACCGGGTCGACACACTCCACATGAAGAACCTGCTGCATCTGGGAGAGGATCGTTACTTGACGACTTTGCTCCTGAAACACTTCCCCACCTGCAAGACCCAGTTCATCCGGGATGCACACGCCTACACCGTCGCTCCAGATGACTGGAAGGTGTTGTTGTCTCAGCGTCGTCGTTGGATTAACTCCACAGTGCACAACTTGGGCGAATTGGCGTTCCTGGACCAACTCTGCGGTTTCTGCTGTTTCTCCATGCGATTCGTGGTCATGATCGATTTGGTCTCGACAATCATCCAACCTATCACTGTCGGCTACGTATGTCCACCGTAGACTTTTTTTTCTCCCTACTGACGGAAGTGCAGATTGTGTACCTGGTTTATCTCGTCGTCGGAGAGGGCAAGAGGGTTCCTACCGTCTCTCTGATTCTCATCGCTGCGGTGTACGGTTTACAAGCCTTTGTGTTTGTGCTCCGTCGTAAATGGGATATGATCGGATGGATGATATTCTACATCCTCGCCATCCCCGCCTTCTCTTTTCTCCTGCCGTTGTACTCTTTCTGGAGGATGGACGATTTCTCGTGGGGTGCTACTCGTGTCGTTTTAGGTGAATCAGGGAAGAGGATGATCGTTCACGTGAGTTGTCGTACACTTCGCCTCCTACTATCCGGCGTACTAACGCTGCAATTTCAAATTAGGATGAGGGTAAATTCGACCCCCGCTCGATTCCCTTGAAATCCTGGAACGATTACGTGAGTTGACCATTGCGACACGCTCGTTTTACAGCTGCTTACCGAGGGTTGCAGGAAAACGAACTTTGGGACAAGGAATCGAACCACAGTAATGGCTCTTGGGCTCCACCTAAGCTTCACAACGATGCTTACGCTGAATCCCGTACGGCATCCATTTACGGCCACGAAACATACTACGAGCCGGCCATGTCGAGGGCCTACTCCCCCGCTCCTTCCCAGATGGGCAGTATGATGTATCAGCCACCTGGTTACCATTCGGGCCGCAACACCCCAGGGAACGAGATGGGGTATAACACGACGGGCAACAGTCAGCAGTACGGCGGTTACCATACCCAGCAACAAACTCGTGCTCCAAATTATCTCGGTGGAGACCTTCCTGGGACGAGGACGCCCGAAGATATGGACATCTGGGATGGACCGTCAGATGCCGAGCTCGAGCGTGCTGTCCAAGAACTCCTTCGTGATGCAGACTTGAACACGATCACCAAGCGCGAGATCAGGCGACGCCTCGAGGAGAGGTTCAACATGGATCTCAATTCTCGAAAAGCTACGATCAATGGGGCCATCGATAGGGTGTTGCTCAGTCACGCCTAGACGGAACCTAACAGACTTTACCAGACTTGACGTTTCCCGTTGATTACATTCCATGGACAGATTTTCTTTTCGCTCATTTCGTGCTCATGCTATCGACCCTCGAATCTTTCGAACTTCTCTCCCTCTCTCCTTACAATACCGACTTTTGGCACTCATTATTACCAGACCCCTTGTTTTACACATCCTCTCCCTCATGGACTCTCTCGCTCTCTGCATACCATCATGTTTTATTCTGCAATTTTTCCTTCCCCACCTGGAAAAGTCATCGATATATAAACTAGAGTTACTTCGAACACTGACAAAATTCCCTCGTCCGGGTTCAATGCCAACGGCCATGTCTGCCGCCTATTAAACGCTCAGCATGATGGTGGACGTTCGGTACAAGTTCCCATGCACGAAGGAGGGTATGAACCCGTAAACAACCTGCGGCTGTACCTACACCAACTTCCCCAGTGGGTTGAACCCATCGAACCCTTTGTCCTTGTTGTAGGTAAGTTTTCCCCGAAGGTAGACTTGTTGGACTTGTCCCTTGAGCGTGAAGCCTTGATAGGGTGATAACTTGTTCTTGAACTGGAGCGACTCTTGTGTCACCTGGAATCCCATGGACGCAAATGTAAGCGAGGGCAACAGGAGGAATAAGCCAGCATTTGGCGACCCTTACCTGGAACTCGGCTTTGGGATCCCAAAATGCTATATCTGCATCCGCACCGACCTTTATTGCGCCTTTAGTCGCGTCCAAGCCAGCGTGCTTGGCGGCCGCCGTGCTCGTCCACTTGACAATCTGGCCCAAACCGACTCCCTTCTGGGACTTCTGGCTCTCGGTCCACAAGAGGCTAAGGCCCAAGCCCAGAGTGCTGATGCCACCCCAGGCGGACATGATATCCCCTTCGTCTAGTTTCTTTAGGCTCGCCACGCACGGACTGTGGTCGGACACCACGAAATCAATGGTCCCGTCTATCAAAGCCTCCCAGAGTAATTCGCGGTTCGCATTATCCCTGATGGGGGGACAGCACTTGAACTCTGGTTTCCCATCCGGGATCTCGTCCGACGATAAACACAGGTAATGGAAGCAAGTCTCCACAGTCAAGTTTGCTCCCTCTGCTTTGGCTTTCCGGATGATTGGGAGAGCGGAAGCGGCGGAGAGGTGGACGATGTGGCAGCGTAGGGAAGGGAAGTGGGTTTGGAGTTGGGTGATGAGGGAGATGGCGTTTACCTCGAGGTGTTGGGGACGGGAAGTGAGGAAGGTGGAGTAGTGGGTTTGGTTGTGGGAGGAGACGTCGGGTAGTGGTCCTGCTGGGGTATCGATTTCGGCGTGGAAGGCCAGGACGGTTGAGGGTTGGTCCTTAAGGGCTGACATTGATTTGTGGAGGTCTCGTTCTGTTACGCATGGAAACTCCTATATTCTGCGTCAGTGTCCCGACGGCGGTAGAAAATACCAATGATTGAGAACCTCCACACCGCTCTCGATCATAAAGCACTTGAACCCTCGAACGCCTGCTTCGACAAGCGGCACAAGGTGGTCCTTCAAGCCATTCAGCGATTTTCGGCCAACTTCGGTACTCTGGGTATCGTGTTTACCTCGTTGTAGGGGATGACCCCACCCCAGAAACCGACGTCCGTCCAGCACTGGCCACGGGCGGCATTGCGTTTAACCGTGAGATTCTCCACGGTCGTTGTTGGGGGGATTGAATTCAATGGCATATCCACCACGGTCGTCACTCCCCCAGATAAGGCAGCTCTGGTGCCTGTCCAGAAACCTTCCCATTCTGTTCTGCCTGGTTCGTTCAAGTGCACGTGTACACTTGGGAGAGAGGGTCGTCAGCTTCGACCATAACAATTATCAGGGACTTACTCTACGAGTCCGGGTAGGATAATGTTATCTCCAGCATCGATGACCCCGACGTTGTCGTCGATACCGCTTGGGGGACCTTCGATCACGGAGATGATCGTTCCCTTGTCAGTATCCACGACGATAGAAGCCTCGGTGAGCTCGTCGCGGTCGGGAAGGAGGACCTTAGAGCCATGGAAGATAACTTGGTTTGAGGAGGACATCGTTCGGTAATGGATAACTGGGTGGCTGTCCGTAAGAAGCCCCAAGTATCGCGCGGAAGTAGGGTGCCAATTACCAGTATTCTCGTCGTCCCGACAGGGTGGTTGGGGTCTCCGCAGTTTCCTCAGAAGCCCTCAGATGCTCGTTTGTGTGCGCGTCTGCATGGTTACAAGTTTTCGGACCGTCCAATGGGGTACCAATATGATTGATTGTAGGATCACTGTCTGCGTGTTATGATTTTCAAAAGTTCAGTCCGGACCGTCGGGGCCACGCGTGCCGCGAAAACGTTCCCCACCCCCTTTCCGTCCCCAGCCGAGAAGCCACGGGGACCAGTAAGCACGGTGGAATGGCTACGACAGTTATTGAGGTCGACAAGTATTGGCCATTTTCATCCGACGAACTGCAACAATCCGAATCCCCTGAGCCTGGTGCATCAGACGAGCCACATGGGATGATGTGGATGGGGAAGACGATGGAGAGGCCCCTACAAACGATGGGTGCGCTCAACGTTCACTCCAAGGCCGGTCCAAACTTGCAACTCTAGATTTGTATTTCCCCCTCGCAGATGCCCAAGGTTTGTTGGGTTGATGGCCTTCCAATCGGACACCTGTTCGGAAGTGGTGGGGACGTCAGCCATGTTTCCTTCCAATTACATACTATAACTATAAGGGAAGAGAAGTGAGGGTAGTAGAGACAGGGACTCGAAAAAAGAAGGGAGATATCATATCGTAATACGAGGGGGGAGAGAACAGATGAGATATGAGAGCGATGACAGAGACTGATGGACCATTAACTTTGGAGCAGACAGGGAGAGGGACAGGGAAGCGCGAACTGTACGTGTAGGGGATGCAGAGTAGGTGTGGCGTCGAGCGTGGATGGTGGATGAGTGGTGGACCGAAGCTGAGGCGGGGGTGGGGAGGACCATGCACGCGTAAAGATGTAAAAGGGGATAAAGTGGATATAACGCGGAGAGGACCTGCATAACAGCAAGGAACTAAACCAAGGAACCAGACCGGGGGGTAAACGCTAATAGTGTCAAAAAATGTCGAAGGAAAGTCCAGGGAATTCCAGGAGGAAGAGCAAGAAATTGTCAGATCGACATCATCAACTCTTCCGGCGCTGGCAACGGAGGTCCAGGTTCTCTCCGCTCCCTGACATCCCTCGCCTCCCTTACGACCTTGGGAACCACATCCGGAGTCGTCGAGAAGTGAGCTTGAGTGGCTGGAGATGGGGGTATCACGAACGGCGTCAACATCCTCTCCCTGTCCCTCTCGCGTTCTCTATCTCTATCCTTGTCCCTCTCACGCTCACGGTCTCGGTCAACGTTAGAGGTGGAGAGTGGTGGTAACCGTGGGTGCTCAGTCATCCCAGGTCCAATACTCGGGCCGTTCCTGGAGGAAGGTCGTGTGTGGCCGATCGGAGGTATCCGAGAATTCTGCTCGTGAATCTCTCGCTCGCGTTCCCTTTCGCGTTGTTCACGCTCCCTCTCCCTCTCTCGTTGGTCACGGCCAGAGGAAAGGACAGGCGAGACGTTGACCATAGAGCGCTTATTTGGTCCGGAAGAGGAGTTGAGGTCGATGACCTCTGTGGATAGTGGCGGATTTGACCTCGGTCGACTATACTCCAGGTCCCTAGCCACTCTCCTCGGACTCAGGTTCACATGGTTAGGGAACCCCGGCTGATTGTGATTATACGAGGATGTCGGAGGTGGTGGCATTGGGTGATGGTGGTGAACAACGTGGTGATGGTGGTGGTGCGGGTGGTGTTGTGGTGGGGGTGCGGGTCCCCCAGGTTGCTGTTGTTGGTGCCGTTGCTGCTGTTGCTGCATGAGGTGAAGTTGATGGTTCCTCTCGCGGTCCAAACCCTCCCTCTCTCGTTGCTCACGCTCGCGTTCCCTCTCCCTTTCGCGCTCCTCGCGGTTTGCCCTGGCCTCCTCCCTCTCCCGTTCGCGTCGAGATTCTTTGCTATTTGGGATCCGTTCATCAACGGGGATAACTCCTGGGCCCGACATCCATCCGTTCGTAGCTTTCAACACCCCATTAGCATTGACGTGAACGGGGGATATCGATCTCGGATGAGCGAAGTTGTTTGGATGGGGCAACGTCGGATCCGCAGCGAACTGCCTATCACGCTCCCTCTCCCGTTCCCTATCGCGTTCCCTCTCCCTGTCACGTCCACTGTGGCCAGGGATGTGGTGTTGCGGTTGTGACTGAGGTTGACTGTAGGGATAGTTCGGAGCTGTCGATGACGTCGATGGTTGTGGACCAGGAGGTAAGATTCCGTAACCGGGAACGTTATCCATAACCGGTCCGTACGATTCGAAAGGGTGATGGTGTAACATCTGGAGGTTGCCGGGTCCGCGGTGCATGTCCCATCCTCTGCGATTTTGGTTTAGGAATTCGAGGTCGCCTTCGACATCGATGCCGGATAACAGGGTAAGAGATGGGTAGGCGCCGGTCATACCCAGCATATGTCCGGGTGAGTATGCGTAGGCCATGTTTCGTGTCAGATCCCGTAGTGTGACCGGTGGGGGTAGTTCGGGTGGGAGGTGGGGAATGCGTCGGACTAGTGTGAGGTATTAGTTTAGATCCTGGAAAGAAGAGCATACAACATGAATGGCGTACTGGGCTGCGGTCGCTCCAGAGCTCTACGCTCTCGTTCCAGCCGCCTTCGTTTCCTGTTCGTTTCCGAGAGCATTTCGACCTGGAGTTCATCGCGCTCGTACTGAGGGACGCGTCAATCGTACAGTCTTGGCGTTTAAGCAGGACGGTACCTTCCACCAACTCCAAACCGCGTTTTCGGCGGCACGTTTCCGCTTCGTAGCATCATTCACCTCATATGTGCGTCGGCGAGAGGCCAGTTCGAGGCGTTTGTCTCTCCTCTTTGACAGTTCTTCGTCGAGATAGATGAGTTCGGGATGGATACCTGCGGTGGAGTGATAATTAGAGAGCTGGGACAAAAGCGACCGCATACAACGGGTCAAGCGCACGTACCATTAGCAACGAGAGCCTCCTCCCAAGCGAGTGCCTCCATCTTCTCCACGTATAGTTTCTCCCGTAATAGAGCAAACTTTAGCTCGATAGTTGCCAACACGTCAAGGGCTTCAGCGCGATGAGCGGGCTGCAGCTCTGGTTCTTGTTCGCCTTCGTTTTCTTCTCCTTCCACGGGTAAATCGCCGTCTTCTGGGGGAAGGGGGGTGTCGGGGGCGTCCTTCCCGGGAGAGACAATACGTTTGGTCTTTTCAACCTTGGTTGGGGTAGGAGAGGGTGATCGTGAGGTGGATGCCGAGGAGGGAGGAGAGGGAGATTCGATAACGGTGTTACCAGCCATGATAGATGAGGCGGCCACGACGGCAGCTGGGGCAATGGGGACGATATCCACCTCCATGTTGATGATGGCGTCGTCCACCAGTTCGGGATTAGGTGTCTCGAGCTCTTCGGGGCTGACCGTCTCTCCAGGAAAGTTGCTTCCGGGACTTGGCTCTTCCTCATCTTCGCTCTCGGTCCTCTCCCCCTCGCCATCATCCTCGTCCGGCTCGGAAGGCTCAGACTCTGAATCAGAGTCCTCGTCAGGAAGAGGGACAGGTTTTCTGACTTTGACTTGGCCTCGCTCAGAGTGTTCGAGTTCCGAGTCCGAGTCCGAGTCGTTCGAGGGTTTGTTGGCAGAGTTGGCTGGCGGTGGCTGAGGCTGATCGTGACGTCCCTGGGGAGAGTCGGGGGCGTCATCGGGGTCGTCGTCGTTGTCGACGGTCTTTGACTGCTTGTCGACACCGTTCCTGTGATCCGAGTAGGTAGAGGAGTCTGGTGGTTCGGAATGTTTCGATTTTTCCTCGGAGAGCGACTTCTTCTTGTACCATCCCCACATCTGATCTGGTATGAGACTTCTTCGCGTTCTTCGAGTGGGCTGCTTGCGAATACTGGTCTTGGACTTGGTCTCTGTGGAGTCCTGTTCGTCTTCGGTCAGCTCTGATAATTCGGAGCCGCTGTCCAGGCCGGCGGGGTCGTGATTGTTCTGGGGAGGTGGGGAAGCGCGTTGCTTCGGGGGCGGGGGAGTGGGTGAAGGAGAGCTGAGGGACTCCAGGGACGCTGAGGAGCGCGGCATCGCGGACGACGGCGACGACGATGAGGATGGCAGGTGGGGGGCGTCGGTCAAAGAGTGAAGCCTTCAGTCTCGCACCTACAAGGTTTTCGGCATCTCCCGATTGCCGTTTCTTCTGCGGCATCAATCATTATCTCCAACGAGGCGCAACTTTGGATTGTTGTCCATGGTCTCCGCTGACAGCCTCAACCTCGATGTCCTCGAGCTCGTCTGCGCGTACCTGGACCAGCGTGATCTCTTTCACTTCTCTCTCGTCAGCCAGAATTTTACCGCCGCAGCGACTCCCATACTCTATCGCTCTATCGGCTATCACTTTAGCCAATCGTCGGGTCCCGCACTTAGGGTCAGTTTACTCCGAACCCTCTTCTCATCCCAAATGCCGTGAAAGTTGATCGCTGTTTTTGCAGCGGGCGTCGGCTTTTGACACGATTATGCTCCATCCTGCGCTGGCCGGGCACATCCGTAACATCCGTATGTTCCGACGCTCGATCTCGATCACTCAGGCAAAGTGCCCCCCGCGTTAACGCCCGCGTCTAGACATAACCTCGCCTATACCTTCCCCGGAACAGGTACAGAACTGCCGTACTGTACTTGGCCTGCGCGCGGATACAGGTCTCGACTCATTCGTGTGCACACCTTCTGAGGTCAAGACCTTCGTTGACATCCTCCCAACACTGTCTTCGGTTGGGTACCTCAGGGCGAATGTGCAGCTGATGAAGGTAGAAGACCACCGCTCACTTCTACGCGTCCGTGGCCTCCGGAGCATCACATTGGAATTCGCTACCTGGGAACTGATACGTGCTCTTCCAACATGGGCTTCAGATACCCTAGGCTCAACGCTGAAGACTCTGACATTCTACGTGGGGGATTTGTGTCTTCAATCAATGTGGAACCGGACTGACAAACCCTCAGAGTTGCTCTGGACTGACGGAGGAGACGATTCGACCTACCATCGCATACCTCCCTAACCTCACAGGTCTCCACATCAGCACCTGCAGGAGTTTAGACTTCCCTGATGTTTTCAACATCATCCCACTCATACCCTCACTTAACACGTTATCCTTTTCAATCTGGGTGAGTCCCTGCATTGCTTGTACCACCCCCAGCGAATTAATTGGACATTGCCTTGACAAGGACCTGACACGCGCTCGAGAGAACATTCAACCGTTCTTACTCCCAAACCTTGAAGAGCTCGTCGTCGATTTACTCGGAACAGCGAAACCTTTCCCACTAAAGAGCTTCCTCTCGATTTTCACCCTTTTCGAAGACGCGCCTCTGAAATCACTCACGATCTGCGGCCGCTCCCAGATGATACCTGCGTTCCCCCTCGCGTCCTACGATCTCCTAATCAACCGACACGCGAAAACCTTACGCCGTATAGTCTTGGTCAAGGTCCACATACCAACCCCAGCCCTCCATTCGATCTGCAAGGCATGCGAACGCCTGGAAGTCCTTGGCATCCCAGTTCCGTCTGCCGCAGATCTGGTGCGTGATCTTCGTTGACTCGTATCGAGAGATTGGCTCGCATAATCCCGTGTATGACGCGACACCGTCCCTATTCCACGTTGCCTCATATCGGCACTTTTTGCGGCCACTCCGATTGTGGCTGCCGGCGACTTACTCTTATCTTGGTTGTTATCTAGCCGACGTTCATTCAGGCCCTGAGGCAGTCTGATACACTCCACACGCTCGTTCATGTTCCTGGCGGAAGTCCTAGCAATCTGTTGGCACATCCGATCGACAGGACCAACGTCACCCATATCATGACGAGCACACGAAGACTTCGGAGAGTCGAGAGCGAGAATCAAATATGGCTGGTAATTCCAAATCGTTGCACATACAAAACAGGACAGGAAAACGAGATACTAATGACTTTACATGATG
>Ga0307511_10005325_pt1 | contig 13104 bp, 10 predicted proteins | sample 13_EM_MG_FD_200266 | JGI IMG/M metagenome (GOLD analysis project Ga0307511, IMG submission 200266) | Populus trichocarpa ectomycorrhiza microbial communities from riparian zone in the Pacific Northwest, United States - 13_EM | ecosystem: Host-associated > Plants > Roots > Unclassified | place...
TCGAGCGAGCCGTTGCGAAGATCTCGCTTGGCCCACCGTGTTACCGAGTCGCTCGTAAATGTCCAGTGCTTCCTTCGCCTGCGGCATCCCCTCCCCGCAGAGGCCCAGCATCCACTGTGCATCAGCGAGGAATACCAGTGTTTCAGCCACCTGAAGGTCGTCTCTCCGTTCCCTCCAGAGTTTCAATGTTTGGTCAAGGAGTCGTTTGCTCTCCGCATGGCTCCCAACCGAAAGAAACAACCGCGAGAGTTCGAACAAACATCGTGGCTTTAAGGGGTGGTCGTCCGGAAGTCCTTCGACCTTTCGCCCTAGCACAACCAGCTGTGGTTTGTGCCAGTAGAGATGCTCCAAGAAATGAGCACAGGCATTCCAGACATCGCCCGAACTTGCATCGACAGTTGTGAAGATGTCGAGTAGGTGTTCGACGTTCGCATCCTCTGACATGACCCATCGCTTTTCTTTGGGACCAGGGTTACCAGGGATGACATCAACCGACAATCGGCTGAAGTAGCGATCCTTGATTGCGCAAAGGAGTTTGGACGACTTCGGATCTTTAGGATAAAGGTAGTCCCGAAGGGGCGCCAGCATTGTGACAAATCCACTACTTTGATATGTCAGGGAGAGATTGCAAAAGATGTCGAAGATACTCGTTCTGTTGGGGAGGGTGGGAAACAACCAATCAAAGTTGCTCTCGTCAACACCTTGAGGGAAGAAGGCGACGACTCCGAGAAGCTCTCGAGCGTCGGGGCCGAGTTCTTGGAACATCAGCGACGCCAGTGAAAGCTCAACGGTGGCTGCCAGGCTGTTATCGTGCTGTGTGTGAAGCACGCCTGTCCGCTGTTTCTCCCATTCCTTCGTCAGTCGGTCAATGCTCCACTTGTTGTGGTGTGCAACTGTGGCGAGTAGGGTGACCGACAGCGGATGAAAGTCCAGTTGTCCCAGGATAGTGCTGACTTGATCAGAACGTTCGCCACGTTTGTAAATGCAATAGAAGGTGTCTTGCGCAGCGTCCATCGACAATGTTGGTACGTCAAGGCTCTCGCATGCAGGAGGAATCACAGAGATACGGGACGTGAGGCAGAGACAAATGTTGCTGAACTGGCTCAGTTCTTCAATCACTGCGTAGATCTCCCGGGCGTTCATCCCCCGCGGGTCGAGAACGGATTCGACGTTATCGAGGACGATGAAAATTTCCCTTGATGATAGGAATGGCCGTAGGGGAGTCAGATCCTCGGGGTTTTCGATACCCGCACCGATGGTCATAGAGAGGCGGTGGAGGAAATGAGGGAGCGAAGCGGGGAACTTGTCGCAGCGGATGAACCAACGATTATCACCGAATCGTTGCCTGATGCGATCGTCGTGGAGGACGGTCAGAGCGGTGCTCGTCTTGCCGATTCCGCCGGCCCCGATGAGAGCGAGTGGGGTGAAGTTTTCCGCCAGGCCGACGATCTTCTCGATCAACTCGCCGCGGCCAAAGTAGGCCCTCGGCGGTGGGGGTGGCGATTCTCCAACCACGCTAGGTACGAGTGTAAGGCTCTAGATCTCCTGGTAGTCGGGACGACTGACCTGCTTTGGATCTGGGTTGGTGTGAGTATCCTTTCGGTAATGCAGAAAGAGCACGAGTGCCACTTACCTGGCGACTTTGACTGTCAGTACCCTCACGAGTTCTTAGCATGGTCTGATGCATGTCAACAACTACGGTATGGGTATTCATAGCGAGTTCGGTCTGGGAAGGGAACAGTTAGCGGTGATCGACCAGGAGCGCAGCGAACACACATTAAAGACGTGGAGGATCCTGTTGAGGTCCAACTTCCAGGCGGCGATGGCCCCTGCATCATCCTTCGCGTGAAAGAGTCGGGAGACCGGATTCCGGCCACTCCGTTTCATGACACTCCTCTGAATTTCTGCAACAGTCCTGGGATCGGTAGGTGGGGGTATTCGGGGTGTGTATCTGTGGTTCGGCTCACTTTGTCAATTGATTTATCGCATCGCGCGCAGGCTGGCTAAGCTCATTCAGCCGCCTCCCGTTCATTCCTCGGTCGAGGGCTCTACATATATCTGCGCAGGCCAGCCCGAGTTCGACGTACTCCAGCTTGTTGAGCGTGGAATCCTGACTACGTGTGAACTTTGGAGGGGTTGTTGTAGAAGGAGAGGAGACGTACCCTTATCATCGTGAGGAGGGCACTGACGGAACCAAAAACAGCCTTTGCTGGGGTGATACTCGAGACCTCCTTTGCGAGATTGATAGCCTCGATTGCCACACTCAGCGAGGAGAGAGCGCCATCTTGCCCGTTCGACCGTTGTGACTTGGCATCCATGTCGCAAGGTCAACGTGGCTGCGTAAAAACGATGTGAGGCTGTGAAGAAGAGCTCGAACTGTAAAAGGGGTGATAAGTAGTCATCTCGCCATTTACGCACCTCGGGCAAACTGCCCCGTTTGATGAAGAGAATTGTATTGCGGAGGTTGCGTTCAAGCATGGTTGATGTAACTGGCTGATCGGGATCGTTGTCAGTCACTGAGGCTCCCCGCCTCCCATCCAAGTACCCTGAAACGACCGGGACCCCTTCGACGAACGGGCGTTTGGAGTAAAACCTAGGTCGAACTCCCTGACCGGGGGGATGTCCTGGTCTCCCCAACTCATCGGTGGGCGTTCGAAATGACGCGGCTTTTGAGAGTTACGCCACAACCCCTGGCTTGGGCTCGGGAAAGACTTTCGAGCTCATCGCTCGACTTGCACTGGTGCCTGGCCTTAGTGGCGAGACGAGGTAACTGGGGTCCTCACGCGTCGCGGGACATCCAATGCTATGCCAAGGAGTTGCTTCAATGCCGACGCACTCTGCGCAGACCTTCAAGTTGGAAATACCGGTACGTCCGGGTTAGCCTTAGACAGGATGGACCCAAGTGATGTTGATCCGAAAACCATAGGAAAGTGTGTCTCTGAGAAAGGCGTTGCCCGCTGCAACCGCGGCCTCAATGCAGTGGAAATACGATCTGGTGAAGTCTGCCACTGGTTGTCGATTTCTGTTGCACGACCTGGATTTCGCTTACGATCCTCCAAGTTCCGCTTCTAATGGCGGGACCCCAGGCTCAAGTCATGTCACCTGCTCCATATCTCCCAGACTGAGGACATTTCACGCGATACGTGATCCAGTTCAGCAACTGCCCGCCGACCGCACGCGACACGTTACCTTTCGTTCTGGCACGGGCACGGGCGAGACGTGCTCGCCGGCCCTTTCAAACGGCTAAACTAGGCTAGAATGCAAATAAACCGCGAGGCGTCTGTACCTCCCTCCGCTGATGTCCCCGCGGCACGTCGATCTCTTGGGGGGAAAGGGGAAAACCCTTCAGCTCCTCAGTCCACGCACGGATGGCCATGTCTGCCCACGCGGTGGTCAATAAGGCCCCCCGCGGGCTGAGCAAGAGGGGAGGCCGGGGACGATCACTAGCGTCCTATAGCTACCGACTCCGGCTTTGGCAGGATTCGTCCACGGTCACCCACGAAGATGTGGGTGGTCTCCAGCCACGGCCGTTGTAAAGGCCCCTTTCACCCATCGTTTGCGAGGCGATCGCAACAAGGGGGCCCTATTATTCACGGTGTACCTATACCGCCGTTTTCCCACAAAGGATGCACGTCTCCTGTTGCAGCCTGTTGCCCCCGCGCCATGGTGCCGTGTTTCCCCTATGGCCCACAACGCAACGGTTCTCATGCCCACCCGGGCCACACCTTCCATCTTCCGTGGTCGTAACAACCAGCCTCCGGATTGTTATAAATACCGCATTGGCGGCCAGATGATGATCCAACAACCCTCACCTCCCTGTCTCCCCACCACGCTCTACGTCGCGCCTTCCATCTACCAAACCTTCCCTTCGATGATCAGAGCCACAGAGGCTCTGCCTTCCCCGGCCCTGCCCGCGAGTCGTAGACTCAGGACCGAGGTCTCACGCAATGGAAGTGCCACCACTTCCCCAGGAGCAAGTCCACTTCAGGAACTGCGGACACAGTGAGACAACGCGCGTTTGTTATCGAGTCCGTGAAACTGAGACGCACCCCCGCTCTTGATTAGTAATGCAACACATACTTGCGGGCAGCCATCTATTCTGCTCATTGGGTGTGGTGACATCCCTGCCCTCGAAGATGACAAACCTGGCTCGTTTCCTCAGCCAGTCTCTACACAGGTGTGTACCACTTCCCGTTCGGGATCTTCGTCGGGAGTTTTATCTGATATACACTTTTTAGCCCAACCCAGTGAAAGGGTTACACAAGCTACTCGGAACAGGATCTTGGATCAGCTCTGATCCATGAGGCTGGCACAGTTTTCGTTCCTGTGTTAGCCTTTGAATCTTCCAACTCGTCATCTTCCCTTCGCCTTCCCTGACGTCATCTTCGTCTCGGTTGTGTCAACTACCCCCGGTCTCTTCTCGTTTCGTCCCCAAGGTAATAATCTCGGATCGGTTACCTTCCCCATCCGAACAATATCCTTCATCTTTTCTATCATCTCGGCGACGATTCATCCATCCTCCGGGTGGAACTCTACCGGCCACCGGCGGGGCACACTCGCTGGCCTACACGCTGAGCTGGTGGCACCTTCCCGAGTTCCCCTCCTTGAGTTCAACCCGTCTGTCAAGCCTTTCGACTTCTCTTGGCAAGGGTTATTTCCTGGGAAACACGGGGCATTGGGGGCTGACTTATGGACCTGATGTCGGCCATCCCTGTGAGTTATTTACCATCCACACCGTGAAAGTTGGTCTAATTCCTATGGCAAGTGCACTTGCCCATGTTCGCTCAGTTAGACCTTCCCACCCCCAAGAGGGGTGACCTTGGATACCATTCGCGACAGTGAGGAGCCTCACCCCACCTCTCGTGTATCATTCCCAAAGGAATGGTGATGTACAGGACCAGCCCCAACTCCCAGGGCCCGTGGTGTTCGTTCGGTCAGAAATAGCATAACGCGTTCCGTTGTGGTGCATCTAGTTCCGGTTTCGTGTGGTGGTAGTATTAGTTTATTTTAGTGCTGGGGATGGGTCAGGGTAGCGGTTGGCCAGCCCTCTGATGAGCCCCTTCGCAAGGGCGAAACCCAAAGAACCAAGCCTTTTACTTCAAACATCTATACTTCTGCAGATCCTGACGAAATGTGATCATACATTGGAGTACACATGCGATGATACACATTTATGTTCCTCTCCTGACTTTTGTGCGATTGATTAATTCACCCGCCACATACGCAACTCCTGCGGGCGTCGCGGTGGTCCGTGCTGTCTCAATCCTTGTCCTTGCCAACTTTGGATATTTAATAAGCATTCACGTCGGCTGCGATTGCACTTCTGGGCCTGGTTCCTTGTCTCGCTGTTTATTGGTGACCCATTCCCGGATGAATGTGCTGCTAATCTTCGTCTTCTTCAATAATTCCGGGTCGTCGCTGTCCAATGCAATGTCCTTGGCGGAGATGACCGCAATGACGAAGGTTTCCAGAGTCGGGAACCCAAGTTCCTTACGCCTTTTTTCAACTGCGTGCGAATTCCAAGTCAGAATAGACAATGAGGCATGGATAGGGTGGACCGACTCGCTGCACCGCCGCTCAAAGTTTCTTTGCTGACGACCAGTGCCTGGATATTCGGGTCTACCGCTGTAGGTCCGTACACATCTTGGATCGGGACAATCCGGTAAACCAAACTGGGCTTGAACGTAGTGAGGAAAGACCGTACGCGGTCAATCCGGTGTGCTAATGATTCGAGAACGTGCTTATTGGCTTTGTTCACGAGCAAGTTGTCGTCTAGGTTTCGTTAACGTCAACAAGAGGCGAGATAACACGCGAGAAGCAACTGGGATGGAGGCACTAACCTGTAACGCCGACGATAACCTCCTTCCGAGCGATCCATGCCGCCATGCTCAGCAAGATCTTATGTCCCGCGTGGAGGTGGTCGAATGTTCCTCCCAGTGCGACGATGGGTAGGGAGGGTTTGACCGAATCCGCATGGGGCGGGAGGGGGATATGCGACGCGTCCCAGGTTGCGGGTTTGGAGATGTGAATGGGGTTGGAGGACTTTGAAGTCCACCATGAAAATGTGTCCGAGTCTGGTCCGAAGTTTTGGGTCGATAAGATAAAAGTTCGGGAAGGAATCGGGGCGTACCATCCTCGAATACATACACCGCATCCGCTTCCTTCACTAGCTCTTCATCCTCGGAGGTTCCTTCCGTAGCCTGCACATGCGGCGGGCGTAGTAAAACGTCCGTATCCAATAGAACCTTGTCCATATCCTGGGCCACGGCCGTGCTCTCGACATACGTCCAGGTCAGGAGTCGCTGAATTTCAAACCAATTCGTTTGTGGGTCTTCTTGGTTAGCGAAAGCCGGAGAATGCAGGATGACGGTGAGTCGGTCCTTCGTGCTCCGCGTCGCGTTCCGAATCGCCGATTCAAGAACATGGTAGTCCGAAGGTGATGAGAGATTGATTATCAGGATTGAAGCAGAGTAAATGTTGTCATTGGACTTGTCTATTTCATGTGAGGATGGCGTGGCGGGGGACATTTGAACCTTCGAGTGAACTTCAAGTTGTGTCAGGGACGGAGTTGTGATGCCAGTTGTCGATATCTTCGATGGCGGAGACTGACAAGATATTATCGTCTGATAAACCGGAGACTCTAACTTTCACAGAAACTTGCAAGAAACATTCGGATTGGTTGTAGGTACAGCTACTGATACAGTGTGAAATACATTTGGGGTTTCCCCCATGGGGATTGTCTTGGTCAAGGATTGTCTCCGCGGGTAGGAGTCGGTTCGTTCTAGAATCTAGGGACTCTTGAAACCGATGCTGATCAAGGGTGGGCGGAGTCACCAACTCGACCGGGAATCTCGCTCTGTGCGACGAGAGTTGTGTTCTCAGGTGGAGGGAAGTAATCGCCGAACTCCCAACGATAACAGTCCTTCGGATCCCAAGGAACGTATCAGCATTCTCCCCAATTATTTTCACGCGTCCAACTTACCACACAGTCCTCCTCCTTTCTGGCCCTGGGCACCTGTCTCCCAAATTCCCACCAAATTTCCTTCTCCAGAATCCTATTGATCACCTCCTTGATCGGATGGGTCCGGATATCGACACTCCACTTGAGCCTCCCGACAGTATCATACACAATGGTCGAACCCAGGTGGCACCTCGTTTCCAGTGCGTATCCTGCCTGTGCGCACGGGGAAGTGCGACCAGTGCATGTGCCTTGGGGGATCGGATCCGCAGTATGGTATATGTGAGTTACCGGAGCAAGGGAGTAGTTGCCTGTTGCGGCTATGTCTGGCGGGAGAGGGATACCGAGGCGGGTCGAGGCGAGGCGCTCGCCTGGAGACTCGAAAGTTACGGCTGGGAAACCGTAGGTCGTGCCCAGGAGGGAAGCCAACGCCCCTCCGAGCGAGTGACCGACCAGCCAGATGTTCGAGTCGGGAAAGAGAGCTGTGATGTTTCCTATGAGGTCCTATTGAATGGGGTGAGTTTTACGAGGGAGATAATGGGGAGATTGAAGGGCGTACAAGGCCGATATTATAGAACAGGCTGTCTTCGACTAATGATTTCGACAGACAAGTGTTATCGCATCGCGACTGCTTGGCGTAGCAGTCGCATACCGTCCGGAACACCCAGGTAATATCCACCCGAGCACAACAACACGAGAACATGAGATTGTCGTTCAGTTTGTCGGCCTTGGACGTGGGTCCGCTGAGTGTAGTGCCCTTGATCGAGAGTACAACGGTCTTGTTGTCCGAGTTCGCGAAAACGTGGCCACGGAATCCGTCTATTGGGTTCTCCCATCCTATTGGGAAGGACTACGAACCGTGTGTAAGTTGACAACGCGGTGGGCTAACGAACCGGAAGACACGCACGGAGGACCAGATCGGGTCTAAGTCCCACCAGTTCGGAGCACCCGGTAGAGCGTAGGCATTTGCAGCCATCCTTGCCAGCTGGGCGAGAGTGTATTGGTCGGTGATATCTGGGGCGAGGACGGAGGGCCTGTCCCACTGTAAGTCATGGCACTTCCCCTGGATGGCCGAAACAGTCCGAGCCTCGTCTACGGCGGTGTAGTTCCTCGGTCGGTAAACATCGATGGACCTCGTCTTGAAGACCCTAGCCGTTGCCAAAACCGGGTGGAGAAAGAGAAGTAAAGAGATAAATAAGAGAGAGCGCATTGGACGTGGAACCCGTCGGTCAAGAAGAACGGAACTTGGTCACTCTGGCACGTTGGCGCCCGGGGAAGGAGGGCGGCCTCGGTCGCTTTACTGATTCTTTTCGGACTTGGAACTTCCCACCATCTCCCACCGAAACTGCGGGGTCCGATACCACCTCGGCGTTTTTGGCGGCGCCGACGACGCCCTTGCCATCGTTGTAAGTTTTTCGTATCGCATTATTGACCGAGGTTAATCCCAGCGCTTCTAGGGCACGATGAACTCGGATACAAGGCTCGACTCTCCACCGCCCCCTTCCAGGTTTCGACGCCCCTGGTCTCCAGACCCGCTCGACTCGTTCAACTCTTCCAGATATAATCGCAGGAGAGAACCCTCAGATGTTTCTGTCGAAGCCCTGGATCTCGCGGATTATGCCATGAGTCTGCCTCGTCGTGCCAATAGGCCCTACGATGACCCTTACAACTTCACGCCGAATGACCCGTATCCGCCGTCGCCTCGAGGGTTTCGACCATTTGTTCAGAGCAGGGACTCGCTACACCCACCATCTCTCGCTTCGCCTGGGGGTACCCTATCGACTACCACTTCTACCTCTCGTTCTCCACGGAACCGGCCATGGTCACTCCCACCCCATTCGTACGACCCCCATACGTCTTCGCAGAGGTCCGCTCCAAGAGTCGCGAACCACGACGGCTATCTCCCCCCGGACGAGCCTTATACCCATCAGGATCAAGAAACAGAGATCGACGTTGGTCGCTTTCCCGCGTTCGCAAGGAACTGGTATTCGAATCACCGACCAACAAGACCTCCTCCAAGCGCGTATCCATCCGTCCCAAACAACGAAAGTATCTCTCCCTTCGACCCTGCATACCAAACCAAGAAACACAATTCCTTCGACTCCTACAACTCGTTCCAGCAACCGTTTTCTGACCTTGGTTACCACTCCGTTCCCTCCTCTCACGAAAGTCACTCCCGGAACGTTCTTCCTTGGGTGAATGAAACGCGAGACCCGCTTGACGAACAGCTTGACCCCGAGGTCAAGAGAGAACGGATTCGGATGCTCGAGCGGGAGTTCGCCGGTGCTCGAAGGGACACTGGGAAAGGTCTTGACGACGACGAGAACATGATCGGGAGTGCTGACCGCAGAGGGAGGTTAATTACCCAGGGACCGAGGAAGCGACTTGCCAACCGGTGGTTTCAAGCCTTGTTGACTTTGGGAGCGGCTATTTCCCTCGTTTATATCGCTCTGGTACGACTCAGTCTAGATTACAAGTGTTAACATGTTGGCTGACTTTGGATTCCAGGTAATCAAACCGAGGAAAAAACCCCCGCCGCAAGGAACGATACCCATCTACGTTCTTTATGTGCTGTCCATCCTCACGTTCCTCCTCATCACCTACCTCTTCCTCATCTTCCCTTACTGCTGCCTCGGCCGGGGCAAAGGCTCAAAGCTCACGGAACCAATGGGTCCGGAGGGTATGATGGTCCTGCCGGTCCAACACCTACCTGGCGGGAGTAAGCACAAAGGCTCCAAGGGAAAGAAGAAACACAAGAAGGGTCGCCATGGAGCAAGTGGCGATGTTCAGGTCAACCTCATCGTCGATCCCAATATTTTCGGGGGGAGCCGTCGTGGCCGGGACGAGGAAGAGGAAGAATATGGCGACGAGGAGCATTCAAGTTGGTTGGGTACCAACAGCGGGAGATCTCGCGGGAGTGACGGGAGACGACTGAGAGGGCCGAAGCGGCGAAGTGTCTTTGCGGGATTGGCTTTGGAGGCGAGGTGGAAGCAGGCGAGGAAGAGGTTGAAATGGGCCATGACGGTGGATTTGACATGTTTCACTTTATGGGGTGTGGAGTTTGTGGTTATTCTTGTGGGACAGAGGTGCCCGCCAGGAGGGTTTGAGGGGTGGTAGGTCCATCTTCCCTTTCGTTCTGAAACCCCGTTTGACTTGGTTGGTAGGTGCGATGGATACAACCTTGCCACAGCATTCGCATGTCTGACTTGCCTTCTGTTCGGGTTTTCGGTGTTTTTTGACATCAAGGACTTGCACGGGAGTCGTGTCTCCCCGCGGACGCGTACATAATGCTCGCCCTTGTTCCCCCCTGGTTCCTTTTCCATGGCTTTTCTCATGCTTTACTCTCGCCACTCACTTCCACACAGCATTCTTGTTTTGCCCTTAGCATAACCTTATTGTGTCTGCCCGGACATTCTTATTGTAATCCTGTTTCATAGCACCCACTCATTCACTCCAACTAGCCCATCCTTTTGTGTTTGTGTTTGTGCTTTTATTCATTCATCCATACATTTACGACCTGTCATGATTTCACTCATATGATTGCTTTATGATCACGCCATTCCTCAGTGCACTCACCACAAAAAACCCAAATTGATCCTTCTTGGTCAATGACCAACCATTGACCCAGAATGACCGGAATGGTAGTCATCAAATGATTATTTAATAAGAATGAGTGTAAATTTCTAGTATGAACAACCAAAGCATGCATAAACAGACATTTCCTGATAATTGACCCTGTTGGTGAATTGCTGCCAGCAGTGTTGACATCCGTAGGGTTTCCCTAGCATTGTGACTCCTCCCACCCTAGATGATGGCTTTGAGTTGAGAGACCAAGAGTGCATCTGCAGCTTGTAACAGACACAACAACCAGGTCACACAATCTTGTATGGTCCTGGCCTTTGTATGAAACAAGTGAACAACCACCTATCCCCCTTGTTCCAAAGCAGTGAACACTGCATTGAGGGTTACAGTGGGTCCACTGGGGCATAGGGGAAGTGCTCCAAATCCCACCACCCAAAACCTCTGTTTGTTTCTTGTCCTTGGGGAGGGTGAGCTCCAGCTTGGACCTGATGAGGAATGACAGTCCATGAGTGAGACCTTTGCTACATTAAGTATCAACACTCCAATGATATGCATGGCTATTCTAATGATATACCAGGTGGTGCTCTTCAGGATTGTCCTGAAGGGGATCCTGATGGGGGCATACTATATACATTCTCCATAGGTGACAGAGGACCCCCAAGAATAGGGGGGGAGGTCTGTTGGACTGTCTGAATGAATTTGGGCCTGGACTTTACCCAGGTCAGCTGGGTGTCTGTCAGGACTGACGTCTGTAAACAGATGTGGCCTGAGAAAAGCAACCAAGGGGATTTGTATAGCACCAGGCGGACCCAACAGTCTTAATGAGCTTGGACTCAGTAGGGGACCGTATCCAGTTTGAGGGACCTTATCTTGATAAGGGTAGGATGAAAGATACTCAGCCATCCATGGAGATCAGTTATTGCTGGACTGCTGACTTGCCATCAAAGGCACTCACGGGACTCTGCCAAGATCAATCAGAGGTAACAGAAGGGAAAGGAAGGAGCTGAGTGACTTATCATCCGGAGTGGTTGGGGAGCTGTTGACCATTATCAGACAAGAGATATAAGCTTCAGCACTACTGCCAATGAAGGTTAGAGGCTTCTGACATATAGAGCTCAAGAGAGACAATAGGGGAGAATCTGGAGATAACAAATCTAAGGAAATACAAAGGGTTAGGAACAGGCCTTAAGTAGTCCTATGATATCGTGACGTCTCTGTGACGGTCACACTACTATCCAACCAAACATCAACATACAAAGTCCGTGCATGGCTTGCTGATGGTCTGCGCGCAAAGCTGAAGGCTATGGAGCGTTTGTCTTGAAGTAATGGGTGTCTTGAGGAGTGGAGAGTGATTGTGGTTTCTGAGATTGCCGAGTAGGCCGGGAGTGCCGATGAGGAGGTCGCAGGTACAAATCTGACAGGTGTGGTCAAGGTATTGGGACGAACCCTGACAGGTGTCCAAATGAATTTAGACCTGGGCCATCCAAATTTGGGTACCTAATGTGCTGGGCCTAGCTGGCCAAGAAAAAAATACAGATGTTAGAATCCCATCTAGGAAAATATGGGCTGTGTCTGGTGGGGTCTGGCCCAATCCAAACTTTTCTCCTTGACCCCTGATTTTGTGTCTAAGCTTTTTTTCAACCTGATCCAGCAGACCTCCCCCCTATATTTGGGGGTCCTGGTGACAGCCATGTATGTGACTAGTGTGCACAGACCATATTTGGTTGTGCTTGGCAGCATAAGGCTGTGTACAATAAACCAGGCTGCTGTATAGGCATCACAACACCAGGTTGCTAATAAGTGTGATCTGGGTCACATATACAGACTAGGCCAGTCCTTTAACTGGGCACTTTGTGCCTGGTCAACACCACTAGGATATTCCATGTACATTCAGAATATAACTCTATCATGTGCCCGACATATTTGCACTGGGAACATTTTATGCGCATCTGAATGTAATCTTAACATGTTCCTGACATTTGCCCTGTTGAATGGGAAGGTTTGTGTTAGGGCTAACATCTGTCCTGCACCTGAACTCTGATCTGATAGTACCATAGGTTGCCTGACCCTTAGGGATGCTGGCAGCTGACATCATTATGTCTAGATATAACTGCTTCCTGTTTGACCAAGAGGATACTGAGATTGCCAAGCCAGGTAGAGGGGAGGATGGAAGGTTTGTATAGCAGAAGGGGAGTTGAGCTCAGTAGTTGTCTAGAACTGTGTGGACAGAAGTGTCAGGGCCACTCTGGCCTGAGCCTAATCAACACTCCAAATGAGTGTCTCTTTACGGTTCGTCTGTCCCAATGACCAGGCAACTGACTAAGATCTAGGGATAGCAGAGCTATCCTAGTCTCTAACGGCTAATGGAGGAGATCTATAATGATAACACTTACAATAATCCTTGATGGAGGTAAGGAAGAGTTATAAGAGATTTGTTTGGTTTTGAGGGAGGATGAGAGTTGAGTGAGTCGAGAATAGGAACGCTAAACCTTAGTTTGCTGGACTCCTCAGAGCTTGGCCAAGAAGCCTTTAGAAGGGACTCGGGCTGAGGAGAAAGTATGCAA
>Ga0307511_10005326_pt1 | contig 13104 bp, 6 predicted proteins | sample 13_EM_MG_FD_200266 | JGI IMG/M metagenome (GOLD analysis project Ga0307511, IMG submission 200266) | Populus trichocarpa ectomycorrhiza microbial communities from riparian zone in the Pacific Northwest, United States - 13_EM | ecosystem: Host-associated > Plants > Roots > Unclassified | place...
TTTATGAAAATTAATTAAAAAAATTGAATGTACAACAAAATCCTCTTATTATTCCGTAATTTTTTTTAATGTTATGTCTAATTAGTATACTAGAAGAATCAAACATACAAAATAGATAAAAAAAAATATTTGATCAAAGAGATAGAGACGAAAACATATATTAAATGTCTATGAGATAATCTTATAGTGAATTTTTATAACTACATTTCTTTTATTCCATAATAAATGTATCGTTAAGCTAGCATATGTGTGAAGTGAAATTATGTTTCCTAATAAAAATCTGGATTTATCTGATAATTTATTAATCTGGTCAAAATATAACTTTTAATTCATTATTTTTTTAATTTTTTATTATAAAAACAAGATTTTAATTTTTTCAAATTTATATTTTAATTTAGATCCACTCTTCTTATCCATAACATGTATCAATATAAGTATAATTAAGGTTAAAGAAAATAAAAACAAAAGTGTAAAAAGAAATTGTTTTCTTAATTTATTTTTCAAACCTCTCGCTCTCGTCTTCTCATATTTCGACAACATGGAAAACACGGAGATTTCTACGCCTATTACTACAAAACTCTTCTCTTTCACATTCAAACGTACCTTAACAACCGAAACTCCTGTCTCTCCTCTTCACTTTTCGCTTCTCGTACGTTTCTCTCCTTCTCTCCCTCTAATTTTTTGACAATTCTTCTCTCTCTTTTTTAAAATCTTTAATTAATTTTTGTATTTAGTTCTCTTTATCTTTCTTACGTTTTCTTGATCATCTTTTGGTGGGTTCTTTTCATTTATCTTGTGACTGCATGTCCCTAAATTTCAAGCCTTTTCTTCCCTTTTAATTGTATGTTTGTGTATAGTATATGTAGATCTTTTTGTGTTCTTGGGAAGCTTGTAATTGTTATTGCTGTTTCCAGGTGCTATTTTGATGTTAAAAATGTTTTTGTTTGAGTAAATTGTTGCTTTCAAATATTTGAGCTATTTTTCCCTTTTTTGACTGACTGGCCCTCCTTTTTTTTTGTTTTTTTTGATAAAGGTGTGATATTTAGGATTTTTTCTGTGTTTTTTGAGATGGGTTTTGATTGATTGGTGTTCTTGGATCTTGGGGAATTTGAATATTGGGATTTGGTTTGTTCTTCTATCTGTAAAATGGTTTTTTTTCCCTCGTTGTTAGAAACGTGATCATTTGTGTTTCTTGGTTCTCTACGGTGGACATTCTGATATCAGAATTTTCTCTCTCTAAATTTCTGGTATCAGACATGCCCTGACAAACAATTGCAATGTTTTTGTCTTTAATTATTATTCCCATTTTTCTACATGAAGAACGGAGTTTGAAAGTATTTTCTTCTTTTTACTGGTCCATTTGGATCTTGAAACTCTCCACCTTTCTCTCTCTTTTTACTGGTTTTAGATTGTAAAGATTTGAATTTGAGTGGTGAATTTTTCTGGTTTTTTGTTTTTCCACATTTGCATAGTAAAATTTGTTCTACTTTTAGTATTTAACCTTTTACTTTCTTTGTTTTGTTTTGGTTTCAAATACTTGTATAGGGCCCAGCTGGTCTTTCTTTTGTTCTGATTGTACCTTTTCCTCTCTTGGTTTCTTCTGTTTCAAACTCCATCATTGCTAATTGTTTGAATTTGATTTCATTGCAGCAGACTGGAGCAGAAAGCCACTGATACAGAAGCTTTGTCTTGACGGGTAAAGGGATTTGATCTCGTAGGACTCTCCAAATGCTAAGTTTTGGCAGGACCAGAACTCAGCCAAGGTCCAATAGATCTATGTCCCTTGGAGGTCAGTTTTATGGCTCACCATTTTGATTTTGAAATGCACCCTCTTAACTCCCTTGATGTTTATGGTGATGCAATTGTTTGGAGGTCAGTTTAATTTCTTTTTCTCACTCTGTGTTGCAGGCATGGATTTTTCAGATCCAAAAAGAAAAAATAATGTTGTAGGAAAGATTCTTTTGGCCGCTTCCCTAACAGCTGTATGTATAATTATGCTGAAACAATCTCCAACCTTTAATTCTCCAAGCCCGGTAACTCCATGTTCCTTTGTTCAATCTCTTTCTGTTAATTTTTAATTTAGTACCAAACATACCTGGTTTTTCCCTTGAAGCCGCAGAAATAGCATTTAAAAACTTCATGCATTTAAATAAGTTCAGCCATTGAGTTATGATTTGAGCTTATGACATTTCCTTAATGTGCTTTCTGATTTGTTGGTTTGTTTATTTCAGTTCTCTTTGCGTGAAGATGGGGTGATCCATGTCCTTGTGACAGGTGGTGCTGGCTACATTGGTTCCCATGCAGCATTGCGACTTTTGAAGGATGGTTACCGAGTAACCATAGTGGTATGTTCATCACAAGAAATTTAGTAGCTTCCTTTTGAGATCTCTTATTGCTGTGATTTTTAATTTTTTCTTGGTCTTTTAAGTTTAAGATTTTCATATTGTTAACAGGACAACCTTTCTCGAGGAAACTTAGGTGCAGTCAAGGTTTTACAAGAGTTATTTCCTGAGCCTGGGAGGCTTCAGTTTATATATGCTGACTTGGGAGAGCCTAAAACTGTATCCTTATTATTTGATATATAATATATATAGCCTATTTTAGGTTGTTTTTAAAGACAGTTGAACTTGGATATTGCAACTTGTTTCCTTTACCAAATTTTCAGGTTAACAGCATCTTTTCACAAAATGCATTTGATGCTGTGATGCATTTTGCAGCAGTTGCATATGTTGGGGAAAGCACCGTGTACCCCCTTAAGTAAGTTTTCTATGTGGTCTGAATTAAACCTTTCCTGTTTCTATTGAACTTGCTTCAATTTTTTTTTTTGGGTGATGACAGGTTTAAATATTTTTTTTCCATGTGGCAATGGTAGTAACAAGAATAAAAGGCTTTGCTGAAACTTCTTTTGGCATAAGGGATTTCTTTGATAACTTAAAAATATGGTTTGCATTCGAGAATTGCAAGATTAGATGACAAGATAATGTCTTTAAATTATAGCAGGGTAGCAGATTCATGCCCTTATTTTGATAAAACTGGAGGCAAACGAGCTTCTCTTTAATGAAGTGAACAAACATTAAGAGAATGGAAGAAATTATCTTCTAATGCTGGTAATGAGTGATATTTGGATTCAAAACTTAAAGCATAACCTTGTACCTGAATCACTTCTATATTTTTTCTTCTGTAAGGGAACAAGAGGGGAAGTGAATGTACTAGATAGCAGAAAGGAAAGAATTAGGTGAACTTTTAGCCATAAGCAAAATCCCTTTCTTTGAAAGTTAAGATTATTTTTGTCATTGATAGTACAGGGCATGGGAAAAGTTGTGTTGTTTGACAGCCTTTCCTTCAGAGCTTGTTTTCAAAATATACAGGGCATTGTACAAACATACCGCATAATAGATTAGGAAAGCCATGTTTGGTAGGAACTTTGATTGTATCTGCATATTTTGTTTCTCAGTTCAATAATCATAAGAAAACCCGCTGGCAGCTATAGAGTACAGAAAATTGCTTTTGGAAACTGATATAATGTAAATCAAGTTAGAGACTTGAATTTTCTTTTATCAAATATTTCATTTTTATACAGATGTATGGATCACCTCTTAACTATAATCCAATATTCTCTATTGATATCAAAATTAATACCCTTGATCGTATGTGTCCTTAATGATGATATGTTTGTTCTTGCTGTGCAGGTACTATCACAACATTACATCAAATACCTTGGTAGTGTTGGAGTCAATGGCTGCAAATGATGTAAAGACTTTGATATATTCAAGCACATGTGCAACATATGGGGAGCCTGAAAAGATGCCTATTACTGAAGACACTCCACAGGTTTGATTTATAAACTTGCTAACCAGCATTTTTAATTCATCTGTTTGTCCAGTCTAAGCTTAATTCAGGACAAGAGAGCACAAGAATGATATGCGACGACTCGTTTTACTTCACACCAGGTTACATGCTAGGTGACTGATTTATATTTTCCCCCCAACTCAGGTACCCATTAATCCATATGGAAAAGCTAAGAAGATGGCAGAAGATATCATCCTTGACTTCTCTAAAAATTCAGACATGGCAATTATGATATTGAGGTTGGTATTGAGTTCCCTTGTCCCTTTTCTTGAAAGTGTTGACTTTCCAATTGTTGATCTATTTTTGTTGTTATTTTGAAAGTATTTCTCAAATGCTTTTCATTCAATTTACTAGTTGATCTCTAGTTTTTGTTGTTTTTGAAGTATTTCTCAAATGCCCTTTTTTCAGTTTTTGAACTCACTGCAGAAGATGAGGCTTTGAATTCAATTGATAACTCAAAGCAACATCCCTGTCCTGAAATGAAAGTTTAATAATAAGAATTTCTCACTCTTAAAGGTATGAATTGACAAATGCTTTTCTGACCAAATTTCAGATACTTCAATGTGATTGGATCAGATCCAGATGGAAGGTTAGGTGAGGCTCCTAGACCTGAACTGCGTGAGCACGGACGAATTTCTGGTGCTTGTTTTGATGCTGCTCGTGGTATTGTTGCTGGACTAAAGGTATTTTGATTTTGATTTGACCTTGAATTTTTCCCTTTTAGATCAAAATTGCAACTTCACTGTTGAGTTGTTTCAAGGCTATGCTGCAGTTGGTAAAAAAGAGATTTTCTTCATTCGATCATTTGGAAAACAAATGTACACGGTGTCTTCCTGCTTGGTTATTGATATTACTTTGATTTTCAGAACCTGGTTGGTTTAGTTTTAGGTGCCTGATTTCCTTGGTTGCTGAAAATTTAGACAGTTTGGGAGTCTTAGAATCAGGTTACTGGGACATTTATTGAGGTTTCACACCTAAAGGCTGTGTTGTTATCTGCTTGCTTCCCTCTGTGTTGTGCCATTTAGACAAAAAGCATGCTCCCTGCTCTGTCGTGTTCTTACGTTATGATGAATGAAATTCTCAGAATGTTGGTGTTTTCACTTTGCAGGTTAAAGGAACGGACTATAAGACACACGATGGAACTTGTATAAGAGATTATATCGATGTTACTGATCTTGTTGATGCTCATGTTAAAGCACTTGAAAAGGCAATGCCTGGGAAAGTTGGAATCTACAATGTTGGCACTGGAATGGGTGGGTAACCAGTTCCCCTGTTCACTGAGCCGCTTTTCATTGATCTTGTGTTCTCAAGATTTTTTTTTTTATTTTTTTTTATCAGGTAGATCAGTCAACGAGTTTGTACATGCATGTAAAAAGGCAACCGGTGTAGATATCAAAGTAGACTATTTACCTCGCCGGCCTGGTGACTATGCTGAAGTGTTTAGTGACCCATCAAAAATTAACCGTGAGCTGAACTGGACAGCACAATACACTGATCTCCAAAAGAGTTTACAGGTTGCATGGAGATGGCAAAAATCACATCAAAATGGGTATGGATCCCCTTTGGTGATGGCTTCTTGAACATTTAGGGAAGAGTCCGTAGCAGAAATTAACTCGGTCCACAGACCCCACGCAGCACTGACCTCAGCTGTGTTTCTATTCTCTCTTAGAAGAGGGGTTTCAGATGAAAGATCATTTATTCACCTAAAATATAGTGTTAGGAGCGGCCAATTCATTAGATGTATTCGAACAGATATTATCTCAATAATATGATGCCTTGGTGCAGGTATAGCTTCTATTGATCTACCCTCTTGGTTATACCCATCATTTTTCGAAGTTCTTTCTCTGAGAATGGACACTGGATAGTTTGCTTCCAGAATCATTTCATTTAGCCAAGTTAACCTCAGTTTCACCGAAGGAGATCATTGAAACTGCTAGGGTTACAAGGTTCTAGCTTATAAGATTGTCTGACTGAATTGGCAAGTTGCCCTAGTTGAATAGACTGGTCCATCTAGCTCTGAAAATGATGGTACTATGTTGTCACTGCAATCACATAATTTATGCAAAACTTGTCTGTCAGATGTCAACGCAATCTTTGAAGAGGAAAGAGTGAATTGTTCTTTGATCCTCTGTTTTTAGTGAAGATTTGATTTTAATAAGCCAATATTGAGTCCCTGTATTTTCATATGTTTGTAGTTTAGTCCTTCTATTGTTTTTTTTTCATGAAAATTAAGTTTTTTTACTAAATACCCTTCATTTCTAATCAAAATTTCCAATCTCACCTTCTATAAACAAAATTAGAAGGATATGCAAGAAATCTTAAAAAGAATTCAGTCACCTTTGGTCAAGTGACTGACTTGTGATTTTCAAGACTAGATGTACTATCTTAGAATTATCATCAAAACAAGGACTAAACTATAATTTACCCTGTAGAAAAGTTGTAGAAGATTAATGGAAATAGTCAAAGCAAGTTTTACAGGAAATCAAGGCCAACGTTCAATAGAAACACCTAGAAGACTGACTTGAAAAATGTCAAGCAGACATGAAGGAAAGCTATGGTCTCTATGTATAAAAATCCATTGAAAAACCTAGAAGACTGACCTGAAAAAAGTCAAGCAGCCATTAAAGAAAGCTATGGTCTACAATGGATAAAAATCCCAACGAGTGGTTGGAAAATGTACACATAAAAAGTAATGTAGATCAAAATATCTAGCACTTGTTTGACATGTATAAATACGCCAAGGATTTCCACTTTTTGGTGTGTCTTACAGTAGATACCAAGATTCTTTGCTTCTGCAGGCCATTCAATCAATTCCAAATTATCAATTTCTCTCAATCCCAGTTTTTTGTTTATTTCAAAACTTGTAAATTGCAGCAAGCGGATTGGTGTTTTGAGAGCTAGCTATGTCAGTTGGCACACCTCAAGTTTTCCACCATATGCTGATGGCAACTTGTAAGGAAAAGCAAGCTTATCTAGTCCATTATGCTTGCTGATAACTAATCCATATTCATTAAAGGTTATCTCTCACTCTCACTCTATCTCTCTCTTCTCTTTTATTGTTTGAAGTATGATTACAGCTTATGGAAGATCATTGTCAGCTGTGTGCATTTATGTGCTAGGCCACTCCTGCTTAATTTGTCTCTTGCTGGTCTTGATGTTACCACGTCCTTTTCTTATGTGCAGCATGGAGATTTAAAAATCTTCTATGGGTATTAAAAAACACCCACTAGACATTGAAAATTGGTGATTGAAATCACTGTTCGATATATCTGAAGCCACAGGCTTCAATGCATAATTGGTGATGGTTTTGTTGACAACTGTAAAACCAGAATCATGCCAAGTATACCTGATGAACCTGGCCTCACAAGTTAATCCAGTAAATTTAGAATCTAAAATTTAATTCGGATGAAGTTTTTAGTTAAAATAAACTAAATATTTACATGGTGAAATTTAATTGATCCGGACAAATATTTAGTGTCCGGTTGATTCAGTTGATCCGGCCAAGTGTTTAGTGTCTGGTTGATTCATCCAAGCTAGGCATGATCAACGCTGGATTTTTATTTTTATTAAAAAAAAAAAAAAACAAGGCAATGCAATTTAAAAAAAAACAGTTGATTCGGTGAATCTTGGATTAGTTCTTAAATTGGATTTCCATAAAACAACTACGATACCGAGAGTTTGTTATGTCTATGAGACAATATATTCTGTGATTGAGGTTTTTGATCATGTGTGAACCAGCTAGATACAATAATTTTTATGTATAATAGTAGCCCTCTTCAAATTATTGAAAGAAATAGGAAGACAAGCAAGATATTATATCATCATAACATGATCTGGAAACATTTTAGAATGCTGCTAGCAGTGCTCTGCAATAATTTTGCACTGATACAGTTGTCTTTTCCTTTCCAAAATACAGCTACCAAATTTGTTTGATCATGCAGCCTGGGACTGAAAAATCATCCTGAAAATGAAAGCTTCAATGTCTGCAACACTCTCTGTAGTTTCAGCCCTACTGTTGCTAGTGTCATTGGCAGCTTCTGATACAGTTCTTGACAGGTTTCTACAGTGTCTTCCTAGCCATAGCCATCCTTCTCACCCAATCTCTCAAGCAATCTATAGTAACACAAATCCCTCTTTTGAGTCTATCTTGCAAGCACTGATAAAAAACCGTAGATTTTTGACTCCTGCAACCCCAAAACCACTTGCGATCATCGCAGCCGTCCATGAATCCCATGTCCAAGCAACAGTTATTTGCGCAAAGTCTAATGGCTTGCAAATTAGAATCCGGAGTGGTGGCCATGATTATGAGGGCCTTTCTTATGTATCTGCAGTCCCATTCGTCATCCTCGACATGTTCAATCTTCGATCCATCGACATAGACATAGCGAGTGAGACAGCATGGGTTCAATCTGGGGCAACTCTTGGTGAACTTTACTACAATATTGCCAGCAAGAGTAATATTCATGGCTTCCCAGCTGGTGTTTGCCCTACTGTTGGTATAGGTGGTCACTTTAGTGGAGGGGGCTTTGGGACCATGATGAGAAAATATGGCCTTTCTGTGGATAACATCATTGATGCACAATTAGTAGATGTCAATGGCAATATCCTTAATAGGAAGACAATGGGGGAGGATCTCTTTTGGGCAATTAGAGGAGGTGGAGCAAGCTTTGGAGTCATTCTTTCTTGGAAGATCAGTTTGGTTCAAGTTCCTCCCACAGTGACTGCATTCAGGGTTGCTAGGACCTTGGAGGAAGGAGCAACTGATGTGTTTTACAAGTGGCAACTAGTTGCTAGCAAAATAGACAAGGATCTTTTCATTAGAGCAATGTCACAAGTTGTCAAAGGAAGCAGTGGGGGTTCTAAAAGAATTAGCATCTCTTTCATTGGCCTCTTTCTAGGACAAAGTGGAGCACTCCTTTCCTTGCTGAGCAAGAGCTTCCCCGAGTTAGGTTTGCAGCAAAAAGACTGCAAGGAAATGAGATGGATAGAGTCTGTAGTTTTCTGGGCAAACCTTCCAAATGCAACATCAACTGGTGTTCTACTCAACAGGCCAAACCAAGCAAGCTTTTTCAAAAAGAAATCTGATTTTGTGAAATATGTCATTCCTAAGAATGCTTTGGAAAGCATATGGAAGGTGATGATCAAGGTAGAGCCAATATGGATGCAATGGAATCCTTATGGAGGAAGAATGGATGAGATTTCGGCAACGGCAACTCCATTCCCTCATAGAGCGGGAAACCTGTTCAAAATCGAGTACTCCACAACCTGGATCGAAGAAGGAATTGAGGCCACCAATCACCATACAAGTTTGTTAAGACAACTGCATGATGCAATGGCTCCTTATGTCAGCAAGTATCCAAGAGAAGCATTTCTCAACTACAGGGATCTTGATATCGGTAGCAATCCTAGCAACCAGACCATCTTTGAGGAAGCTAAAGTTTACGGGAGCAAGTATTTTAAGGACAATTTTCTTAGGCTGGTGACAGTGAAGTCAAGGGTGGATCCTGATAATTTCTTCAAGAATGAACAAAGCATCCCAGTTAATTTTGCACGAGTAAAAGCCTGAATGGTAGTAGTTATAAAAGCATCAGAGGGTATCATATCTGGGGGTGGACATTCCTCCAAGTTGATTAATTTGGTTTCTATTTCGTACTATCCACCACCCTAAAATGCTGAGATGCACATGGAAAAAGACTTAAATCATTGGTTTATTAGGTCAACCTGTAAGTTATTAGATTACCCTGTAAATCAGCAGATCAATTATTTTTATTAAAACAAATGCATTTTATTCTTGTTTTTTAGTGTTGACATGATTAGATTTAAACTAAGTTTATTCAACTAAATTTAGATAATTAAAAACTCGAATTGAATCGTTGGAAACCGCGTTATTCAACGTATTATTTTTCAAATATTGTTTTTTTAGTTTATTTTTTTTAATGAGAAAGTGCTATTTAACATAAGAGAAAAAATAATAAAGCAGAACAAACAGATATTACCATATTCATAAGAGAAAAAAATAATAAAGCAGAACAAACAGATATTACCATATTCATAAGAGAAAAAAATAATAAAGCAGAACAAATAGATAATTCAAGCTGATAACATAAACACCTAAGCAGAAGAAAGTTGTTAATTTCTTCATCTGGACATTTGCTTTTGCATAAAATCTTTCACTTCCTTGATAAACAAAGAAAACTCAGGCACACAAGGAAAAAGGTAAAATGAATGGAATGCGTTGTCATACTCCACTAAATACACTTCTTTTCCACTTTTCTTCAGTCCCTCGCAGTACCTCTTTTGCCAGTCCTGGAGAGGATCCAACCCCCCAATAATAACAAGAACTGCAGGGAATTCAAGCTCTGAAATGTCAACAGAGTTAGGCCCAAAAACATTCGACACCTGATGGTCCCGATTCGAACCCTCTGGCAGAAACGATCTCCACATCCAGTCTGTAGTATCCATTGGAACAATGGGATCTCTGGAAAGCTTGATTTCAGATCCTGTACGCTCTTCTCCTCCAAAGAATGGCTGTATGGCTATAACTCCATTCAGTTTTATGTTGGAAAGTTCATATTTGCTAGCCTTTAGTGCCATGTGATGAGCTAGATTGCCACCAGCACTGTCTCCAGCAACAAAACTGTGCTTGAGATTGGCATGGTTTGGAAGGACTTCAAGGTATGATATATCAATAAATTTTATAACATCAAAACCGTCTTCATATTGGCATGGATACCTATGCTCAGGAGCCAGCCTGTAGTTTACAGAGATGATGACTGCAGGTAGCAGGCGGGCGAGCCTGTAGCATAAATCATCAAACAGCTTTGAATTGGCCGCCATGCAGACGAACCCACTCCCGTGGAAGTAGAAAATAACTGGGATGTTAACTTCATTGTCGGTGGTTGAAGTTCTGAAGACGGGGTTGTAGAGGCGGAACCAAAGGTTGCGGTCTTCATCAATAGTGAAATCAGTGGTTGTGACACCATCTATGGGCTTGTCAGGCGATGGAGAGGTTTTATAGTCGAGAAAGTTGAGCAAGAGGCGGTTCAGAGATCCATCAGAGCGACGAATCATGACTTTAAAGGTGAAGGAGATGAGGGATGTAAAGAGCCTTACCTTCCATGGGAGGTCAGCTGAGTTTTGAGACATTTTCTTCTCTTCTTTTTAGTTCAGGCTTTGGTACTGTTGTTTTATGAACAGATTAAGAAGAAGAATATGTTGAGAGTTGAAACAAATGACAACACTCATGACACCATTTATGATGGGTAGGGTTTTGGCAGCTGAAAGACCATTAAATGGTTGCAGAAGTTGTCTTGGGTTGGCATTTGATGACTTTTTTTTAAAGATACAATTATTTTAAAGAACCATACCTTACAAAAATAAAAGTATATATTTTTATATGGTCCCACTAAAAAAACCAATTACACCTCCAAATCAAACACCCTCTAAGAGTCTGTTTGGAAACGCGGTTGAAACGGCGTTCCCTCAAATTTTAATTTTTTTAATTAAATTTTTTTATATTTTTAGATCGTTTTGATGTGCTGATTTTAAAAATAATTTTTTTAAAAAAATAAAAAATATTATTTTAATGTATTTCTAAAAAAAAAAACACTTTGAACTATAATCGATACCACAATCCCAAACAGACCTAAATAGAGAGAGCCAAAGCATGTCAAGCCAAAAAGAGAGAAACACAAAAGTGAAAAAGAGGAATCCCATAAATTTTTTGAAGTATTTGGGAGAGAATATGTGTGGTGTTTATTTATATTAGTAGAGAGATTTTCAATTGTTCTCCTAAGTGGTTGTTGTCATAATTTAATTTTTGATTTTTTTGATTTTGATTTTGATTTTTATAAAATAAAAAGAAAATGAAATGGAAGAATTGGAATGAATGAAGAAATATTGAGATTTGGGTCAAGACATCACAAATAGGAAGTTTTTGAGGATCAATTAGGGAGGAATTGTAAATTTAGGGTTCAATTTTGCTAGAAATTGGTCCGTCTAAAGTCTAAGAAAAATCCTCATCAGTAAGGAGATTCTTATTTTATTAGGTAAATCTTATTCGCTCTAACGTCAACAAACAAAAAGAACTAACTATTATTTAATTTTAGGAATACGTCTTACGTATAAGTTCGTAATTCTAGATATTAAAAGAAAACAAAATAATTTTTTGATATTTTTGAAATATTGACCTAATTCTCATGACTTTAATAAACTGGTTATTAAAGCTAAAAAATACATGCTAATACATATTTTTTTGAATTTTTTTTTGTTGTATGAAAACATGATATGATTTTTTTATATTTTGAGAGACTTGGCCGTATACATGAAAACAAAATATATATATTTAAAAAAAATATTTCAGAGAAAACTAGGTATTTTAATACCGAATTTGTATCTTTACAGTATAAAAATACAAACCAATATTAATCAAAATTTGTAGAAAAATACACAAAAGAATCAAATTTTTTTTTAGGATTTCTAGAATTTTTTTGTAAAATATATAATATAATATAATATAATATTATTATTTTATATTGGGTTGGGCTTAACCCAGTCATATGGGCTGAGCCCAACCTGATTGGGCAAAGTCTGGCCCTAAAGGAAACTGAGCTGAGACAGGCCCAAAGTAAACTAGGCTGAAACTAGCCCATGAGGAAGACCTCTTTTCTACAAGGCTGGACTCAGCCCAGTTGTGTGGGCTGGACAGAAAATAACTAGCCGGTTACTGTGCTGAGCATAATAACCAGTTAATTACAATTAGCTGGTTACTGTGCTAATTATATTTCATTTGCTGCAGAACGTGAATTGTTCACGTTCTGCATGCAAACGAAACAAACAAGTAAGAGGGAACAAAGAAGGGGAGAAGATTACTTGGAGTGAGGGAGCGTGGTTGCTGTCGTTGGCGGTGGAAAAATGGTGGTTGCTGCGGTTGTTCTTCCCTTGTTTCCTTTTCCTTTTTCTTTTATGTTTTTCTTTGTTTTTGCTTCTCTGTTCCTTTTCTCTTCTTTCGTTTTTCGCTGACTTTCCCCTATTTCCTTTATCCCTGGTTTCCTTGTTCTTGTTTCTGCTTCTATTTTTTCCCTCCTTCTTTCCCCTCTGTTCTCCTCTGTTTCCTTCTGCTTTCCCCCCCTATGTTTCTCTCTTTCTTTCTATTTTTCTTCGTTCTCCTTTCCCTCAAATCTCCTCAATGTTCTCTCAATGTTTTTTGTCATCCTTCTAGTCCTCTTTCTATTTTCTCTCTTTTTTTTTCGTCTG
>Ga0307511_10005327_pt1 | contig 13103 bp, 10 predicted proteins | sample 13_EM_MG_FD_200266 | JGI IMG/M metagenome (GOLD analysis project Ga0307511, IMG submission 200266) | Populus trichocarpa ectomycorrhiza microbial communities from riparian zone in the Pacific Northwest, United States - 13_EM | ecosystem: Host-associated > Plants > Roots > Unclassified | place...
AAGCCCGGACATAGTGCTCGATCTTGGCCACGATACGTGCGTTTGTTTTATCCACGTCTGTCCAAAGTTGGCGTTTCAAGATCTCGATGTCGTTGCGTAGTCCAACATTACCTTCACGAATCGCCGTGTAGTCTACGAGTCCCGCACCGATACCTCCGATCATGAAGGATTGCGGAAGCGCCGAGAACGGGAAAAGGGCGGCATACTCGCCGTCGGATAGAATGCATTTATCGTAGATTTTCTGAAGGCAACTGTCGCCACTGACAGCTACGTATTCTGTGACTACCGGATCGATTTCCACAAATGGTGTGCCACCATCATGTAAGGCACGCCCGAAAACAGCTACCTTCGGTTCTTGTTCGTAAGCACGCTGGTAGCCGCTGCCTATGAAGTTGGCTCCTTCGTGAAATAATGGTCCACGCGTGATGTACCCTCGGCACAGCACGGCCTCATGCAGGAATCGGACAGTAACCCCCCAACACTTCCCCAATAGGTTGGCTAGCCCAGCGGGTGAGACTTCAGCGGAAACAATCAGCGAATCAGAAACTTGCGTGGCTCGGAAACCCAGATCGCGCGACAAACACGGGCTTTGTGGGCACGCGATTGGTCCGTTTGCAGCGATCTGCTCCTGATCTGAAGATGCCTGAAACTTCTCTAGAAGCCCAAGTAGATCAGATAATTGAGGGCGGCCGAGTTCTGCCGCCGCGACACGGTTCTTGAAACCGAGAATATCGATGAACGCGACAAATTTGTCGTCAAACGTCGGCAAGGTTATTCACCTTCAAAAAATGACGATAGAATACTGTACTTCGTGAAGGCTGGGTTGTATATACGCTGCGGCGGCCTTTTTACAGTGATCTCTAAGGAGTATGCGTCTAAGCGATTTTGCGATTGGAGACGCTTTGCCGCCTCAGAGTGACAGTGTCATCCCGCGGTTTCTGCTGGGGGTCCTTCGACCGCCCTCAGCCCCTCCGGGCCATCGGCGGCTCAGGATGGCCGTGTTTGATTGCTACCGCTCGGGGTAGAGGAAAAACAGTTCGTTCTTCCTCACGAACGCGTTCCGCAGCAGGAAAACGTACGGCCGCTGGCTCTTGTACGTCATCAGCACTTCGGTTTTCGTTTTCTGCACGGCGGTGGATAGGCCATATGTCGCCCAGGAGAAGGCCTGCATCCGCGCCGGAGGCAACAACGCTCGGCTGGGCATCTTCATGAAAGAGGTGTGGATGCGGCTGCGGGTGGTGTGGACGAGATAGCCGAGGCGGGACGGGTGGAGCTGGAGCTCGTCGAGGGCTACGTCGGTGATCTCGGCGGCGGCGCTGTGATCGGGGTGGAGATCGAACGGCACGGGGGCGATGACCGTCGTCGGCTGTACCTGGGCAACGACCTTCTTGATGTCGTGCATCAGGCTGGCGTAGCTGTACTCGGCCCGAGGGCTCACGGCGTCGGCGTAGGGGACGCTGTTCTCGCGTGTGGCTCTCGAACGAACGATGGCGCCGGGATGATCGACCATCGTGCGCAGGCCGCGATCGGGGTAGCCGAGGACGAAGTAGTGATCGCGCGGAATGCCGAGAATGTGCATGGCCTTGCGGGCCTCACTGATGCGCACGTTGCCGACGCCGAGGTAGTCGGCGGCCTTCGGCTCCAGCGTCTTGTACATCAGGCGGGCGGAGAAGCGATTGCAGTCGCCGGCGGTGAGGAAGACGACGTAGACGTCGGCGCCGTTGGCCAGGGCATCGATGGCGTAGCCGCCGGCACCGATCGATTCGTCATCGATGTGCGGCGCGATGATCAAAACGCGGTCCTGCCGCGCAGCCGCATGGAGCCGCGGGTACTGCTGCATTTTGACGTCGCTGGCGCGAGCAGGATTGAGCAATAACATCGTTGCAAAGGCGATCAGGGTGAAAAACATGGGGGCGAACGCGGGGGATTATACGGGTTGTGGGTGGGGGAGGTTGCTTGCGCTGTCTCGTGGTCTCGCAGTTTCGCGGTCGCGCGGTCTTCTCGGGGTTCTACCGCGCGACCGCGTAACCGCGAGACCACGAGACAGCAACGACATCAGAACCCGTACCTCAATTCCACGGTCAGCGATCGTCCGTCCATATTCGGGCTGAATCCCGATTGCTGGGCGGCGGGGCGGTCGCCGGTGACCTGGGCGAATTCGGCGGCGAGGCGGACGTTTGGTTTCAGGTCGTGCATCCAGGCCAGCAGCCAGGCGTGGCCATGCTCGGAATTGTCCTCGGAGACTCCATCGCGATCGGTCGTGGAGAAGGTGTCGAAGCGGATCGAGTAGCGATCGTTGCCGCGCTTGTAGGACGTGAGGAGATACCAGGTCGCGAAATCGGCCTGGACGAAATGCGGCGGCTCGCCCATTCCGGTCACGCCCCAGCAGTATTCGGCGGCGAACGTGGCGGGCGAGGTGAGGCCGATCTGGGCGGCAGCGATGTTGAAGTGCGTCTGCCAGGAATACTCGCCGCGATACTCCTCGCGATCGCCGCGGTTGTCGACGCGCGTGAGCTGCATCATGGCGCGCTCCGGGAGCTGCAGACGAAGGCGCGCGCTAACGCCGGTGCGTCCGTCAAGGTCTCGTTCGAAGGGAACCGTGCCATCGTGACGCTGATCGTCGAAGTCGGTCGGTAACGAGAAGAGCGGCGGCAACGGGAGGACTTCGTTGTAGACGCTCGGTCGATTTCCGATGCTCCAGCCGCGCCAGGCCAGCATCGCGCCCATGGTGTCGTTATCGCGAAAGGCAGTCGCTCCGGCGGTGACGTAAAAGTTCGGCCGCCAGGCCAGATCGACGCCGACGGGACGCAGCTCTTCCCCGATCCAGGTGTTCAGCGGCGAGAAGTTGACGGTGTAGGGCGACGTCCAGAGCGGATCGGTGTTCTCGCGTGACGTGCCGAGGAAGAACTGTCCGGCGCGAAGCTCGAAGTGCTCGGAGTGGAGATCGACGTAGGCTTCGACCAGACCGGCTCGTTTGCCGTGCGAGCCCGATTGATCGTGGCGCGCGACGCCGTGCGCGTGGATGTCGAGCCACGATGTTGGTGCCCACTCCGCGCCGATCTGCGCGACGCCAAGCGTGACCATTCGATGGTCAGTGACGCCTGCGGCACCTGTGTCGAACCGGCCGAACCCGCCCTGCAGCCACGATGACTGGCCGCTGGTGTAGACCTCGCGCGCGGAGAGAAATCCGTGAAGCTGGAAGGTTGACTGGGCGAACACAGGCGCCGTGAGCGCGAGCGTGAGGAAGGCAAGACGGAAGTTTCGCATCGAGGCGAATCTTAGCCTGCGGCTCCGCCGCCGCATCAAAAGCTGTAGCGATACTCCGCTGTGATCGTCGAGCCGCCGGTTCGTCCGTCGACGATGCGCGGCGCGTAGAAGACGACGACGCCGGGGCGGTCGCCGGAGACGCGGACGTATTCGAGGCCGGCGCGCGAGCGGGCGTTCATCTCGTGAAACCAGGCCACCGTCCAGGCGTGTCCGCTCTCGCGGGCCAGATCGGGATTGGCAGGGGCATCGTTCTTCGTGGAGAAACGCTCGATGCGGCCGCTGATGCGCTCCTTGCCGATCTTGTGCGAAACGAGCAGGTAGGCGGTGTCGAAATCCATGGTGAAGCTGCCGCCGGGGAAGCCGACTGCGGTGGAGCCCTTCGCCCATTCCGCGGCCACGGTCGTGTCCATCGTCGAGCCGATCTCGCCGCTGACGATGTTGAAACGCGTCAGCCACGGCTCCTGTCCCTTGACGTCGGTCGGCGAGAGTGTGGCGCGATTGTCGATGTGCGTCACCTGCAACATGGCCCGCTCGGGAAGGGTGACGCGGATGCGCTCCGAGTAGCCGTTCCTGCCGTCGAGATCCTCGCCGAATGGACGCGTCGAGGCTGGCTCCGGCGTCGGCAGATCCTCGTGATAGACGGCCAGGTAGTTGCCGAATGTCCAGCCGCGATTGGCCAGCAGCGTTCCCATCGTGTCGTTTTCGCGGAAGGCGGTTCCGCCAATGGTCAGGTAGAAGTTCGGCGACCATTGCAGGTCGACGCCGACCGGCCGCACTTCCTGCGCCATCCACGAATTCAGCGCCGAGTAGGTGATGGTGTACTTCGATGTCCAGAGCGGATCGGTGTTCTCGCGCGAGGTCGGCAGCCAGAATTCGCCGGCGCGCAGGCGGAAGTGATCGTTGTAGATGTCGGCATAGGCCTGCACGATACCGGCGCGTTTGCCGCCTACTGAGCCGGACTGCTGGTGCCGCGCCACGCCGTCAGCGTGAAGCAGCAGCCACGAGGTGGGCATCCAGTCCAGGCCGAGTTGTGCGCCGGCGATGCTGGTCGTTCGATGATCGTTGCTGCTGTCCGCACCGACATCGAATCGTCCTACGCCGGCCTGAAGCCACGAAGGCTGGGCATTGACGTAGATTTCGCGTGCGGTCAGGTAGCCATGAAACTGCAGCGATTGGGCGCTCATGGATGTGGCGGCGCCGAGGAAAAGAAGCGCGAGCGTTTTTCGCATGGTGCAAATTGTAGTCGGCTAGAGCGTTCTGGGGTCACGCCACAGACCGACTTCCCTTTTTCCGTAGTCGATGGTTACCAGGAACTTCGAGAGGATGCGATTGCCGATGCGTGCCTCGGATACATCCGCCAGCCGGACATCGACGCTACCCAGATCGGCGCCAGCAAGCTGAACCCGTGTATGCACGCGCCCCGCCACCGCGCTCCCGCGCGGGAGAACCAGCGTGTCGGGCGAGGTCGTATCGAGCAGTGCCTCGATGGTTTTTCCGTTGACGACGATGCTGACTCGAGGTCCATCCGCGAAGGGATAGATCGTCATCAGCTCGGGATGGATCCCTTCCTTCTGGTAGATGATCAGCCCCGAGGCGTAGTCGATCGAGACGGCCCGATTGCCCCAGACGTCGGCGCCGATGATGCCGTCGGCAACTCCGTGAAGGTCCATCAACACTGGCGTGAAGCGAAGCGCCTCCTTCTCGTTGAGCTGCAGCGATCGCATGCCGCGCCACGCAGCGGGAGGGAGGGCGGCGGCGAAGCGGCTGTCGAGCGTCGTGCGCGGCGAGGTTCCGAAGATAAATTGCCCCGGCCTGCCATCGACTGTCGCCGAGGGGAGGAATAGCAGATTGTTGCGAACGACGAAGGAGAGATTGACCTCCTCGCCGATCGGTTCGTCAGCCCATGGCGGCGTGAACGAGCACGACATGCAGAGCATCAGCGTTGCGACAGCGAGAAATTTCGAGTACATAGCGGCGGCTTTGCCACGTGCAACAAGAAGACCCGGAGGAATGATGCTGAGTGAATTCAAGAATGAGCCGCTGACTGACTTTAGCAAACCGGAAGAGAAAGCGGCGATGGAAGCAGCGCTGACCACGGTCAAGGCTGAGTTTGGCCGCGAGTACCCGGTCGTGATCGGTGGCGAGAGGATCACGGGATTGAAGACCTACGATTCGATCAACCCGTCGCACAAGTCGCAGCTCCTGGGTCGATTCAACAAGGCGACGAAGGAACATGTCGAACAGGCTCTCGACGCGGCCTGGAAGGCGTTCGAATCGTGGAAGCGGCAGCCGCTCGACGTCCGCGCCGGTCTGCTGGTGAAGACTGCCGCGCTGCTCCGCGAGCGGAAGCACGAGTTCTCGGCGACGATGGTTTACGAAGTCGGTAAGACGTGGCCCGAGGCCGACGCCGATACGGCTGAAGCAATCGACTTTTTGGAGTTCTACGCCAGAGAAGCGTATCGCTGGGGCGGCGAGCAGCCGATCACGAAGATCGCCTCCGAGGACAACGCCCTCGTCTACGTCCCCCTCGGCGTCGGCGGCGTGATCCCCCCGTGGAACTTCCCGCTGGCCATCATGGCCGGCATGACCACAGCCGCCGTCGGCACCGGCAACTGTGTCATCCTCAAGCCGTCGTCGGATGCGCCGTGGATCGCCTGGCGTTTCTTCGCCCTGCTGGAAGAAGCGGGGATGCCTGCGGGAGTCGTCAACTTCCTGAGCGGCTCCGGCGCCGAGGTCGGCGACCCGCTGGTCATGAGCCCGCGACTTCGGTTCATCTCCTTTACTGGCTCGAAGGAAGTCGGACTGCACATCAACGAGGAAGCGGCCAAGACGAAGCCTGGCCAGCTCTGGATCAAGCGCGTGGTGGCAGAGATGGGCGGCAAGGACGCCATCATCGTCGATCGCGATTGGAAGAATCTCGATGAGGCTGCCACCGCGGTCGTGGCCTCGGCGTTCGGTTTCCAGGGGCAGAAGTGCTCGGCCTGCTCGCGGCTGATCGTCGACGATGCCATCTACGACAAGTTCGTGCCGATGGTAGTGGAGAAGACGAAGGCGCTGAAGATCGGTGCGCCGGAAGAAGGATCGACGCAGATCGGTCCGGTGGTGAACGAGTCGGCCATGCGCAAGATCAAGGAGTACATCGAGAAAGGGAAGAGCGAGGGCGGGAAGCTGCTGGCCGGCGGCGAAGTTCGCGACGCGGAGGGCTTCTATCTCGAGCCGACTGTGATCGGCGATGTCGCTGCGGATGCGACGATCTCGCAGGAGGAGATTTTCGGGCCGGTGCTTGCCGTGACGCGAGCGAAGGATTTCGACGACGCGCTGCGCATCGCCAACAACACGCAGTTCGGTCTGACCGGCGCGGTGTTCACGGAGGATGAGTCGAAGCTCGATCGCGCCCGCGAGGAGTTTTTCGTCGGCAATCTCTATCTGAATCGCAAATGTACCGGTGCACTGGTTGGTGTGCACCCGTTCGGCGGCTTCAACATGTCGGGTACCGATTCGAAAGCCGGCGGCCGCGATTACCTCGGGCTGTTCCTGCAGGCGAAGTCGATCTCGCGGAAGAAGGCGGGGGCACCGCAGCCGTCGAGGGCGGGGGAGTAGGCGCTTCGCGCGTTGTCGGTTGTCGGTTTTCCGTTGATGGAGGCTGCGGGATGGTGACCGCGCGAGTGCCACCAACCGATCACCGACAACCGACAACGCGGCGCAGCCGCCGTTTCACCCTTCCAAAGTGAAGTTCACCGTCAGGTTGAAGATGACGTCCACCGCCTCGCCGTTGAGCGTGCCGGGGCGGAAGCGCCATTGTTTGACGGCGTCGAGCGCCTGTTCACTCAGTCCGAGGGGCAGGCCCTTGACTACCTTCACCTGCTCGACGTTGCCCTGCTTGTTGACGATCGCTTCGACGATGACCACGCCGGTGACGCGGCTTTTGCGTGCGGCATCGGTGTAGTTCGGCTTGGCGCGATTGATCGCTACCGGGGCCTTGACGTCGCCTCCGACGCGTAGCGGTCCTTCGGCCGCGGTACCGGCTCCTTCGCCAGTTCCGCCCGGGGTTCCGCCTACGACGCCACCCTTCTCGCCGCCGAGGACGCCACCGATCTGGCCGCCGACTTCACCGCCGACCGTGCCGCCAACCTGACCGCCCACGACTCCACCCGCCACGCCGCCCGCGACTCCGCCTTCCTGCGCGCCCGGCGGGTCATTCGTCGGCTGCGATGGGGTCGGGTCGATCGGGGCCGTGGTGGTTGGTACGGGGATGTCGACCTTGGGGATCTCCTGCGGGATCTCCTTCGGCTGTACAAACGTCGGCTGCACCTGGACCGGTTTCACGACCGGCTTCGGAGTCGACGCCGCATGCGAGGCCGCCGGTGGCGGGGGAGGGGGCGGCGGTGGGGGAGGTGCCGCCTTCGACAGGAGGAAGGCCTTCATCGGCTTGTCCTCGGCGTTGACTTTATGCGTGGCCTGCGTGGAGAGAAAGACGATCAGGCCGATGAGCGCGCCATGCACGGCCAGTGAGGCCAGCGTCATCTTCCACTTGCTTTTGTGCCTCTGGTTTCCTGATTCCAATAGCTCATTCTGGAGATTCATGAGTGCTGTCTCCTCGTTCGATTTCGTTTGGTTATTGAGCAATAATGCAGCCAGTTGTTTACAGTCGATTAGACGTTTGAAATCAATGAGTTAGGTGTGCATGCTAGAATGCGCGGCATGCGCCTCAACCGTAGCGCCAGCGAGCCGCTGGCGGTCCAGCCGGCGAGGCCGCCGGCGCTACGCTTCGCAGGTCTGCTTTTCCTGGGCGCGTGCGCGACGGCAACGCAGCCTCTGCCGACGGAATGGGAAACCGTGCCGGCCGCGGCTGTTTTGGGCAACTATTGTGCACATTTCGAATGTGCAGCAAAAGCGCAGACTGCCGTCCATGTCTCGGGCAATCGAATCCTCAACGGCGACAAAGCGCTGACGCCGGAGCTCGCGGCGATCGATTCGTTCGACGTTTCGCTCGATCGCAAAGAGGTCGTCTTTTCCGCGAAGCGAAAGGACAATTTCGATATCGGACTCGTTTCGCTCGATGGAAGCGACATTCACTGGGTTCCAGAGGATCCGGCCGATGAGGTAGCCGTCCAGTGGGCTCCTCGGGGAAACAAGGTGAGCTACATTATGCACACTGCGACAGGCAGTATCCTGCGCACGGTTCACATCCCGACGGCAACGCAGCTTTCCGTCGATTTCCCGCAGACGCAGATCGATGCCCTTGCCTGGGAGCCGCAAGCGGAGCGGTTCGCGGTCGTCGTCGAATCTCCCGATGCGTCGCAAAGGCTGGTGTCGATGACGTACGCGGGCGACAAACGTCAGGAGCCCGTCGCCCCTGCGTCACGTCTCGACGTCTCGATGGAGCCGTTTGGCGGTGCGCTGGTCATCCGGGCCAACGCCATGCGCTACAACGAACGGCTCCCGCTCGTCGTCTGGCTCGATCCCAAGCCCTTCGCCTGGAGCGACGCCCGTGCCGCGCTCATGCGCAACGCGAGAGTGGCCATCGCCATCGCCCCCAACGTCGGAGAAGCGTTCTGGACCGAGATCGCAAAGGTGGCCTGGATCGACACCAGCCGAACCTACATCGTCGGCAACCGGGCAACCGGGCAACCTGGCAACCCGGCAACCATCATCACGCCGGACTCCACAGTCCCTCCGCACCATTACATTCGCCGCGGAAAGACAGTGCTCGTCACACCCGCTGTCGTACAATCGTTTGCCGCCGCCTTGATTGCGGACGACCTGAAGGGAACACCCCCGCCGAATGGCCGTCGCTGACACCGTAAAAAAATCGACGACTCGCGAGTACTACGAAGCGCTCCTGATCGCCGTCATCTTCGTCAACTTTGCCCGCATCTTCGCCTTTCAGGCCTTCAAGATCCCCACGGGGTCGATGGAAGACAACCTGAAAGTCGGCGATCACATCATCGTCAACAAATTCATCTATGGCCCCGGCACAACGCTCGGCGGCCTGCTGCCGCTGCGCGAGATCCGGCGCGGCGACATCATCGTCTTCCGCTACCCGCTCAACCCGGACACCGACTACGTGAAGCGCGTCATCGGACTTCCGGGCGATACAGTCGAAGTCCACGACAAAGTTGTCTCGATCAACGGCAAGCCGCTGAACGAGCCCTACGTGATCCATGTCGATCCGATGATCATCCCCGCCCGGCCGCAACTGCCCGAGGTCTATCGCGTTCGCGACCAGTTCGGGCCCTACGCCGTCCCCGAGGGGCAGTACTTCGCCATGGGCGACAACCGCGACCGGTCGAGCGACTCGCGATACTGGGGAACCGTTCCGCGATCGATGATCAAAGGCCGCGCCTTCATGGTCTATTGGTCATTCGAAGGAACGCCGTCGGCGCCCGATGCTCCCTCGTCTGCCCGAGTGAAAGAGCTGGCCGGCGTCATCGTCCACTTCTTCACGAAGACGCGATGGGAACGGACGTTCTTCATCGTCGACAGCAAGTACCACTTCACGCCGGGTTTGACGCCCGAGGGCGAGGCCGGCGAAAGTCCATGAGCGAGAGAAACGGGGAGCGGGGAGTGGGGGGCGGGGAGTTGGAAAACGGCTCGCCAGCCGAGCCCATATCCTCCGACGTCCTCGCTCCCACTCCCGACCCACTGCCCGTTCCCGACGACCCCGGCGTCGTCATCGACCGCAGCGACCACCCCATCTCGCGGCGGGCCATTCCGGAGAACGTCCTCAAGGTTCTCTATCGCCTGCATCGCAGCGGCTATCGGGCCTATCTCTGCGGCGGCAGCGTGCGCGACCTGTTGATGAACGGGACGCCGAAGGATTTCGACCTCGCTACCGACGCGCATCCTGCCGAGATCCGGCGCCTGTTCCGCAACAGCCGCATCATCGGCCGGCGCTTCCGGCTGGTGCACATCATGTTTCAGGACATGCTGGTCGAAGTGGCCACCTTCCGTCGCGAGCCCGAGCGGGCGGACGATGCCGAGGAGTTGCTGATCACCGACGACAACACGTTCGGCTCGCCGCTGCAGGATGCGCGGCGCCGCGACTTCACCATCAACGCGCTCTTCTACAACATCGCCGACTTCTCGGTGATCGACTACGTCGGCGGCCTCGAGGATCTGGAGGCGAAGCGCGTTCGCGTGATCGGGGATCCCGACGTCCGTTTCCGCGAGGATCCGGTCCGGATGATGCGGGCCATCGAGTTCGCATGCCGCCTCGGGTTCGAGATCGAGCCGGCCACGCACGATGCGATTCTTCGCCACAAGTCCGAGATCCTCAAAGCCTCGGCGCCGCGCGTTTCGGAAGAGATTCTCGAGCTCCTGCGCCGTGGCTGGTCGCGCGGTGCGATCCGGCTGATGGTCGATAGCGGCCTCCTCGATCCGCTCGTCCCCGAGGTCTACAAGGCGATCTCCGGCGATCGCGCGCCGTACTTCTGGAAAATGCTGGAAGTCCTCGATCGCACCGTGCAGGCCGGCCGCAAGATCTCCGATCCGGTGTTGCTGTCGGTGCTGTTTCTCCCCTGGATTCTGCAGGAACTGGAGCGGGAGGAGTCGCGCCGCGAGTCGAAGATGAAGATCGGGGAAGTGATCCTCTTCATCCGCGAGCTGATCCAGCCGATGTGCACGCGCATGGCGCTGGCAGCCGGGACGCGCCATCAGATCGAGACCGCGCTCGATACGCTCTGGCGCCTGCTGGAACCGCCCACCGACCGCCGCACGCAGTTCCGTTTCGTCTACCGCGAGCCGTTCAACGACGCGCTGGCGCTTTTCGAGCTGTACGCGCTCTCGTCGGGGAAACACGTCGACGTCTTCCGGCAATGGCAACAATTCGCACAACGGGTGCGGCGGGCGGAGGGGGCTGAGGCGCCGAAGGTGGCGACGAAGCGGAGACGACGGCGGAGGTAGCGGCTTTGCCGCGTTGTCGGTTATCGGTTGTCGGTTGGTTTGCTTCCTGACCAACAACCGAGAACCGACAACCGACAACGCGCGAAGCGCCGCGTTATCATTGATCAATGCCTGACCTGCCCATCTACATGGACCATCACGCCACGACGCCGGTCGATGCGCGTGTGGTCGAGGCCATGCTGCCGTTTTTCAGCGAAGACTTCGGCAATCCGGCCTCGCTGACGCACGAGCATGGGCGGCGTGCGTCGAATGCGGTCGAGGATGCGCGATTCACCATCGGCCGTTTTTTCGGAGTGCGGCTCAACGAGGTTTACTTCACCGCGGGGGCGACGGAGTCGAACAACATCGCCCTCAATCTCCTCGCCCCAGGCGATCACTTCATCACCTCGGCGATGGAGCACAAGTCGATCACGGTGCCGGCGAAGCGGATCGAGAAGCACGGCATCGAAGTGGCGCTGCTGACTCCTGATGCCGAGGGCTTCATCGATCCCGAGGAACTGCGAGCGAAGATTCAGCCGAACACCAAACTCGTCTCGATCGAGGCAGCCAACGGCGAGATCGGTACTCTGCAAGCGATCGATGTCCTCGGCGCGATCTGTCACGAGCGCGGCGTTCTCTTTCACAGCGACATCACGCAGGCGGCGGGCAAAGTGCCGCTCGACATGACCAATGTTGATCTGGCTGCCTTCTCCGCGCACAAGCTGTACGGCCCGAAAGGCGTCGGCGGAATGATCGTGCGCCGTTGCATTCGCATCGAGCCGGTCATGCTTGGTGGCGGCCAGGAAAAAGGCGCGCGCAGCGGAACGGTGAACGTGCCCGGCGTGGTAGGGATGGCTGCGGCATTCCGTCTCCGCGGCGCGGAAATGACTGTGGAAAGCGAATGGCTGACGGATCTGCGCAACGAGTTATGGGATCGCGTCGTCGCCGAGGTTCCGGACGCGTTCGTCAACGGCCCACGCGAACGGAGATTGCCGGGCAACCTCAACATCAGCTTCGATCGCGTTGAGTCAGACTCCGTGATGATGGCGCTGCGCCACTTCTCGCTTTCGTCCGGCTCGGCGTGCAGCTCCACGGAACGAAGCGCGTCGCCGGTGTTGACTGCGATCGGCGTCCCGGAAACGCTGGCCTACGGATCGATCCGTTTCGGCCTCGGCAAGTCGAACACGAAGGAGCACGTGGCGCTGCTGGTCGACGATCTCAAGCGCAACATCGGGCGGCTGCGGGAGATCTCCGCGGCGTGAGCCACTCCGAATCCGTTCGCATTCTTCTGGTCGACCATTCCCGCGGCTCGCTGCTTTTTCAGGAATCGATCCTTCGCCGGCGCGAGGCCACCATCGTCACCGCGCTCGACGGCACGACCGGCTTGGAGATCGCGCGCAACGACCGGCCGCAGCTCATCATGTTCGCCTTCGATCTCTTCGACATGACGGCGCCGGAGTTCTGCCGGGAGATCCGCAACGACGCCTCGACGAAGGGGATGTCGCTGCTGCTGGTGTGCGAGCGGGAGACGCCCGAGCATGCCGATCTCTGTCTCTCCGCCGGCTGCAATGACGTCATCTACCGGCCGCTGCAGCGTCACGAGCTCGACAGCAAGATCGTGCGCTTGACGTCGATCCCATCGCGCCGCGAGCTGCGTACGCTCACGCGCATCGAGGTCTCGGTGGAGAAGAATGGCCGCTTCATCATCGGCCGCAGCATCAACATTTCCGCGAGCGGCATGTTTCTGGAAGTGGATCGTGTGCTGCCTGGGGAGGGCAGGCTGCGATTGCATTTTTATCTGCCGGGCGATGCCAGGCCGCTGCAACTCGAATGCGACGTGCTGCGCGCCGAGTTTGCCGGAACGATTGCCAAGTATGGCGTCCGCTTTACCGCGGCCGGCGATGCGGAGCGTGAGCGCATCGAACGATTCGTGCAGCGGCTTCGCTCGCGCG
>Ga0307511_10005328_pt1 | contig 13101 bp, 6 predicted proteins | sample 13_EM_MG_FD_200266 | JGI IMG/M metagenome (GOLD analysis project Ga0307511, IMG submission 200266) | Populus trichocarpa ectomycorrhiza microbial communities from riparian zone in the Pacific Northwest, United States - 13_EM | ecosystem: Host-associated > Plants > Roots > Unclassified | place...
TAGGTATCTATATCCTGTAGATGCGTCTACCTTTCGGTTGCCAGCGAGTCAATTTCATATTGACGAGGACAAGACAGGCCTCCAATAATTATCGCCTCTTATTTTCTACAGTTCCATATATATATATATATATATATAAAAGAAAGAAAGAAAACTATATATTGCCTTTTTTCACATTTTTTTTCTTTCAAAAATACTGATTTTATCTTTTAAAATATCGATTATCTAGCAGAAGTAAGAACATTACTAAAATATGTTTGTTTCAACTACTTTTATCTATAATAATATATCGAATATGTTTAAATACTGCATGGGATATGGACGAAATGTCCCATCATGCCACGTAGGAATGGTTTGTATTATTATTTATGGTTATTTTATTTTTTTGACATATGGTAAAATAGGATGTGAGTTTGGTACACATTTGTGAACTTTTAAAGATAGTTTTCGATTTGGTTTTAAATATTTTCTATAGTTTGAAGGACATTTGGTATGTATATTTAAAATCCATCCTTATAAGTTCATACAATATTTATTTAGTCTTTCATTTCAATCCTTACATGTTAAAATATAAATATATATCCATACATTTCATTTATATATATGGGAGACTTTTTGTAATTTACGCTTTATTTTACACTTATAATTGATTCACTAAAACCCACAAATTAATGACATTAAAATATTTTTTACGTAATTTACTAGTTTAATACTTATTGTTATAATTTACCCAAAATATATTTCAAAAGGTCTTTTAATCTATCATATTTTCTAACCTTAATTATAATTACTATGTGCATAATTTTGCAAATGCCTTGATGGTTGTATTTATTCATTTTGGGAATAACTGGTTATTGATTTTTTTATGCAATTCTTCTATTATAATTTTTGGTGTTTATTCAATTATAGTAAAATTTATTCAGAAAATCAATAAAATACCATTAAAATCAACTTGGTACAATCTATTATTATCAAACAGATTAAATAATAAATTAAGAGTAAAAAATTAATATTAGTACCTGTTTAAGAGAGCTATAGAAATTGATTTTCAAAGTGTTTTTTAGAGATGTATTAAAATAATATTTTTTTTTATTTTTTAGAATTTATTTTTAAATCATTGCATCAAAATGATTCAAAAAGGCAAAACAAATATATATTTTATAACAAAAAAAATTTAAATTTTTTCAGAAATAAAGTTTAAACACACCTTACCTTGAAGAAAGAAGTTAGTGAAATACAGGAAGGAGATAACCTTTAGTTTCACCTTTTACTTTCTACCGTCCATGTTACTTCCTGGTGTAAAAATTTCAAATTGACTTGATATCTAAACCAACCAATGTTCGGCAAGTGACCAAAACTAACCGACAATGGAAACAAGGAATCACAAAACTTTCTTTAGTAAGATCATAAAAGTTGAAAAAGGGTCAATGCTAAAATACAAAATTTTTCGAAGGTTATTTAATTGGTCAAAAAACCATCTTGAATATTCTTTTTAATATGATCAAGGTTGAGTTTGGGACTAAATTTTCTAAAAGCATGTGAATGAACATATGTACACATTCACGCATATATGTTACTTAATTATCTACGTGTATATATATTGTGAGATCTTCACATTTTTATTTACTACATTAACTCTTGGATCGATGGCATGGATCGAGGAACTAACTTCCTTATCATTAGGATTTTAGTAGAAATATATACGCAAATTCTAAGGAAATAAGACCTCATGTCTATATCTTATGTAGAAATCCCAACTCTCACTCTTGTTAATTACACCTTTCAAACCATTCCAAGCATGCACACTATAAACATACATACATACATGCATGCATGCATGCATGTGCATACGCGAGCGCTGTAACTTTGATCCTGAATTTATTTCATGAAACACATGGATGCATCAAAGTAATCGAATCACATTTGCCATTCCACATCCATCTGGCAAGCATCGAACTATGTTTTAATTTCCATAGAGAAATGACAAATATTGGTTGTAAACTGGACACTAATGGGGGGCCATATGAAACAATTAATACTCTCGAGATGAAGAGAGAAGTCAAATAATGCAAGCCATAACACATGCAATTGCCGTAGTCTCACGTTTGATTTCAAGTGTTATTAGCTGGATTTCATGTCCATTTTCTTCATGCTTTGATTAATTCCTCAACATTGCTATCCAATTCCCTATTAAAATCTACAACCGACAAACATTGTGATCAAAATATATGATAGTAACTTACTCAGTCGCTATAGCTAGCTAGGCACTCATTGCGAGACTTCATTCAGCCAGGTGACTTGGATCGAACGGCTAACGTGTTCATGCTCAAATGCTGATTTTAATGGGTGAATTGTAATGTACTATTCTTAAACACTAGAAAAACTAAGCTTGTGTAATTGTTTTCCAACACCATGCAATTGTGTCTGCTTAAGCTTATCGTAATATCTAATTAATTATACGTCTATTCTTTTTGTGCACGAGCATGGGTTCCACAGCTATCTGCTCTAGGCAATTAAATCAGAAAAAACTTCATGTATAGATTATTTTATATATATATATATATAAAAGAAACATGCATGTATAGAAATTTTTAAATAATTTTCTATCTTTCAGATCAAGATTTTATCTCTCTAAAAAGACAAGATGTCTTGAACAATATAGGCATTCAAATGTCTTCATTCTAAATTCCTATCCAAACCGGCCCCCACCCTTCCCAGTATTTGAGGTAAGCCCTCCAGGTAGCAACAAGAGAAACTTACCTGGATTCATCAAGGCACGAAATTCGAATGGTAAATACTAATTTCAAATGTCGTGCATTATATATTATCAGGCAATCATCAATACCTATATTTAATTACCACAAAAATAATAATATTGCAAGCATTTTGTCCTCCTTCGACAAACTAGAACCACCGAAATATTTATCAAAATTCTCAGATATGATATAGGGAGATCGGATGATTCATCATCCTATATTTCATGTATACACATAAGCATTTAAGAAATTAAATAACCAGAAAGCAGGGACAACAAATAATCATATACTTCTGAAAGCAAAGACGAACAGATAATTATAGAACAAAGTGCTATCTAGAGCAGTAAATCTTGATATAGATAGAAAATGAGAGAGCACATGCCATTGGTCAGATCTTACAAAACAAGGGAAATTTCTAAACTTTTCTATTTCTTTCCCATATACCAAATCTAGCAATCTATGGAAGCATCTTCAAGCCCTATTTTTATATACACGTATCTTAACCCATGTCATTGTTTATAGCCTAGGCAGAACACATATCACATGCAAGAGCATTAAAAATTTCTGATCATCACAATCAACGTTTTCTACTCTACCATCTAGGTCACGTCCATGCACGTCTATTCAACTGGCTAAATATTGCTGTTGTGCAGACAAGTAGTTGATCTAAACGCCTGTAAAAATTAACCCTCCCTTTACATGTGTAAGTAAGCATGTAAAGGCTTCCAAAGCCCCCCATGTGTATTTTGTTTTATCTTTGAGGATTTTATTAAATATATATAAAAAGGGTTTTTAAATTCCTTGCTAAACTATTACCAGGAAACAAAAAAATTCTTTGCTTAGCAGAACACGAAACCTATTTCTTCCCATTGAAATCCGGCAAGCAAGCCAATAAACGGGAAAAAAGCAGCATCGAGTTCAGCACCAACCAGAAAGCGATCAATTCAATATATATTTCAGCCATGAAGAAATCAATGAACAACGAGAGAGATCAGCAAAATTATATATAGAAAAAGTACATTTTTTTTTTGAGAAGCAAAAAGCTTTATAGCGCCAGTAAAGGCGAAAAAACGTACATTGCACGAATCCACATAGAAAACGTAAAAAAAAAAAAACAAGAAATAACAAGGCATTCATCATGGATAAGATTAAATTAAATAAATCCATGCATATCATGAAATCTGAATTGAAATTCGAAGCAAAATCCAAAAAAAAAACATCCAAATTCTCCTTTCTGGCAATGTCCCATTTCTAATCTCTAAAATTCCTATGCTCTCTCTACTTCAGTTTCGAGGGCATCATGCATTTTTCAAAAAAAAAAAAAAAAACTACAAGACCACCAATTTATGGAGTTCTTTGACAAATGGATAGGTTTAGTGTAGAATGCAGCTAGGACCTTGGGGGTGGGAAGAATTGCGTACCAGCAATAAAAGCATTGAGAGGAGCTGGATATAGAGAAGACGGATCAAACAAAGTATTGCCAGCAGCTGGATTACCAGTGTTTGTTGTAGTTGCTGTGGTGCTAGTTGTTGCTGCTGTTATAAGACCAAGTTGTTGTGCTCCACTGGATGAGCTCTCACCACCTGTACTGGTGTAACGCCCGTCAGGACCTTGATCGTAGAGAATTCCTCTGAAAACATGGCCTCCAATGTTAACTGCCGTTTGATATGCTAACTGATCTTCTGCATCGTCCAGGGCGCTTACTTTAACGCAACGAAATACGGCTTGTGAATTCACTTCTGGTGGAAATGCTGTCATTTCAAGCCCTAATTGATCTCAGAGTTGAAGAGAATTAGTGTGATTGAAAGCAAAGGATATTTTGAGTAAAACTAAGAAACATAAAGCAAAGAATTTTATGTGAACTTTTTTTTATCGTCAGTTTTACTAACAAACAGTGAAGGTATGGAAAAGAAAAGAGAAAAGAGAAGGAAAAGCATGTGGTGGGCGGCTGACTATGGAGGTGGACTTGCTTACACACGCGAAGGATACTTGACTTGTTGAGTAGCAGGATCTGAAAGTAGTCTTAGAAGAATTGTTCCTTCAAGATCTCTAGATCTCTATCTAACTTTCTTAAACTGTGATCAATTTCTTGAAAATTCTTTTCACAACCCATTAAAAGATTTGAGGACAAAAAGAAGCCCACCATCATATATAGATTTGTAGGAGTAGTGATTTTCGTTGGTCTTTCTTTGTATTGAGAGCTCCTACAAGTAGTAGTAGCACAACTTTACCTGACGTGGTAGTGGCTAAACGAGTGCAAGCAAGAGAGGAAGCACCACCTTGATTCTCTCTCTGCCTTTTTGGATTCTCTCCTCGAAACTGTTGTTGCTGTTGCTGTTGCTGTTGCTGTTCTTGATTTTGTTGTTGCAAAGCAGCTAGTTGTTGCTGCCTTTCTCTCCTTTTAGCAGCAGGGACCCAAGTGCTCTTAACGTGTGTTTGGCACTGAAACCCTCGACTCTTACAACAAGTTCTACATCTCGAATGGGGACAGTCTTTTTTAGCTTGGTTCCCGCAGTCTTGACAGTTCATTCCTCCCCCTAAGCCTCCTCCTTGTCTCATCACTGTAAAACCTGATCTTGGAGAGTGATCATCAGAGAAATTTCTTCGACTAGGACCCACTCCAAACGAGAAGCTGTTCATGTTTTGCTGCTGGGGATAATACTGCGGCCATAACTCAAACCCCTTGTTGTTGTTGTAGATCTCCTCGTTTGATGATCTGTACAAAAACAAACTACTATTATTGACTTCTTTCTCTTGATCTTGTTTGCTTGATGGCCCTTCTCTCTCACCTAGATAGAACCACCCTGCCATTTCTTGCACCCAAAAGCTGATACAAACCTCAATTTAGACAAAAAATCCATATCAGAATAACTCAATATCAGGAAAGTGGTGACTCTGAAAACTCTGCAAGATCGCTCTGGCTTTGCTTTTTGGGTTTTTTCAGACTTGAATTTTGGTGGGGTTTTTAAGAGAAACTTCAATTAACTGAGAGTTTGTCTGTTGGTTGGTTATATATCTGATATTACTTCTTGATGATTCTGACGACTCTCTGAGACTAAGTTTTTTGCAGCTTTTTTTTGTTGGAGATTAAAGAAGAGGTAAAACTTTCAAGAATTTGTTAACTGTATATATAATACTTAGAGAGGAAAAGAGGGGATGGGTACTCTATACTATTCTTGACTTGTGGCTCGAATCCTAGAACCAACCACCAGCCAGACAACTATCCAGCCAGCCACGCCAGGCCAGCTTTCTTTAATTCTCCTTCAATGTTAATGAAGCAATAATGGCACGGAATTAGAGCCCTGCAACGCCGCCATGGTAACTGCACTGCTCCTGCTGCGGCTGCTCTCCCCACTCTGCTACACTCACCTCATTCAAGACAAACCTACTTTTCCCTCTCTCTTCTCCTCAATTACTCTCTGGTTCTTTCCTTGCAGTAGCTCCTAGTGTTTTTCTTGGAGTGTTTGTAGATAAATAAAAAGAAAGACAAAAGAAAAGAACAAAAGGAAATCTCTCTCCGGGCACTTCTCTACAGTTGTCTTCCAGTTACAATGTACCTAAAATCAAAGATGTTTCAATCCCAGCCATTCAATTTTTATCTAGCGGGAAATAGTGGACCCACGTGGCAGAGCATCCGCTTTTGCTTATTCGTCCTTTGCACCGGAAAACCCGCTCAGTACTTTTTCTGACCCTTTCGATCCTGTAATTAAGATTGATTTTACTCCAAATTTTCGGTCTCCAAGCAATCCAATAAAAATAGAATGCCACTGTTTCGCCTTTGTACATCTTGTACGTATTACCTCTTTGAGACAATTCTGTGCTGACACGTATTTTAGATCAACGGTCAGAGACGTCAGTCCTACAATAAATGTAACAATTGTTGTTAATTTAGCTAAGCTAGGAATTTTACCGTAAATTCAATAGCGTTTTTTTTTAAAAAAAAATCATTCACTTTTCTCCATGTTTTTTTTTCCCGATTTTCTTGCCTGTCAATTCCTCGTATTCAAACACTCGAAATTCTTCATGTAATCATTTTTATCATTGACTCGAGAAACAAAAACAGTTTTGTAAACTGGATACTTGTGTTTTTAATGTCAATTTAATTAAAGGTCAACACATTTGATTTAGATATGACAAGGCAAGGGTGCCTGAAAATCACCCAATTTCTTACAGATATGAAAATAATAATTAACACCACCTCCTTCTAATATGGTGGAGTCCAGTTGTTTCTTTTATATATTTTTCAGCAATATTTAATTAATTTCTTCAAATAAAAAAACGGATGGAGAATATTTTTTCTTATACTTAAAACATTAATGTTTTAAGGCTAGAGGTAACTTTTATTTTTTTATTTGAAAAAATATATATTATATTAATATTTTTTGATGTTTTCAATGATTTTGATGTGTTAATATAAAAAAAATTGTTGTAAAAATAATTTAATTGAAAAATATTTCTCACCACACAACCAAACATATATTTAAAAATACAAAAATATATTCTAAAATTATCACATAAACATATTCATTTCATGTTCTCATACTTATCTTTTCAACTAAATATGTTTATTTATTTTTTATATTATGCTATATTCATATATATATCTTTTGTATTTATTCCCTGTGATATGGTACGAGCAATAAATAAACACGATTTAAAAGAATTTTACTACAAGTTCACCTAGAGTTAGAGAATGCTTAGTAGTGTCTGATGTTTAATTCAGTAGAACCTCTCTTTTTTTTTTTTTTAATTGATTCTTAATTCCACTAAACTAGGTTGCTTGGATGAATGAAAAACCCACGCATGAAAAACTCGCAAGTCACATTTTCTTCATGTTCCTTACTAGTTAATTTATCGAAAGTCTACACAAACTACCTCCGTGTAGTTGAAACTTCTTTTCCATATCCTATTGTTCGTATAATTAATGCATTTTTCACTATACTCGTTTTAAAATATAAAAAGAAATCAATTAGGCAATTTTATTTTTGTGTTTGAAAGTGTGACTGAGGGGTTTCAAGAATATATTTAACTTAAAAAATATTAAATTAATATTTTTTAAATAATTTTTATATGCATGTATTAAAAATAAAATAAAAAACATTTTGAATTAAACACAAACTTTAACTTAACACACACATGTAGGGTGAAGCCTTCTTGAAATCGTTTTTGTAATAAAACTAAATGTTAATTACTTCTAATTAGCATTGATTCCCGAGAGAACGATGAACGTTGAGCCAAAATTAGTCAATTTACATGATTTGAGAAAGGGATTATTTTTACCATTAATTAATCTCTGTGAAAATCTCGGGATTAAACTTGGAAAGCAAAGGGGATGAATGATCGATGATCATCCACCAGGATCTAAAAAAAAGATTTGAAAACTTCATAATTTAAAAACCATAATGAGTGTAAGTTGCTGATGATAAAGTCTCATAATAATTGAACTCTAGTGCCTAGAGAACCATCCTTAGCTTCCCATCTAATTAAAATCGAAATCTCTATCCATTATCGTCGAGGATGCAATGCACCGATCGCTTCCATGGACTCGTCACCACAAAATTATCCCTCTCGAAAGAAAATGACTCTAGGCTTTCAAGTCTAGCTAGCTTGCTAATAGAAGAATAATAATTTCTTTATCAAACCATCACGTGAACCGAAGGTCAGAGGTCTCTAATAATTGGATATCAGTGAGAATAATACCACAGGTACGGCCGGACTCCGGCTGCTTACTGTAGTGTTTAGATTATGAAAATAATTGTTTTTTAAAGTTTTTTTTGTTTAAAAATAAATAAAATAATATTTTTTATTTTTAAAAATAACAGATTAAAATAAAAAAAAACTAAATAAATTAATGTCAAACAAAAAAATTAAAAAATCACAAAACACTGTTTACAGCAAAAACAAAACGCCCCCGCGTGTTAGTCCTCACGGCGCTCACTAATTTTGACAGTACGTGCCGATTATTACTGCTAATTATAATTTAGTACTTGTGATTCAATGAAAGTAATTGGCTAATCATTGTAGTTTTAGAAACTACATATCCAGTCCCTGGATTTAAATTTGTTTATATATCAGTCCTTTTTTCATTTTTTATGTTACTTATTATTTATTTGTTTTCTTGAAAACAATTTGTAAAAAAAGAGAAGATTAGGTGAAATGGAGTATTTTGGATATGAAAAAAGGTTTTTTAAAATAAGAAATATTAAATTGAGTATGATTAATATCATACGAGTTATTAATTATTATTTTTATAACATAGAAAATAATTAATTAGTTTTTTGAACTACGAATACTAATTTATACATCAATATTTTTCTAGCGCTGGAGATTTTCACTGTAGTTTATAGATATCAAGAACAAGTTTTTCTCTCCCGGACATACACCAAGATTTTAGAAAAAAACCATCCTAATATATATTCTCTTGAATTTAAATAAGCAAGTCTAGTTAATTAATTAATTAGTTAGTTAGTTAATATATTTGCGAGGACGAGAATTTGAAAAACCATATGAAGTGCCGAACATCGTTGAAAAGTTGAAGTTAATTAGTATTGCTAATTAGGGGCCCGAGGAAACAAGTGCCCATTTTCTTTACAATTGACTTGCTCAAAATCCTTTGTCCATTGCACGTTATCTAATGATTTGTTTAGCGATCGCCGACACGAAGCCCTTAATTTCAAGACTCCTTGTCCATATATGACTTGTGGCAGCAGCCTAGAATCAACCCTTTCTATTTACCAAATGATAATTCACTCCAAGGTACGATGAATTCTCTGCTCCTGGTATTGGTTCAGAAAAGACATATCAGAAATGGGTGGAAATCTTCGTTTTAGGGATTAGGGATCATCAGCTAAACGTTAATTAGTAGCCTGTCATATTTCGTAGACTGTGTTTTAGCAATGAAATCACCATGTCATGTTTATTTAAATAGCCAGCTTACTGTATTATAGCCTTCCTTTTTGAGAAAAAAATTCGAAACTAAGTAAACCCTGTTGAAAATAATTCAATATCCTAGCAGTAATATAATTAATCGGTTTCCTTTGCTGGTCGTTGAATATTTTCTAATAAAATAGCTAGGTCACGTACAGGTGTTTGTGATCAACTTTTATAGATTCAATGTGTCTGATATCATAATAGTTTTTATTGGTGTGATTTGAAAAGATAGGCTTAATTTTAGAAAGTATACCTAGAGCAACAAGTTTCTAAAATTTTAGGGTTGGATTTTATATGGAGTGCAATCTATCGGGTTTTGCAAGCCCTATCACAATGCTGTAATATTGTGGAAGTGTGGCAGTTCGAGGGAGGTCATACAAGGACAGGACGGTAACGTTTGTCTTTGTGGTTGTGCGATGTTTTTGCAAAATCTTGGAAAAAAATTGAACATCAAATTATTTTTTTTATTTTTAATTGTTTTGATATGTTAATATTAAAATAAATTTTAAAAAATTACTTTAATATATTTTTAAATAAAAAAACTTTAAAAAACAACGTATATTATAGTCATGGACAGGCCCGAAGAATTAATGCCGAACAAAAATGCCTTATAGACGTGCGTCCTGTGAGTGTAAAAAAATGTGGAATGTTGGAAACAAGTTCTGTGTGTTTCAAAGACATTGGTGGTGACAATCCTCTTGAATGGGCTAAATCTTGACGGATGTGAATTGAAAGGAGATTTAAATTCCAACAAGAACTGAACTGAACAGCCCTACATTTGACCATGCAGAATCATCGAACATGACCCCGTGAAGCTAGGATGTGACAATCTTCAGCTAGTGTCATTTTCTCTTGCTAATTAGGTACAAGTGCTCACTGCCAAACTAATACTAGCTAGATCTTTGCATCAGTCATGCTGTGATCACACATAACTTTCGTCATGTTGAATCTAGCATTTCCTTCCGTGACAACGAGCATGGGGATTGCTCAGCTTCTCGAGCAACTCATCCTTGCATATCAATTAAGAGAACAAAATAATCATTGGAAAGAATAAATTATAATGAAGCATAAAGCATGACAGCCGAATTGAAGAGCTTCACTGTTTAATTATGATTAGCAAAAAGAAGTAAACCGTTTAAGCACAGCTACTTAGCTTATAGCTGGAGTGTAACACTAGCCATGCATCTTCTCAAATTTAGTGAAAGCAGGAACCCGCGGCTAAAGCAAAACCCTTGTTTTTTCCTTTTTTACATTTCTCACTTCGCGGCTGTAGAAAGTAAGAATATGTTTATTGGTTCTGGCATGTAAGTGATTGATGTGTGCGAGTCTCAATAATTGTGTCTGCATCTTTCACTCTCGAGCCTTGTGCGTTCTTTCTCCAGTTGACTCTTCTTCTTTCGCTTCCTCTCTTGGCTATGCATTGATACTCGATCTTTCTTATATACGGAGCTAGGTTAAGGTGGAGGAGACCCTCAAGTGCGCATCATGAATCCTCGATTGGAATCTATTGGTTTTGGACTTGTTATCATGATATCTTCGGATTAAAAAATAAAAAAAGCAACCTCCTTTTATGGTAGGATATATACGGCAGCAGTACTTGAAATGACTCGCATACATTTATTATAATTTGTGCTTTTCACTAGTCGTAGTATCTTACGACGACCCTGATGTTTTGGTTCACATGGCCGAGAAGATAAAGATTATGCAGCATTTTGAGCTACCAAATTCGAGTCTTTTATATGGTTTTTGATGATACATGCACTTCAATTTTATATTAATGTAAAAAACATAACATTCCCCTCCTAGTTTAAAAACGATAACCAGCAACGTCCATTTTAGGTGCCAATATTTTTTTTCTTCTAAGATTAGATTATTTTCAAATAACAAGAAGTTTCATGAGAATATCAACAAACTAATCATTAAAAAAGATGAAGTGAACTTTAATCTCTCACTTAGCAACTCTATCATTTACAAAGTGATAGCTAACCTCGACATGCTTAGTGTGAGCATGAGAGACGAGATTAACCGATAAATATGTAGCATCCAAGTTATAACACCATAGTGTAATCGTGGAAACAAACGAGAGACGAAGCTCAGAAAGCAGAGAATGAATCCATAAGATTTCAGTAGTACCATCAGCTAAAGCCTTGTGCCAAGCTTTGTTAGATGAACGAGTAATCGTCCATTGTTTCATTGATTTCCATGAGATAGTGGTAGAACCAAGGAACACAAGATACCCACCCGTAAACTTCTGATCATCAACACTACTAGCCCAATCAGCATCAATAAAATCATGAAGAGATAGAGTGTCACCACAATGAATGTGAAGACCTGTAGGAAACTGTGGCCTGTATACAGCGCGCATAATGCACTTGATATCAGTCCAATGAGCTGCAGTGGAAGCATGCATAAACTGACACACTTTTTTCACACCATATCATAAATCATGCCTAGTGAAGGTAAGATATCGAAGAGCACCAATGATTTATCGGTAACATGTAGAATCAGAGTACAAATCACCAGATAACGTTGCTAGCTTAGAAGAAGAAAAGGATATGGGAGTATCACAAGCTTAAGGGACGACATGTCTGTTTTATGAAGAATATCAAGAGCATATTAGTGTTGAGTGAGCATAAGTCCCATAGATGTGGATTTAGTCGCAATGCCCAGGAAATAATGGATGGAGCCGAGATCCCGAAGCTTGAATTCTGAGCTAAGTTTCAAAAGCAATTTGGATATTATAGCGAGTTACTTTATATAAGCAAAATATTGTCACCATATACAAGCAAACAGACACCGTCACCAGCCACATATATGATAAATAATGACATACCAACTTTAGAAGTATAAAAGCCAAAGGATAACGATAATCACTCAAATGATTCTACTATGCCTAAGGAGCATGTTTCAAACCATATAGAGATCTATACAGACGACAAACATGAGAGACTAGAGTAAGATGAGTAAATTCAGGAGGTTTGTCCATATAAACCTCTTCTTGAAGTATCCCGTTCAAAAATGTATTACTAACATCAAGTTGATTTATCTTCCAACCACGAGAAACGACAACAATAAATACTAAGTAAACTGAAGCTGGTTTAACCACTTGACTAAATGTTTCTGAATAATCAACATATTTCTATTGAGTGAACCTTCTAACAACCAGACATGTTTTATAGCGCTCAACACTACTATCAACAACCCTTTTAATTTTGTAAACCCAACAACTACTAACAATATTTATAGAAGGGTGAGGGGTACTAGAGACCACATACCATTAAATGAAGAGCATCAAGTTTCTTTTGCATGGTAAAATGTCAAACAACATACCTGTTTGCTTTCTTAAATGTGAAAGGCTTATGATTAGGATGAGAAGCTAAACAAGAATAAAAGGAGACAATAAGGTGAGCTGTTT
>Ga0307511_10005329_pt1 | contig 13095 bp, 16 predicted proteins | sample 13_EM_MG_FD_200266 | JGI IMG/M metagenome (GOLD analysis project Ga0307511, IMG submission 200266) | Populus trichocarpa ectomycorrhiza microbial communities from riparian zone in the Pacific Northwest, United States - 13_EM | ecosystem: Host-associated > Plants > Roots > Unclassified | place...
TCGCGCTCAACACCAAACCGCTCTCCCATCACACTCAGGTCTCGCATGGATTCACCTGGCGAATTCCTCAACAGCAACGACACCGAACCCGATCCGAACCGCGAAACCATCCCCGACTTGCCGCACCCTGAGGGGGGGGGGCAAGTGGGTCCTGAAACCCTCCCGTATCTGTATCGCCCGCCGGTTATGCCAGTTCCCATCCGGCAACAGAATCACGTACGTCCTACCCGTGTATTTCTGAATCGTGCTGAAAACCGCTAACTAGGCATCAGTTGACCTCCCTGACACTGCAAGCAACAACCCAGTTGTTCGTCAGTCTCATTTTATCCGGCAGGACGCCAATGTCAGTCTCACCCCTGTGTATGTGCTACGCTTGGACTGACACCGTCTGGGATCAGGGCCAATATGTTAGTTTTCATGTCCATCAACAGTTGACACCTCGTTAATAGCTCTCAAAAGTACATCCAAGGCCCCCCTGCGCTTCTCCGGGCAGTAGAAAACGCTGTACGTGGCTTATTCCTCATTCTGTCAATCATTGTTACAATTCCCCCCTCTTAGTTCGCTCCCCTCTTTACCCGAGGTCAACAATATCCTATTTCGTGGTCAGCCCAAGAGCCTCCAGTTGGGGTCGGAAGAACGCAGCTTGTAACTTTCAGTAATGACCAGAGGCCGTCACTCCCCCATTCCATTCTCCGACGACGCAATGCTCTATCCCCCAACGATGTGGTGCCGGTCAGCGTTTAAACCCACTTGACCGGTTCCAATAATTGAACCCCCGATAGTTCCCTGACCCTCCTCCAAGGTATACCCGCCACGGCGTTCCAGTTCTTCACACCCCGTATGGGGGTGCCCCCACGTCCTTGGAGGAGCAAACTGCACCCGCAGATCAGAGCATCACCCACCATCCAACCCGAGTCGTCTACTACGTTGCAGTAAGTTTCACCCGTGTACGGGTGACATTGTCCTGACACTTCAGATACCCGGAACCCCAACTCACGTTGGGGTGCAGGTGTATTTTTCCCGTTTCATTTTAGATTTCCTTGTACATGGTCACATTGTCGCCACTGCCATACCTATGTGTCTCAGTGGGGTTTTCTTTTATCCAGCGTTCAATGAGTATTGGAAAATATTCGGTTTCTCGTTTTTCGCTCTGGTGTTTTCCCATCTCCCTGGTCTAGGCGCCTATCAGTCCATCGATACCATCTCCCCGCACTTCGGTAGCTATGCGTTGTCCCTTTTCCAGTTTACTGGCATCATTCTTTTTTGTTACAGTATTTTTCGAGCCGTGAGGGCCATTACGTTGATGGCCTTTCAATTCCTACGACCCGTCTAGGCACTTTACATACTTCAGCGTGATTCCCATCTCCTGGTTTCAGTGTTGAGTGTTATTGATAAGATCCATTTGGCCCGATTTTCATTACATACATAATTCATTCCCCGCCCATCACGGCGTGTTGACTTTTTGAGGGCATGCCCTCTACCTTTCACTCACTATTCAATATCCATTAATATTCATTCCCCGCCCATCACGGCATGGTGGCTCGTTGAGGACGTGCCCTCCGCCACCAACCCAGGCTGTTCAACACGGGGCCCAATCCTTGTGTCCTTATAATGAGGGGGACATTAGTTAACATCCACTATCGCCCGACATGCAGCGAGCCCGCCCCAGTAACAAGAACAAAGCTCGGATGCCGAAGCCATACGCTAAACCGGAATTGACCCTTCCAAAAGACATCCAGGACAGATTGTCGAAATACGGTAAGCCGATCGCCTAAGGACCTTCACCCGCCTAATTCTCGCAGTCAATGCGAACACACCAGAAGTTGGATCATCTTCGCGAAGCAGCGTGGGAGCGAAAGTGAGTCATTCCTTCGCACACACAGCTGGGACCCCTGATGAAAGGCTTCCTCAGGGCCGAAAATCTCGTGATGGCGTGAAGCTTGAGGAGCCTGAAGTAAGTCTGACCTCTCCTCACGGTTTGTCTCTCTCTGATGGCTTTTGACGTATCTACAGCAACCCAAACTATTCGACGACGCTGGACATCAGTCCGGTGCTGTACCAGTTGATGTCGACGATGTCTCAGAGGACGAAGTTGTTCACGAGCTCGAACAACCCCGTCTATATGCTCACGCGGTGTGTGATGGTCATGCGATATCCTTGTTTCAACAAAACTAACTTGGATCTAGGCTATCAGTTCCGAAGCTGGGTCTGAGTGGGACGAACTCGATGGTTCCGAACTAGAGGGCAAGAGCAACTTGGGTCACTCCACTCCAGGTCGGTCCGACGACCGTCGCAAACGGGAGAACAGCCGTCCCACCCAGGTGTTTGTCCCACCGCCCCCGAAGTTCAACCACCATTCACCGGCACCACCGAAGGAGGATTCCCAGGTTTGTGGATTCGTGTCGGGCTTGTCACTTCTCCTCTGTTCACACCCAAACGACAGTCCGAAGGTCGACCTACCATTGAAGAACTTGACCAGTTTGCTGATGAAATGAATGACTTGATTGATTCATTCTGCAATCGCGCAAAGACTCGGGTTCAAAAATTAGTCAACAAACGTAGACAGTTCATAACCAAATAAATAAGTGACCCCCGGGACTTTTAGTCCAGGACCTTATATATCATGCATATCATCTTGTCCATGGCCCAATATCCCCTTGCCAGTATCCGCTTCTAAAACAAGTGCCCCCCGAGTATTGCAGCATCACATGGACCTGAACATCGATGTTGACGAGCTCCTACTCGATCCGAGCCGCTTCCCCTCTGCACCCACCATAGCTCACGATACGCCTGTAGTGACGCTTGTCGAACGTTGTCTACGATGGCAATCCGAGGGGGTACCTTTCGTCATCAAAGGGGTACGACTTGATGGCCGCGAGTCGCCATTCCTTAGGACAAAAGGTTGGCAGGTGAGACTGCCTCGATTCCTTGGTGAGTATACTTGAGTCCACAAACCGAAGAACTCACCTACGAACTCACCGTCAGGCGAGTTGGACAACGGAGGTGCAGTCGCAACTTCCCCTTGTCCTCCAGAATGGAACGGTTGGCTTCATTCATCGTACCCGTTCCCTACTTGCCTCATGCCTCAAGGCTCGGACGACCTCTTCCCTAAACACATCGATACGACATCGTGTCAATTAGGTGTCGATGGGAATGGTGCGACATCTGTCCCGTTTTGTTCTCTTCCTCTTCTCACGCTTCACAGCAACTCGCTTCGACGACGGCCACCATGGGACTTCCGGGCAATACCTTCTATGTTTCCAGGAACCCAGTGCTCATATCATCTGGTTTATGACTGCCGCAGCTGATTCACAAAGAGTTTTCGAATACTTGCTATCACTCAAAGCCACCTTCCCTCAACAGCTCACCCAAGAGCACCTCAAAGACCTCCCGTTTAGCATTTACGTGTTCAAACAGGAGAGGGGTGATTTGGTTGTTTTACCCCCACGCAGTTATCATCAAAGGTTGTTCAAGGGCACCACCGCAAGCTATTGCTGGTCCAGGATGACTGTTGAGGGTCTGCGATACGCGGTGTTCTATGATTTGTATAAACGGCAACGGTGAGTTAACCATTCCTAGGCCATGTGTTCTCCGCGTCTAATCCACGAGACAAGTCTTTGCTGGCCTGCCAAACACGACGTCAAACGACTTTCATACGACACCATGTGCTCACGATTCGTCGAGATTGAAGCTTCGGAAACAACGCTAACACGATCGACTGCTGTTGAGATGAGGCAGCTACTTGAAGTGGTTGACGAAATTCTCAGGGCGGAGGCCTATACCAATGACGAAGAGATCCCTATCTTCGATGACCCGGTGGCCGCCCGTTCTTGTGCGTTCTGTGGGGGTGAGGTGTTTCAGAAGGGTTTTCGTTGCAGGAACAAATGTCCTCGGGAAGGAACAGATTCCATACCCATAAACGTCATATCCATCTGTCCGTCCTGTTATATCGATGGGAGGACATGCCTCTGCGGCAACATGTTGCCGTTCCGTCTGTTGCCAATAGCGCAAATGGTGACTGCACGGAACAGGGTCGCTACGTGGCTCCGCAGTCACGGTAAGGACGTTCTCCTCAGTGATGACTCGGGAGACGACGGAGACATAGACCGTCATGATACTGCAGAACTGTCAGTGTCTCTCTCCTCCTCACGTTTACGAAGTTGAAGCCCCTTCAGCAACCTAGGAGACCTTACGGGTGGGACATTCCTAGCGGCTCTGTTGATGTGTTTGACCCGGAACGATAGCCCGGTGCGTACCGGCCTACGAAACCGATTGACCGATCTCCCTGAATCCCACTTCTAGGGCACTAAGAAAACTTGTTCCATCGGTGGGGGGAAACCATCACATCAGGTCGATGAGTATGCCCTCCTCACGTGCAATGGTTGCCATGCTTCCAAATGCTATCGCCACATTCTTTCGACCTTCCATGTTCACTCCTCTCAAGCTGCCTTGGTGTATTACACAATACAGTCGCCGAGGGATACTTGGCACCAACACCATCTTGACCTGAAACACGACTACTTTGCGTCATATCCGCATCTCCTTTCCAGCATGCATGCCGGGAGCTACCACCCGCTCAAACACCGACTCGCCTATTTTGCTCTTCACCTCCTCGCAGGAGATCCAATCAGCAGGAACACCACCAAAGGGTTCTATGATCTGGGTGGAATAACGGTGAGTGATCCCCTCTGACCGTGCCTTATTCCTAAATGTCGTTCCCAGTATGACAACCCAATGGGCTCAAGTGAAAGGGACAGAAAGGGAAAGAATACAACAATTCCCCCAAAGCAACTGGCCGAAGCCGGGAGTATTGGTAGACCGAGGGTGTCAAAACGCTCTGTATCCCAAGAATCGTCGGCGATCAGGAGCGACACCTCGGACGCGAGCGAGTCACCAAGTTCTCCATCTCTCCGGTCATCAACATCCGAGTGGCGACCAGTGAAGAAACGCGGTCGTAGCGATGCAAGTGAAAAGGACAGTGATTCCGGGATAGGTGAGGCCGAGACTGTTCGGCCGAAGCGACCTCGGGTAGGGGGAAGGATCGAGGGAGACCAAGGGGATCCTCCGCAATTTCACAGGGTAAAGCCGATTTGTGTCCTACTGGATAATATCTTCACACCATTTTCAGGAGCATCGTATGCCAGACGTGCCATTGGCTGCGGGGACTCCTCCCACTGCCAGGAAGGACGAACGACGACCAAAGCAACGTCGCATCAACCAGATCTTGTCGTCCTCTCCTGGGCCAGACGGTGGCGAGGTTAGAGACCATCTGTTGTTAGAATTTCCCACTCACCAGCTGGTCCAGTTTATCCACTCTCCTGGAAAGGCCCTGAAGTCGTTCGACCCTGAGACAGATCTGGGGATTTCCAAGGTACCGCCAGACCCACAACACGAGCGGCGCGCTGACAATCGTCTTGTAGTCCCAAACCACTGACGACAGAAAGCATGTATCCGGTTGGGACACCATAATCTCTTCATTCGGCCTCTCCACTTTCGAACCAAACACCGGTTACCGACCGAACAATTCAAACCCCCAAGGAGTCCACGAAACGAACAAATATCGACCGATCACTCAAGAACGACACGAAGTTCGCAAGTTACCATCAGGCGCCACCCTTCCGGGGCCATCCAGAGAAGTCAGAGCGTCACCCCGGTGAGACAGAGCCGTTCTGATTGAACAAACTACAGGTGGCCCGGACAGTGCAGGAGAGCCGCACACCCACTGAGACGCATGTCAAAACATCACAGCCTTTCAAACCACAAGGTGGGACTCCCTTTGTTCCGTGTGCTGTGTTCCTTATCTCCCCCAGAACGACGGATTCGCCCGAATCCGCTCAACCTCGTGAGTCCTAACCTGTACCAAGCGGGCAGTTCCTCTCAGTCCGTGGCGAATATGCCACGCTCTGCGTCTTTTGGTTCCCTTGGCGAACGCGCCCCTAGCAGGGGTCTTCGTAAACAACGTTCCGGTATGCATAACGGTTGTTTCACTACCGACTGGTCCGTCTGCTGATACGTCCCAGAGATGGAATTATCCGATGACTCCGTCGCGCGAGAGAACTTGCTCTTTTATCTCGACTGTATGGAAGCACCAGATGATGAGGCGGATGGTACAGTCGGTTCACACGTGGTATAGGAAACTGTCCCCTGACTCTTGTTTGTAGAAGATTTGACGGGCACGTACTCCAAAAAGCGTTCTTCGAAGTGACCGCGGAATAAATATTGCTTTGTTTTCCTCCATTCCAGGAGGCACCATTCCGTAAATACATATTGGATTTTTCGACAATGAGCTTAATTGGTACCATCGTCGCTATCGTGGTCGCTATCGTGTCCGTTGATGTTGCTCGGCCTACACAATACACCGCGAAGTCTTTGAGGCTTGAAGCTTGAAGCTCGGTATTTGCTCGTGCACACGCCGGTGTAATCCTAGAGGATTACGACCGCGTGTCACGTCCGATATTCCGACGTATCACACTGACATATCACCCGACGTCATAGGTTCATTGTACTATAGTGTATATCTCCGAACGTCCGTATTAACGCCGGTGAACCGTCACGGAGACTCCCCCAGGGGAGCGCGTTCCCAAAAAGAAGCTCGATCAGGCGCGTGTTGTGAGTTGACAATCCACCGCTCGAAAATCGAGCATTACGAGCCAAATTCCACGGTCGACCACCGGCAGGGAATGGTACCATTCCTGGTTCGTATTTCGCAGATTTCTGTGGCCGTCCACTTCGGATAGACCGTTAAAATAACAATTCTGCAAGCTATATACAACGTACGGACGTAAAATAGGGTTGCTAACGGTGCAACATATTCTGCAGAGGCTGGGGACCCCGTTGGGACCCCGGCTCGTATGAAAGTTGAAACAGAAAAGCTCCGAGGCTCCCGATCACTTGCGCGAAATCCGGCCGTGGTCATCCGCCCGCCGTGCCTTGCCCTCATTTCACCGCCCACCACTGCGACCGACTTCCTCTGTCCACCCACTCATCGACCTCGAATGCTACTTCGTCCAACTTAAAATGCCAACTACCGAACAAGCAACCTCTAGTGGCAGTGCGGGCCTGGCGGGGCCGCCCACGAAAATCGGACACTATCATCCTCTCATCGGTGCTTCATTGGAGATTTGCTTGGGGAGTTCCGAAGGCTTGGTTTGATCGTTCGGGGTTCAGGCCGTCGCAAACAGAGAACGTTGATGCATCCGAGGTCTCTCTATTCAGAGTGCCGGATTATTGGCCTCGACCAAACCTTACCCCAACTCCGGCGCGTTGGTCAACTCACCCGCTCCGTCGCCGCCAAGGACAGGATCTTTGTCTTAGCCGGCACCAGACCGGACCCCCGCATCGTCCATAAGGACGGACTACACTCAGCGAGAATGCGCCACTTTCCACCACCGAGTACGATTTGTCGCCACCCCCATCTACCCCTCAGTACTCGATATTATCAACTTCCCCACTCTTCGACAAACGATTCTCTCTGCTCCTGGGAAATCATAGATATTCCCTCTGGCGAAGAAAGGAAACGACTGCTCCATTCTTCTATCTCGAGTTTTGAACCGGGAAACGGTGCACCTCTCTTCTCTGAGGCCCTCTCTCATCAAGATACCCTCACGACATTGTTGGATGGCATACAGACAATCCCACGACGCTCAATCCGGGCGAGGTCGATGAGAGGGACCGGCCGGAGTTCATCAATACCTTCATCTGGCTCATGCATGGGTTGATGCTGGAGAAGCGGGGGAGCTCAAAGACGGGAGAGCGACGGGGCGCAGTGATTCCGCGTTTGGGCGGTGCAGTGACGAAGAGCTTGGACTCTTTGTTGAGTTAATGCCCGGGTCCCTCCGCAGGGTGAATCTTATGGACGAGAAAGGGAAGTTCGTTAGGCCAGTACTGGAGTCGTTCTCGGAGCCCCAACAGGCTGGAAACCTAAACCTACTGGAGGGTATGTTGAGGAACCCGGGTTCCCCTCTCCTTTCCTTCTGGCCCATCCTACTCAGCAGTACCCCGGGCATACTTGCCCACACATGGAAGCGAACCGAAGGAGAGAAGAATGATATCGAAGCTCCAGAACCTGAGGAGGATGTAGGGGGGGAGTCAAGGTGTTCACGAACACTTCGAGGATATTAAGACCATCAGGCGGCTATCGCCGAAACGATTTGCCCGGTTCTGCAAGTCTCCCGTAGATTTCGTCACCTCCCCCTTCATCCACGCCGCGTTCCAAGCTGCCATCTCCTCTCGACGTTTTTGCCCAAGAGAACTCTCAAGATCCTTCTGCCCTGCTCGAGCTCTTTTACATATGGGCTACAGAATCTGAACAGGCGATTTCCTTGGCCGCCATCGACCACAGGACCCCTTCCGAGCATCTATGACTGCATGATGTCTCCAAACGTCAAGCCGGCCGTCATATCCAGGGTTCTCGATATCATCGAAGCGGTATTGTCCCTCTCCCCTTCGGATGAGGAGGTGTCGAGTCTCGTGCTGAGACCGCACATTCCGAAGGTCCTCAAATGCTTGGCCACGGCTATCGAGAGAAGCAAGGATGCTGCTGCGTCCAACATTCTCGGACACCGACAAATCACTATCCTCTCCGAACTGGCACCCCATCTGACAGATGCAAAACAGGCGTTGATATTACTCACCCCGGTTTCTCTTTCATTGAAGAAGCCTTCGAAGGTGGTCCCCGGGGCGGTCAGGGTAGGCGTGGTCGGTGTGATTCCGCCGGTCCATCATTCCACTCGTTCGGCTCTGATCTCCGCTTATCAGAAGCTCGTTGAGGCGGGTCCCTCATTATCACCCCTCTCGAGCCTGGTAGATGGTCTCAACACCTACTCGACGAGGAGGATGGACGAGCTCGACTTCGACCGCCGATTTTTCGCCTTTACTCAACTCGATGGAGACTCAAGTCGAACTTTCACCCCCGCCCATTTAACCCCCATCCTTTGCAACATACTCTACTTCGTCCAAGACACAGAAGAGCTCACATTACATACGAACTCCGCCACGGTTCTCCGGATCTTCGTCGACATCGTCTCCAAAACCTCAGATGGTGAATGGGAAGGTATCCCGATCTGAAGAATGGCCTAAGGCCGATCCACGAATTGGTTTGTACAGAGATTTTGGCTGCTGTTGCCCATGCGGTCATCGTTTGTCGAAATATCCCCGCCTTTCAAGAAATGCGGACTCTTCTGGCGGACGGAGACGAAGAGGTCAAATTTCTTCAACCGTGTCCAAACCCATTGTAGGATCCGGGCACTATGTCGGTTTGGAGAGTGGTGTGGTGATGGTTGACTTGGGGGCAGCACTCTGAAGGACGGTGTTGACACCTTTGATGGCATCTTGACAAATTTGCATTCCCCCCCCGCACACCTGTTCGGGAATTTTCAGCCCCGCCGCCCAACCCGCGCCACAACATTGGGTGCGGAGGGTCGGTCCAACACCGGTATATTTCTGCTCACGGGACAACCCGCACTCGCGCTGCTCTGCCCCGCTCATAGAATATCCTGCACTGGCGCGGGTTTTATATCTGTCCCCACCTAGCGTCGCGACCTGTGGAACAGCCCTCGCGACCCGTTCATTGGCTCCCCTGGCGCTATTCTGATGGCATCATAGACGATACGATCAAACCGTAAACGTCGGCACATCGGTTTCCGTTTGTGCTCTCCCAGCCAGTCACGCAGACGGCGTTCCACTCGGGCCCATGTCCGGACCGGTTACATCCCCAGCTTCTTCGTCACCAACCGCTCCACGTCGGATGGAGATCCAACCCACGGTGTTTTCTTCCTTGTGGTTCCGCATGTCCCTTCCGTCACCTCCAGTCTGGTTCGGATGACGCGTTGTGAGTTGAGCACTCACTGACATCGCCCTCCACTGAGATTATGCCGGTCGTCAAGGTTAGGGCGCAGAGGCGATTTGTTCGATGTCACAACGGATCACGTTGATGGGACATCTTTCGAGTCAACCCATCTCTATTCCTCACGACCTCCTTCCCACTGCCGACGTTTTCACTTTCGTAATACGCCTCCTGGTTGTAAACGTCATTTTTCTCCCTTCGCTGCACAAGATCCCAGCCCTCTAGAAATTCTTCGCCCAAGTATTCGCGCGGGTCAATGAGCGTCTATGGCTGAACGCGAGGGTAGCCGACCTCCAGCCCGCGCTAGGGGAAGTCGATCGCTCTGTTTTTGTCTCTGGTGATAGTCAAGGTATCTCGTTTTTCTCGTGAGCACGGAACATTGAGTGGCTGAGGAACGTGTTCTTTCAACCAGCAGTTCGTTTACGTCCGTTTCTCGACACCCGTTCAACGAGGCTACCCCTCTGGCGCCTGATCCACCAGATATCACCTCCTTAAAACCCCATCCCACCAGTGGCGATTCTCCATTGCACACCAAGAGCTATGACACATTCCACAAAACGACGAACCGGTGGCCAGCTCAACGACAACGACAACCCCCGTGTTATCAGATTCTCCCACTCCCACTCCCACCTTTACCTAGTTGGGGAGGTTATCGCTACGGACGACCCTATGGAATGCACCACGTGCTCGGGTTCCCCATCTGCAGCGACGCGTACGTATTGATATTTCCCCCTTTCAAAGCGAATGGCGGTCACTCACGCCATCCGTCAGCACACGAGCCCCCTTTCCTCATCCTGGTGAAATTCCTGACGAGAGACGGAGTGAAGGTGAACCGTCCCCGACCTGGGAGTGCTCTGTTGTATTTCCGTCTTCCGGCGACCCTGTTGGGACGAGGGAAAACACATCTTGGTCGCCTATGTAGCAGTGTCGCCTCGAGAGCATCCATTATCTCAGGTGCGATTGGTTTGCCAACTGCGTCTATTGACGTAGGGGTTCAAGGCATGGATAGCCCCAGATACCGACCAGCCACAACCAGAAATACGCATTTGGAAGAGCCTTCTGACAGTGTCGAGGGGAACGCCACGTCTGCCAACCCAGCCAACGACTCTACTACACCGATCGGTGACCCCAGGGACGAAAGTCCCGCACCACCCACTGTCAACCCAAGGGCTCCTTCCATCCCTCCTTCCAGCCGCGTTCATGCTAGGAGTCTTTTCATCGCTGGGAGTGGGCCCCTATCGATGAAGGGATAGAGGCCCATTTGAGAGATGGAATTGGTGGGCACGTTGGCTTCATTATTTGATGACGCTTCACTTCTTCTCCTCTGCCCAACGTATTAGTAATGTTTTCTCCATCCTCGTCTATGTAATAGTATTGCGCATGCTTTTTACCTCGATCCAACTCGTCGCCCTAATAACCATGTGATTCGTCCGCACATTGTACTCGATCCTCGATCTGCTTATCCAACCTAGAATGTACCCGAACGCGAAAAGTTGCACCACTTATCCAGACACTGTCGTGCGTGACAATCCACAAGCCACGGCTTCGGCATGCTCGGTACTACCAGCCGTGACGCTTTGAAGGGATCACGGGCAGCCATGATGCGTGAGTGGCTCACCTCCCCCTTCTTGCTCTCTACCCTCTGCTCTCAATTCGCAATGAACTACTACGAGTTAAACTCTACTGTCCCATCCCCTGGAAACACCACTGTGTTCATGGAGTTTTCACCGAACGGTAGATTTCTAGCAGTTGGAGACCAAGACCGCTGTTCTTTATACATCCTCGACAAACTCGCTGGATGTCACCCAACCATCTCCGTCGTCACAATCACCGCACCTACTGCCCTCGTTTGGGAAACCCAAACGGCATTCTACGTTGGGTCAAGTGATGGACGCTTTATCCACTACCGAATCGACCTTGGGGGAAACAAACTGGTGAACTAAGGGACCGTGAACAACTCTTTTAATGGAGCGTTCCCAGTGGCCGCGATCGCCCTTGATGTCGATTCCAAGACATTGGCGATGTCTGTGGGCCCAGATGTCTTTGCGTTTCGAAGGATTCGCGAAACAAGTAAGTTCTGCCTGTCGACGAATTAGGGCGGTACACTTACGCGGTTTAAGATGAGTTCTGCTTTGTTGCAAACGTTTCGAGCCGTTTCAATTTTGAAAGAGAGCCCGGAAGCCCAGCGCCGCCATTCCCTAGATCCATCTGCTTTACCCCCAACAACACGCTTGTCGTCATGTTTTGCCGGCAAAACATAGTGTGAGGTGTATGGCCATAAGCTCAACGCTCGACCTTACTCCTTCATTATCAGGTCAATCGTGCTCGAGTTCGATGGGAACTCGCACTTGCACTCTTCTTTCCAGAGAGCACGGATGTAAGCACACATTTGGTGTATAAAGTCTTCCTTTACGTGACCATCAACGCAGCGATTATTCTGGCCTAGCCATATTGAAAACCATCACCTCCACAAGGGGAGAGGGAACCCACCGGCTTACCCGGTTTTGGGTCTTCGGTAATGTATCTCAGACGGACGGGGACGGATTCCCTTTCCTATTTATCAACGGAGGTGCAGCGACGCTATCGGGTTCCATGCTCGGTGCCGCGATAGTAAGGGACGCGATTACACAGCGCAAAATCCAGTTGTTGGAACATACGGGTACTTGTTGTTTTGTATTTTTTCTTTGCGCCCCTTGATGCTTGCGACAGGGATTGCCAGTCGCCGTATCTCCGTGATGGTCCGTCCAAGTTCCACTCGAGGATGCAGATGTGCTCACCCCCCTCCTATAAAGGCCTACCACGTCTCAACCAACAAGTACAGCATTGCGACGGTGGATCATGGGACTAACGCCACAGTCAAGATCTGGACCGCACGGAGGCCTCCCTCCCATCCACCGGGTTGGGTGAGTAGTAGCTTTGGCAGGCGGTGGTTCAATGTTGAATGGTCAATTAGCCTCACCACGGTCTCCGTATCAAAAAGGGATTGGTGGTTGCTGTGTTGGTGGTTGCGTTTGTTGTCGCGGTGCTGAGCAAGATGGAGAGGTTCTCTGATATCAACGAGGTATTCCAGCTATATCACGCTGACGTGACGCGCTAACGTGTACCTCAGACGCCGCAATTGGGCGTTCAAAATGCGTTAGCATTTGTGAACGTCCGCATCAAAATTGGGTATCTCATACTCGACACCACCGAATATGGGATTTCGGATGCAGAAGACGCTTTGGACTGACGAATAATTGGGGGGGGGTTGT
>Ga0307511_10005330_pt1 | contig 13093 bp, 9 predicted proteins | sample 13_EM_MG_FD_200266 | JGI IMG/M metagenome (GOLD analysis project Ga0307511, IMG submission 200266) | Populus trichocarpa ectomycorrhiza microbial communities from riparian zone in the Pacific Northwest, United States - 13_EM | ecosystem: Host-associated > Plants > Roots > Unclassified | place...
GGTTTAAGTTTCGAGGCGCGTGACTCCTCCTCGCCGTCGTCTAGATCATCAAGGTCTCTTTCGATCTCATCAGACTTGAAATCCATATCGTGGGGTCTTTCTGGATTAAAGTACGGTTGGGGTTGGGTTTCGATTTCAGGGCTGTCCTCCTTGCGGTCTCGAATCCATTGGTTTCGCTCGATTTCTTCGTCAGTGAGACGCCATAGAGAGCTTATAGAGGAGGAGGAGGAAGAGGGTTGCTGGGTTTGTACTGTTGAAGAAGAGAGGGAACCGAAGGCTTTCTCCACTCGGGCACTGAAACTATCTTCCATGGAAATGGGAGAGAGCTTGGTTAGCTAGCTAGGGTTTTATAAAGCTTTTGACTTTAACCCTGTCTCTGTCTTGACGGAGTGTCTGTCTTATGAAGATAAGGAAGGAAAGGCGTTTTCCCCACTCTCCCTCTTGTGCTTGATTGATTTTATTGGTTTTGATCCATCAGTCCTTGTTTTGTGTTAATTTGTTGAATTGGTCACCATGGAAAATATTTCTTCTATTATACCCCCCTACTCATCACAGTTTGCTAATTGGACTGAATTGTAAGCAAATTTACCATTTGTTGAAATTGAGTTGAATTGACCAAATGTTTGATGATTTTTTTTCAATAAGGATTAATTTGTAAATGGGTCAACTGGGCTATTTTTAAAGGCTGGCTAGTTGGGCCGAGTAAGCCTTTGGAGCTGAACCAAATGAAAATACTGACCTGGACCAAGCTCTTCGCTAGTATTCTCAGTGCTCCTTGCCTCGTGTCTTGTGCTAAGATATGATGATGGACCAGGAGAATCATGGGCCCAATAGGGAGCCCAGTATTAATCTTGAATCCACTGGCTGTGCGTTCGGTTTGGGCCTGAACATTGGATGCTAAGCCTACGGCCCAAGAGTAGCAAGGGACACAACTGGCTCCTGCTGAAAACATTATTTTATACTGATATTAAATAAATACTATGTTGCTAAACTTGTCATTTACTACCTGTCTCATCCTCAATCCATTATTTAGTTATTTCGAGGAATGAGGTTTTAAAAATTAAAGTTTTTTTTATGTATTTTTAAATTTTTTTGATGCGTTAATATTAAAAAACAATTATTTTAATATATTATATATTTTTTAAAAATATATTTTAAATCACAACTATTACTACACTTTTAAATACCTCATATTTAATATCGTGATATGGTGCTCAAGCTTCCATTAATTAGAGATAAAAATCAGGGTGACAGATAAACCAGAAATATTCTTATATTTTTTATGAGTATTAATGTGGTTTTTTCTTTATTTATTTAGTTTTAACTTTAGTATCGTTGGTATATAACGTGTTCGGAATTTTTTGAATTGAATTCAATAACAAGATTTTAGCTCAAAATAAAATCTCATCTCATGTTTATCGAGGGTTAATAATTAAATTTTAAATTTGATTTAATTTCTAAAAATACTATAAAAATAAATCATAAATCAAACCATCTAATTTACAATTTGAATGATAAAAAATTTAATATTAAAATTAATTTTTTTAAATACTAATCTAGCCTCTCTCTTTTTATTTTTAAGACTTTTGAAGAAATGAGATGAGAGCAATATTGTAAGTAAAATTAAATGATTTTTATTTTTTAAAAATATTTAAATTTTATTTATTTATCATTTAAATTCGAATCAAATACTATAATTAAATTTAATTATAATAGAAAATTAGTTCTAAACAACCTTTTTTTTTTGTTTAAGTTTCTCAAATTTTTTTTGTAAAAACTATTTTAGACGTAATCAAATACTTTAAAATAACCCGACCTGAATAAAGTAAGGTTTTTTTTTTGCCATCTCACAACTAACATTTTTTGTTTTTTATTTTCCCTTTGTTTTTTCTTTTCAACACCAATCCTTGTATTGTATGATTCACATAATCCACCTCAAGAAATACCCTCACAGTTGGTGCCTATGCTTGAAGGGCAACTTAGAAAAATTTCACAAGTGAAACTAAAATGAAACAATAAATAGCCATAGTTGTAGGCATGCATACATACATACATGTATGTATGTATGTATATGTATCACTTACATCAATATCTGGAAACGAGAATCTCATTGGAAATTAGGTAAATAGGACAAATGATTTTACAATCTTATCCTCTTGTTTTTTTATTTAAAAATCTAAAACAATAACATTAATTAATACTACTACTAATAAAAAACAGCAGTCAAGCTAAGTAGATAACTTATCCAAGCAACACGTAGGATCCTAGCCAAACTTTTTCTTTTTTTCTTTTTTTTTAAAAAACAACTTATCCAAAACAATAATAATATGCTTCTCATAGTTATGAAACTCGACCCGATTTAACAGATTGATCTGAAATCCAGCTAATTCAGAATTGAAATCGGGCCGGATTAATGAAAAAATAGAAAAAGTTATGACCTGGTGTAACCCGGCTGACCCGGTGGGTTGACCCGGCAAAACTAGTTTAAAAACCCGCAACCCGTTGACTTTTAATTTTTTTTTGTTTTACTAAACGAAGCTGTTTTGAATTTTTTTAAATAAGAATTAACTTGACTGACCCGGTAACCCGGTCAAAACTCGAAATCAAGGCCTTGAACTGGCCGGCCACCGAGCCGGATTTAAAAACTATGATGCATATTTTGCCATAGTTGGCGGACCTGTTACCAAAGGAAGTTTTGGCATCTGCAGTTAAATTGTATTTTTGAAAGATTTTAATTTTTAATTATTTTAATATATTTTTAAATAAAAAATACTTTTAAAAATAATTTTTAACATAATTTTAAACATCGCCTCACTTAGTAAATATCCTGGTTGCTAGATAGATTAACTTGAATGATAGTATTTTTTTATATAAAATATTAACCTGAATGAGTTTAGGCAAAGTTTGAAGTGAACAATTGAGTTATTAAATGCATGTTTAAACTATGTTATAAAAGTATTTTTAAAGAAAATATATTAAAATAATTTTTTATTTATTTTTAACAACAATAATTAAAATTACCAGAAAATACTTAAAAAAATATAAAATTAATATTTTTGTTGAGATAAATATTTTTTTTGAAACAAATCTAAACAAAATTAAAAGCCTAGGTTAACCGGCTTCGGCTAAGCTAATGTTTCATGTAATTCAACTAAAAACCTAATCCGATTTCAGCATTCAATTCCAGGTTTCTTGATTAATTGCTAAGCCGAGCCAAGTTTAACAATTATATATCTTTCTTTGTTTTTCTTTGATGTGATTACCTTTCCCCTTTTTTTTTTTTTAACTACTTAATCCATTTTCTCATCATATCACTTTCAAAGAAGAAAAAAATTGTAAGAAAAGAAGCAGCAATCGCGGTGTGCACGCCTCTCCAGACACAACAGAGTTAATAATTACAAGAAAAGGAGCTGTCTTGCTTTCCAAATAAGCGAGACTTTATCATTAGATTGGTTCAAGACTTTGCCCACAAGAAGAAGAAGAAGAAGAGCAGTACAAAACCCATCACTGAGACTTAGCTAAAACAAAGATAGCATGATCAGTACTACTTTTCCCATGATTTCTTCATCATTGTCCTTCTGAATTGTAGAGCAAAGGGTGTAAAAAGAAGTAGCAGCAATGGCGGCGGCGGGGATGTTGTTGTGGTGTTTAACAATCTATTTGCAGGGGGGGCTTTGGTTGTCCGTGGAATCCAAGTACATAGCTTACAACACCACAGGGAGCATCGTTCCTGGCAAGATTAACGTTCATTTGGTACCCCACTCTCACGATGATGTTGGGTGGTTGAAGACTGTTGATCAGTACTATTTTGGCGGTAACAATTCTATCCGGGTATGCTTCTTTTTCTCCTACCTTCTCTTTTCCTTTCTTGAATTGAACTGTTGATGACGAATCTTTATGTGCGTGTGTGTATAGGGAGCGTGTGTGCAGAATGTGATAGACTCTGTAATGTCTTCTTTGTTCGAGGATAAGAATCGCAAGTTCATCTATGTAGAGATGGTAGGTGCCCTTCTTCTCATTTTTCAACTACTAGTCTACTTTCTATTTTCTTTGATATTTCTTGGTCATGATCAATTGCTTGTTTGGGGCTCAATTTGGCCAGGCATTCTTCCAGAGATGGTGGAGACAGCAAAGTGAAGCAATGAAGATTAAAGTCAAGGACCTTGTCAACTCTGGTCAACTTGAATTCATGTACTTCCCCTTCCACTTTTCAATTAACTTTCACTCTTTTCTTTTTTTCCCTTTTGTTTTCTTTCTAGCTGCTATCGAAGTACTAGTTAATGATGAAGTTCACTCTCTGTAGACTTAACTGATGATGGGTTTATTATCTTCTTGTTTTTTGGGAACAAGAAATGGGGGCATGTGTATGCATGATGAGGCAACCCCGCATTATATTGATTTGATTGATCAGACAACTTTAGGCCACAAATATATCAAAGATGAATTTGGTCAGCTTCCAAGAGTTGGTTGGCAGATTGACCCTTTTGGACATTCTGCTGTTCAAGCCTATTTGCTTGGTGCTGAGGTATATCTGATTACCCTTTGAACTTCTTTACTATTTTTTGTTTATTACTTTCAGCATTATCTCTTACAATTTTCTATATGCGATCGACTGTGCATACCATCAAGAACTATGTAACCTAGCCAAAGTTGTGTGTATGTACATGTTGGAGTCTCGAACCATGTTACTTATCATTCATCGCAAACATGGCGTGTCGTTCTCTTTTTGTCAGCATAGCTCTGGGATCCGCTTGCTCAAGTATTTGTTTTAGTTTGCAGTTAGGATTCGACTCTCTTTTTTTTGCTCGAATCGATTACCAAGATAGAGCTAAGCGATTGAAGGAGAAGAATCTTGAGGTTGTCTGGCAGGGTTCCAAGTCCCTTGGTTCAACTTCACAGGTTGGCATATTAAATCTGTATATTTCTTTTGCCTTTTTCAATTTTTATATCAGAATTGTGATTTGTTACCATTTATTGATCACTGCTAGCTTTATTGAGGTATAATTACATAGGTGTGATATTTGAACCATTTTTTTTTAAAATTTCTTTGCATTATCAATTCCACGTGCAGATATTTACCGGTATATTTCCTAGGCATTATGACCCTCCTGATGGATTCACATTTGAAATAAATGATGTGTCCCCTCCTATTCAGGTACCTATATTTAAAGAATGATAGGATTTTTTTTTTTTTTTGAAATTCCTATCAACACATAGCTTTTGTCTTGAAGGACGATGTTCTCCTGTTTGACTATAACGTTCAAGAGAGAGTCAATGCCTTTGTTGCTGCTGCTTTAGCTCAGGTGTGATATAAAAAAAGGCTATTTATTCTCTCCAAATGTTTGCTCTATGCTGGATTTTGGATTTTTATCTGTTGTATTTTAATTGCCCTAGATGGGATTAAAGGCTGATTAGAGTCTAAGTATTAGAATCAAAGAGCCATTAATTGTCCATTCTGAGATACAATTAATGGCAATTAACAAACATATCATCTCTTCTTCTTTCCCCACTTTAGGCTAATGTAACCAGGACAAATCATATAATGTGGCTGATGGGGACGGATTTTCGCTATCAGTATGCAAATTCATGGTTCAGGCAGATGGACAAGTTCATTCATTATGTGAATCAGGTACTTCCTAGTTCCTACAGCCATAAGAAGGTCAAATAAAAAGAAAATGTGTAGATTCCGTGCTAGTGTATTGATTGAAAAGCTCTCAGGATGGTCGGGTAAATGCTCTATATTCAACCCCATCCATTTATACCGATTTGAAACATGCAGCAGATGAAGAATGGCTTCTCAAAACAGAAGATTTTTTCCCGTGAGTTTTATGTCGTAATGCTGATATCCTACTCATACATATTTTGCTAACCTTGCTGAAAGATTATAACCGCTTTCCAGATACGCGGATCATCCAAATGCATATTGGACTGGTTATTTTACAAGCAGGCCAGCCTTCAAAGGCTATGTCAGATTGATGAGTGGATACTATCTTGTAAGATCTTGGCCCTTTATTTCTTCACTAAATATCCTGTTATGCTCTCATTTCCATTGCTAACATTATTGCTCTATAACTAGGCTGCAAGGCAGCTAGAATTCTTTAAAGGCAGAAATTCTTCAGGGCCAAACACTGATGCTCTTGCTGATGCTTTGGCAATTGCACAACATCATGATGCAGTTAGTGGTACAGAAAGGCAGCATGTTGCCGCTGATTATGCTCTGCGACTGTCAATTGGCTATAAGGAGGTGCTTATCAGTTTGGTGTCCAACAAAATTCTAGGCATGTTTGGATTAAATCTATCACTTTTCTGATACATTTCACTTATTTTTCTCTGCAGGCTGAGAAATTGGTTGCCTCTTCACTTGCTTCTTTGGCAGAGTCAACTTCAAATATCAGACAAGGGAACACTGTCATCAATTTTCAGCAAGTAATATCTGTTTGATCGCGCTATTTCTTTGGTGTATTGCAACTATTCAAAAAGTTACCCCTGGGGAGATTAAGTTTTTGTGCTGGATATTATCATGAACGTAAATGGTTTGAAGACTTGTTGATGCGTGTATGGTTCTAAAGGGTTAGTTTGGTAGGCAGTGTAAGCCTTGGAAGAGTGAAGATTTGAAATTACAACTGCCTGCTCTTTAAAAATATACATGCACGTGGATTATTCAAGTTGTTTAATTTTTTTATTAATTAAGAAATAGTATTGAAATAATTGTTTTTTTAACTAATTTACATTTACATAAATTGCTAAGTTTAAAAATAGTAAAAGAACTTTAATTGAATAGAGAATGAGGGGAAAAACAAGAAAAGGAACCCTAATTGATTTGACCATGTGATAAATTAAAAATAATCTGTCTGTTTGTGTGTCTTTGTGATAAATAGTATCTAAAAAAGTTGCCAGAAATGAAATATTATTGAGAATGCTCCATTATTTTCCTGCTTTCCTCACCCCTTTCCTTGCATGCTCTGAGAATAACCTGGTTTATTGTTCATAGTGATATTTTTGCATCTTAAGCGACTTTATACTAGATCGTCCTTTCTGTTGACATTGAATGGAAAAGTTTGCTGAAATCTGTTCTGTGAATTTTGTTGGCAGTGTCCACTTCTTAATATAAGTTACTGTCCTCCTTCAGAAGCTGACTTGTCTGATGGGAAAAGCTTGGTAAGAGGTTTTTCCCCTTGTGCATGATTTGACTTTGAAGATTAGAGATGGTTTATTCACTCACCATCTTGGGTTCTTCCCTCTCTCACAGCTGGTGGTTGTTTACAATCCTCTAGGATGGAAAAGAGAGGAAGTCATACGAATTCCAGTGAGTTTTTAAATCTTTGCTCTCATCTTTTCTATCGAGCATTTTTACTCTAGGAGCCTCTCGGATGGTTTCTATTGCTAAATGAAGGAGAGCGGCTATTTCATCCAATGAGCTGTTGTCTTTTTGTGCAATTGTAACGGAAAACAATTTATAAAAGTGACCTTCAGCAGTCATTAAAGATAAATTTGATGGTTTCCTGAGTGTAACTAACTTCAGCTCATACTTGCCACAGGTTTCCACTGAAAAAGTTGTGGTTCGAGATTCTAGTGGGGGAGAAATTGAATCTCAGCTTCTACCTATATCAAATGCAACACCACATATAAGAAGGAAATATGTAAAAGCATATTTGGGTAAATTCCCACGTGAGGCACTTAAGTATTGGCTTGCATTTTCAGCATCCCTACCACCCCTTGGTTTCAACACCTACATCGTTTCTGGAGCAAAACAGACAGGTTGCAATATTATCTTCACTTATAATAATATGTCACCGGGAAATGAATGACTAGGACAGTGTTTCCAAGTTACTGACGGATTTCTATTTTGTAATGTCACTTTGTTGAAGGCCCTAGGTCAACTATCTCATTGGTACAGACATCAAATGAAAGTACAAATGAAACCATAGAAGTTGGCCAAGGAAGTTTGAAGCTACTTTATTCTGCAGATGAAGGGAAACTCACTCATTATTTGAATAGCAGAAGCTTGGTATATTGTTTTCTGATGTCAACTAACTTGATTTGTGTTTAATCCTGCAGTCATAATATATTTATTCTTTTACTTTTTGGTTGTCTGTTTCTTTGAATAACTCTTTGCGCTACTATATGAAGGTCTTCAAACGGTAGACTCTTAATGCTGCTAATAGTTCTATATTTTTTTTTTATTACTGAAGGTTACCTCCACTGCTGGACAATCATACAGTTATTATACTGGAAATGATGGCACTGATAAAGATCCACAGGTAGGCAAATGTCCAAGCATCCAAACTTGACTTCTTATACTTGTGAACCACTTACTGCATTTTACAGTACTTGCTCTAGTTTTCAGTTTACTTCAGAAAGTATTTTGTAACTTTACCTGGGTGATATTCATTTTACATGCTGAAGGCCTCTGGGGCATATGTTTTTCGACCAAACAGTACATTACCAATAAAACCCCAATACCAGGTAATTGTGTTCATTTAATTCTTAGATCATAAACTCATGCAGTCATGAAATATCAAACAATTGAAGGAAAATGACCTTTTTTTGGTTCCAGGTTCCTTTGACTGTTATGCGGGGTCCACTACTGGATGAAGTACACCAACAGCTTAATTCATGGATATCGCAGGTGGTTAACTTATCAAAAAATCTCCTACTAATGCACCAACTTCTATCACAAAACCTTCTTGTTTCTATTACTAACAACATTAATTTTTCATATTAAAAATGAAGTTACATTTAGCATTGACTAAGTAAAATAAGGCCTTGATAAAGCATAAATCAAGTGCTTGGAGATGGTGTGAAGATTAAGAAAGAGCTGCGCAACTTCAGCCATAAAGTCTATTTGTGATTAGGTAGTCTTTCAGTGGAACTAGGGCTGGCTGAACTTGTTTAAACATTCATCTTTTTCTCTTGCCATCACTTCTCCTACAAATTGTAAATATTGCTATTGGGTGCTTTCACCAGTGTACTTTTTGGTTGATTTTCACCACTTCATCTGAGAGAAGACTTCAAGTTCAGATGGAGCTTTAAATTTAGTGTATCAAAATAAAATTAGGAAATTGCAGTAGGCAGTGAGTTCTCGATCTGAATATTTTGAATACCTTATTTGATTTTATTATAAAATTAACTAGATGAAAAACAAGAGTCTTGGGTTTTTGTTTTGGAAAAAAAAAACAAAGAATTTTGTCTCTTTTACTTTCAGTGACACAATGCCATATCCGTGCACAGGTTACCAGGGTCTACAAAGGAAAGGAGCATGCTGAAGTTGAATTCACTGTTAGTTACCCTTTTGCAACAATTTTGTTATAAGAGTGCAAATTCCTTTAGGTTAGGGTTATTTTATCACTGAAAGAATGCGTCTTGATTTGATGATATTCATGTACATATCTTCAGATTGGGCCTATACCTGTAGATGATGGAACAGGGAAAGAAATCACAACCCAAATCACAACCACAATAAAGAGCAATAGAACGTTCTACACAGACTCTAATGGACGTGACTTCATTAAACGGGTACACTTGCTTGTTACTGCTTGCAATCCTATATAACATTCAAGTCATCTTACAAACAGCAATTCTTATTCGGTTTTCCTCCGTGTTTATTATTTTGTACGAGAATTTTAGTACAGATATTTGGAAGAGAAGAATGTGTATGAGAGCAGCTTGGCTTGAGGGTGCTCATTTTCATGTTAACTTTGTTATGTACATATGTGGTATTTATGTCTTATTCTTCCATATTTTTTCAGGTGCGAGACTCAAGGACAGACTGGGAGCTCCAAGTGAATCAACCAATTGCTGGAAATTATTACCCTGTATGTTTCTTCTGTAAAGCATCTCAAGTCACGATCTCTCTCTACATTTTTTTTCTTTCTCATATCCTGCTGGAGTCCATTCGCCAGTCTAGTTGTTAAATCTTGGAAGATGCGTGTTCTCTCCATATTCTTAATCTGGCAATGTGGAAGTTTTGCTGGTTAAAAGTATACTGTTTGCTTAGAACATTGAGAAGCAGTTTTATAAACTTCAATTAGCAAGTAATCCTGAAATTGTCTACGAGCATCATTTAAAATCTGAAGTGCATGTACTTGCGGATACCCAACAATTTCTTCTTTGTGAAATTTGTCATTCAACTTTCAGTATGGTATTTATTGTTCCATATTCTGGTGGGTTCCACATTCTTTTGTTAGACAAAAAAAAAAGAGTTGGTGGTTGACTTGATCTATAATTTCTGATAGCACTGACTTAACTTGTTGACAGTTCATCTTGTTATTTGCTTCGTGACAATTAGGTGCTGCCTGTCTGGGAAATGCAGAGACCAAGTTTCTGCGGGCTACCTAGCATCTTAAAGCTCTTCACAGAATTTTGTTTTTTTTGAACAGTTCATCTAGGATTGAGGCAATTTTGTTTCCAAAAACTAATGCATGTTAAAGCCCGGACTAACTGATCTGGTTAAACTGGTCAAGCCATTTTCTTTCTACCTACTCTGCTAAGATGGCTTACTTGCCTAAAAAGGACATATTTAGGTGGAGCGGGCCTACTTTCAAAAGAATGAATCCCTTCTTAACATCTATCCCACTGTTATTTGTTTTAAACTCGTTTTTTATTTTTTCGTTTTGTTAATTTTTTGGACATTTTTTTGGCTTTTCCTTTATGTACTTCTAATTTTACAGGTAAATCTTGGAATTTATATTCAAGACAACAGCACGGAGCTCTCCTTGTTGGTGGACCGCTCAGTGGGAGGATCTAGCTTAGTGGATGGTCAAATAGAGCTGATGCTTCATAGGTTTGTCTGAATTAATTACTTCTCACTACATTTAACAATTTTCCTCTTTCCAGTCAGGTTTACTTGTGTTGCAACGATCTCTAATGACATCCATTTATAGGAGGTTGCTTCATGACGATGCAAGAGGTGTTGGTGAAGTGTTGAATGAGACAGTCTGTGTCTTGGATAGATGTGAAGGTTTAACTGTAAGCATCTGTTATGCGCACATATTCACAAGTCTGGTTTTGGTCTTTATCAGGGGGTTTTGGAAAATTGAGATACAGATGCCGTCTTGATGTGACATTTCTTTTTCAGATCCAAGGAAAGTTCTTTCTCAGAATTGATCAACTAGGAGAAGGTGCCAGGTGGCGTCGAACATTTGGCCAAGAGATATATTCCCCAGTTCTGTTAGCCTTCACGGAGCAGGTTAAAAAATAAAGTTCTGATGTTGACATTGTTACTTGAGGCTGTATTGCTTTGGTGATCAATTTTCTGTTTTGCAGGATGGAAGTACCGAGATGAATTTCCCGCTACCAACTTTTTCAGGAATTGATCCATCTTACTCGTTACCCAATAACGTTGCTGTCATAACTCTGCAGGTAAGCAAGAAAAAATTCCTCTTGAAAATTTCTCCAAACAAGCTATTTGTTATGCCCTTGGAGGATAAAAGGATGCATTCACTTCATTGCTTTTTAATAAACCTTATCCTGGGTGTTGAAGAAATCCGAGACAGTGCATATGAATTTGATCTCTACTTACAAGTGTGTGAGAAATAAAGATTTTTTGCCTTTCTTTATAGGAACTTGAAAACGGGAAAGTGCTCCTTCGGTTGGCTCACCTTTATGAGGTTGTAGCTCCTCTCTTATCTCTCTTAAGCCTTTATATACTTACTGCCTTCTTTAGAATGAAACTAACTCTGGCTGTGTTTGGAACAACCTGTTGCAACCTTTTTCTATTTGTCCACTATCTACTTGCTGTTTGTGTTACTTCTGTTAGAATGAATTATCATTTGCTTTTAGTTTTACTCTTAACCCTTGTTTTTATTCTTATGCTGCATTACAACAATGCTGAGCAATCTAATTCTTGTTTTTGGTGGGCATGATGTGTGAGAAGACCGGTGAGGACAAGGATTATTCAGTAATGGCAAGCGTGGAATTGAAAATGCTATTTCCAAAGAAGAAGGTAAAAGCAGTAGGCACTGTTTAGTCCTTTCATGGATGGACAGGTTCTTTTAAGAGCAGTAAGCATCTTAACAGCCAAAGTCATGTTCTTTTTTCGTTTTTTCAGATAGTTGAAGTCACAGAATTGAGCTTATCTGCCAATCAAGAACGAACTGACATGGAAAAGAAGAGGCTGGTGTGGAAAGTCGAAGGCTCCACCGGAGAAGAACCCAAGGTGGTGCGGGGAGGACCTGTTGATCCTGCCAAGCTAGTGGTGGAGCTTGCCCCCATGGAAATCCGCACTTTCCACGTAGACTTTGATCACCTCCAAATGTTTGGTTCCTGAAAGAGAAAAGGTCGGGCTTCTGCAATACCCACATAAGAAGAGACTTATTTTTGTGTGGTGAATGTTGCCCAAATCTCTTGTAGTTTTGAGCCGAATTGCTAAATCCAAGAAAGTGAGAAAGAAATAAACAGCAAATATTAACAGAGTGAACTTTGGTTTATATGGCCAATAGGATTCAGAGCAAGTAGCAGTGAACTCTTTGTACTACAAGTCATGGTGGTCTGGATCTCTAAACATAACCTTTTCAAGTATAACATGTCAAGACCAACTCCAGGATAGTCTCCAAGCATTCAGGAAACAAGTTGCATTTATAATTAACTGAACAATCATACACATGAAGAGATATCTAGGTTTTAGCAGATCACACTTTGAAAAAGAAACGGCATCGTACCATTAATAAACTTAATTAGTGACACAACCATAACTATGTAAATTAGGATTGAAAGAAAAAAATTAGGGAGATAGAAATGAGAAGGGCTTGAGAGAATCTTAGAATCTGTTGGGAGTCTCGCACAGAGATAAAATTTCTGAATAGAGAAAAGGCTTGTTCGTCCATACTGAGAATTCTTCATCAAGTTTATCTAGGTCGGCTTCCTGATCATCCTCCAAAAATAAAATAAAATTAGGAGAGCAAAATAGTGATGCTTACTTGATAAGGAATTTTTTTACTGAAGGAATAATTAGTGTTATTTTATTAATTATTTTTTAGATTATTTTTTAAAAAATAAATATAATTAGAAGAAAAAAATTCTAAGTGGAAATATTTTTATTATTTTTAATGAATTAAAAGTTTTTTTTTTTTTGTGTTTGTCTTTTTTTTTAATA
>Ga0307511_10005331_pt1 | contig 13092 bp, 17 predicted proteins | sample 13_EM_MG_FD_200266 | JGI IMG/M metagenome (GOLD analysis project Ga0307511, IMG submission 200266) | Populus trichocarpa ectomycorrhiza microbial communities from riparian zone in the Pacific Northwest, United States - 13_EM | ecosystem: Host-associated > Plants > Roots > Unclassified | place...
CAATGGGTCGCCACCTCCGTCCCCTCCGCGTGCACCTCACTGCCTCTCGGAACCTTGAATCCGGGCGTCTGAAAGCCGAGCCGACCTGGTACCGGGTCGTGGGCGCCCTCCCCCCCACGACTACCCTCGTGCGGAATCGCACCGGCCGCAACACCCCCAACGGGTTCCGCCCCCGCGAGATCACCTACCCTGAGGACAAGCTCCGTGCTACCTTCTACAAGCACCATCCGTGGGAGCTAGCCCGTCCAAGGATCGTTTTAGAAAACGATGGCAGGGATGGGGAGAGGTGGGATTGGAGTAAGGGGTTGAGACAGAGTGGGAGGCAGGTTGATGGGGAGAGGTGCGTTATACCCACTTACTTACCCCCACAATATGCCCCTCCCAACGAGCAATTGCTTCCTCCCAACACACATATAAAAAGGTAGCTAACACCCTCCAAGCGTAATTCAATACCAGCTCCACCTCCTCCGCACCACCCCACTCACCCTCACTGAAACCTATGACCTTGCGCGCAAACAATTCTACAAAATCCGCCTCGAGGAGGACATCCAGCGGCGGATCGCGACCGAAGAAGCGCTGTCCACGGGCGCCGTCTTCGACAAGTACTACATGGACATTATGTTTGAGCGCGAGGGGCAAGTGCTCCAAGACTGGCGCACCAAGGCCGCGCAAGACCTCGCAATCAGGAAGCATAGGCGGAATGCGGCGTATAGTAGTACGGCGGCGGCGGAGGATGCTGTAGCTGGTGGGGTAGCGGGGGCGGTGGGAGGGGCGGAGGGGGAGGGGAAGGTGGCGGTGGGGGCGATATGAGTATAATGTATATGATGGGGTGAGTTAGAGGATGTTTTTTTTTGTTTATGTACCATACAAAACTGGAGGAATTGTTGTGTTTTTTAAATTTTTTTTGCGTGTACATACGGGTTGTACGGCTTATTGTATATCTACCTTTTTATTTCATCTTTTTCATGGCTGTCAATTTCATGGTTATGGGGAAAATATCCTCTTTGGGTTGGGCAATAAAAACACCCATTCCATATCATTTCCATGGACTCCCTTTCAATAATTATGAGTATCATAGGAATCACTTCACCCATCTAAGGCCACCCCGCCCTCTCCTCCCTTGCACCATGGTTTTCCACCCTTGCACCATGCTTCTTCAAACAATAAACAACCACATCCCCCTTCCTCCTCTTATCATCATGAAAATGACTATTAAAGAATCTCGCACAACTCCTATACTTCGACTCCTCCTCACCCAAATACCCTTTCAATACCTCCCTCTCCAGCACTTCAAACATCACCAACCTCTCCGGCCACTGATACTTCGTTTCCTCTCTCACCCTCTTCTTCGGGTTTTCCCCCATCCTCGGGGGCATCGGAAAGTTGGCTTTCAAGAACGCAACTGGATTTGCGTAGAAGTGGTCTGCCTCGTCCAAGTACGTGGCTTTATCTTGGGGAGAGAGGTTGACCGGAGGTTCGCATGTCAAAGCCCAAATATCCCGGTGTTTTGTGCTGGGGACTTGTAGTGAGGCCATCCAGGGGGTAGAGTGGCATGGCATGAGAAACCCTACGCTCCGCCAGTTGTTTTGATCATGGCGGAGGTAGTTGATGACGTCGACGACGCCACGCTGGTGCATCTGCGTGAAGTAGTACGCTATAGGGAGGTTTGCGGCTAAGAGCGCAAAGGTGAGTTTCTTCCGCGTAGCGGGGGAGATGCGGATTGAGTTGTGTAGAGCACTTGCAGTGAGGATGATTAACATTGGTAACAGAGGGTATATGAATCTCACTTCCTTGTGCTTAATCAAGGAGTACACTATTACCGTGGCTATCGTAGCTACGGAGAACTGCATCCTAGTTGCTAGGGAAGGAGAGAGAGCTTTCAATGGCTTTGGTAGGGGGGTGGAGGAGTCTGATTTCTTCTGCTGAAGCAAAGCCTGTTTCTGCTCTGCGTTGTGGGTTAGAACATCCGCGACTTTCTCGAGGACGGAGGAGATCTCTTGGATAGCGAGAGGAGTGTAGAAGGTTAGAAGGAGTGGAAGGCCTTGGGAGAGGTAGTAATGCCAGGGCATGCTCCCGTAGAAGACAGAGAGGGATTGGACGAGGTTGAATTTGAGGAACCTCCATGGGGGAAAGGTGAAGTGGCCGTAGTAGCGGCGGTCAAGGAGCATATTCAGGACTATTGCCGACACTCTGAAGCGTTGAAGTCATCAGATGGCAGCCCGTATTCGGGGGAGTAGGTGTATACGTACCCGATCTTAGCAACTTCTGTAATGATCAATATCCGCTCTGCCCTCATTGGAGCTCTAAAGTACAAGAATGCACCTAGGGTGGCCCAAATTAGGGCGTTTGTAGGCCTGAGGATACATGCCACCGCTGCCAATCCCAGTGACAGTTTCAAACTCGTCTCTGGTCCGTTTAGAACGACCCTTTTTACCATCTTCTCCTCCTTGCTCGGCCACGGCCAGTAGTACAATGCTATAATGGTGAGACTAGTCTCCAGGCTATTCGAGAATGTACGAGTAGAGCAGAACCAGTGAAATGCACTCCCCAGGGATAAGAACAGCTATACCTCAATATATCAGCTCAAAGCATCCTCTATTCAGGATAACGACAAAACATACACTCGTCCATCCCGCCTCTTCGCCCAATATCTTTGTCCCCAACTTGTAGGTGTAAATATCGCCCAGTGTAGCGAATACCGCCTGTAGCAACCTTGGGGCTACATTGAAAAGGTCTCCGCGGACAGCCTCGTCATGGATGCCCAGCCCTCTGAGGAGGAAGTACGTTCCCCTATATACCCAGGAGAATATAAACGGGTGTGCTATACTCCGAAGCTCTTCTCGCCATTCCTGAGGCAAAGATTAGGTTTCCGTATTTTTTTCCATTGGGGCGGCTAGAGACATACCCAGGTCAACCACCCTTCTCCAAAAACCAGCCTCCATGCAGGCTCAAGTGCCTGGAAATACTCATCCGGCTGGAAAAAAGTGCGTACGCTCACGGCATTAATCACACGTATACTTAAGATGAAAAGGAACAGGAGGTGCGGCGGCACCGGGGGTTGAGACATGGCCGCGTTCTCTCCTATAATTCAGTTGAAAGTTGAGGTTTACGTGTTGTGCTTTGAGGCTCTACATGACATCACTAGGTACAACCTAAGCTATGTAGGCAACATCGAAAAGCAATGAAATTATGGCTACTGTTAATTCTGCAAACAGCTACTAAACTACTTTCAAACAGACCACAAAATTGGAAATTGCATCTTATTAATACTGCCCCCGTTCAAATTTGTCCTTGTCGAAGAACTTTGCTTCGATAGCATTTCCATTAAAGAGCCTACCTTCAAGCGCATTCACAGCCTAACCAACTCCTGTCAGCGCCTGTATCCCTAGAAAATTAGGGGATTCACTTACCCTCAAGGCGCTCAGCTGACTCGTAAACTGCACAAACACCTTTGGCCCCTCCCCGTCCTCTTCATCAGACCCCATGCCATGAATGTAGACCCTCTCCACCCTCCCATACTTCTCTCCACACTCTTCGCCAATCTCTTGTCGTAATTCTCCACTTGCAATTTCCTCCTTGTCGATGCCACGCAACATCCCCCTCAGTACCACCACTTCCGTCATCTTTCCAAATTTTCCTTCATCTCCGTCCCTGTGCTTCTTATTCTGATCGATAATCTTACCTCGCCCGGCTTCATCCTTCTTCTTCGACGCCACAACATGCAACGGCTTAACGATACCACTTCCCTCCGCACCAAGCCCAGTCCCTTTTGTCCAGCCATACTTAGCAAGTAAACGGTGTGCAAAGCCTTGTTGACCTGGCCTGAGTGATCGAGGCTCGTCTTCTGGGTGCGCAATCCCTTCAGACCTCTCTACCTCCTCGTCGTCGGCTACCACCGGGGGTGTCGGACTGGGTTGTGCCGGTGGCTGTTGGTACAAAATTGGTGCACGAGATATAGTTGAAGCCGGTGCCGCTTCGATAGAAGGAGTCGGAGTTGGGGATACAGAAGGAGGGCCCGGGGGTGGTGGTTGTGGTGTATCGGACTGGGGAGGAGGAGGAGGAGGGGGGTACTGGATTCCCATTTGGCTAAGCCGCACTCTCCGGGCATAGGCATCTTCCCCAGTTGCATCGTCAGGGACCTCAACGGGCGGTCCTGATGGTGGTGGGGCAAATTTGAAACTTGGGGGTGCAAATTGCCCTTCTTCTGTCAATGGTAATTCTGTAAAAACTGGGCGACGTGGAAACTTACGGTTCATGGTAGGTCTATAATCATCCTCGCTATCACCTTCATCAGATCTTGCCCCATCCCTTCCATATTTTTGGCCATATAGCCTATCCCTCCATTCATCCATTTCGCGAATCTTCTCATCTCCATCTCGATACTCCTCGTAGTTGCTGGGCCTTGCTGGGTCGTAAATATCATCCCAGTCAACCGGCTCAAACTCCGCCTCTTTGTTCTTTCTCCTTTTCTTCCGTCGTCGATCCCTCTCCTTTTCCTTCGATGCATAAAATCCATTGACATCGTCATCTGAGTTCCCCGTATGCGCCCAATCATTAAGACTAGTCTTCACCACCGGCCTTGCAGGCTCAATGGTCGTGGTAGCTGTAACAGTGGCAGTGGCAGTGGCAGTGGCAATCTCCGTAGTCGCGTTTGCAGTCACCGCGGCTGCCCCCACTGGCTTCATTGAAATCTTAGGTTTCGGCTTGGTCTGATTAACTTGCGGCCTTTTTGTCGGCTGAAATCGTAGAGCAGCTGTATAACCGAGACATGCACCCGAATACCCCTCACATCGAGGAGACCAGAGCGGGAGCAATTCGTGAGCAATTTGAATTGTGTTAAGAAAGGAAAAGCAAGAGAGGGCAGCAGTAGTTAGCTACCAGCATTGAGCTTCTTTTGAGCATCGGAAGAAGCGCTTCCATCTTGGGAGTCTCCGGAGGCCTTGTTGAAAACGACCGGGGCGCGTTGAATGGATGTCGAGGAGCCAGTCGTGGAGGAGGGCTCGAGGAGGTTCGCATAAAGCGAGAGTCCCCCCATGCGTGGAGGTGGATTCGAGGAGCCTGACATGACTGTGGTGGACGTTATCGATATGTTTCTTGGATATAGGTTTGAAGATGCTTTAGTTGTGTCAAACGGGCTGAGGAGATGGTTTGGGGATCGCCGCCGAAAGGCAGCTGTACATGTCATCACGTGCAAGTCCCACTCTTGCAACGTTTCGTCTTGGCGCATTTCAGGAACGAAGGGAGCCAATGACACCCTGGATTTCCCTGAAATAATTCACGACAGATATCAATATCAATACCCCGAGTACGGCAGCCAGACTAACGCACAAACGAGCTCCAGCTAACAGCCCTATCTAACACCAGAAATACAACATAGCAGAAGAATCACCCTCGGAGTCAGGAACCAATTTACCAAGTAGTTGTTCAACTACCAGAGCGTTCCCCCGAAGGCTCCCTCTCACAGCATGTCTCAATTCTTACCCCCACCACACCAGGGTTATGGTAATCCATCCTCTCAGAATCTACAATTTTACCCTTCCACATACTCAGATGGCCGGGTATCCGGCCAAACAACACCACATCAATCTGCATATGGACAATATCCTGGCGCAACGGGGATGATGGGACACATACATGCCGGAGGAGGTACGATGGGCTCGATGGGCTCGATGGGAAGTGCACTGCCTGGAGTGCGAGGACCCTTAACGACGGGATGGCTGGCAGCCTTTGGAACGAGCGGGTACGAGGATGAGCTACCGCTGATGGAAGAGTTAGGAGTGAATTTTAGTCACATAAAGATGAAGGTTGGTTGAATTTTCTGGATTCATTCTTGGTGTAGGTGGACTAGATGTCAGGAGGGTCTTATATTTACTGACTCCCTATCGCTTACAGACTTTAACAGTGCTGAATCCACTAGCCGCTGTTGACCAAAATATCATGGATGATAGCGATTTAGCTGGGCCTATACTGTTCTGCCTTCTATTCGGCACATCTCTCCTCTTGGTATGTTCAATCATGAAATTCATCACTCAGTGAAGACACAAACTTACACTTTTTTGTCAGGCCGGAAAAGTCCACTTTGGCTACATCTACGGCGTGGCCCTCCTCGGTTCTCTCTCTCTACATCTCATCCTCAACCTCATGTCCCATCCTGGGCATGGTACAAACTACCTACGCAGCGCATCAGTTCTAGGATATTGTTTGCTCCCACTAGTCATAACCTCCTTCCTTGGGATATTCCTATCTATGGATGGCACACTGGGATACGGTTTAGTGGCGGCGGCTATACTGTGGTGTACGTATGCGGCGAGTAGCATGTTTGTGGCAGTGTTGAGGGTAAGGGACGTCAGATGGCTAGTAGCATATCCACTGGGGCTCTTCTATAGTGTTTTTGGGATCATGGCTATATTTGGCGGCAAGCTGGCCTCCACAAAGGGTTCGGTTCGAGTCTAGGCCTTCAAATGGCCTGTTGGAAATGAGGCGTGGTCACACTACTATACGATATGGTGGTTATTCCAAATACTCTGGCTTTAGATGCTCTTATGTTTGTCATTTCTGTGTGGGTTAGTAAAGTGAATTAGTAAAGTGAATGGAGTTCGGCAGGATAAATATCTAAAACCCCCATTTAATAAATACTGCTTCTATAATACCAAAATTTGTCAACTGAATATTTAGCAGAAAATATCTTATGCAAGTTCAAAACAGTTGAGGTTTGTGAGACTGCTTGACTAACTGCACTTCCGCTGAATTTCAAAAATCCCGACATCTCTGATCTATGAGAACAAAAGTGATATATATACACACGCACAAAGTACCATCATTGTATTATCGCTCTCAAAGAAAAATATAATCGCAATAATTTTCCAATGCACAGACTTAGACTCTTCGTCAAAAACGTAAACACTGAATGCATCACAACCTTCTTACTTGCGCTTAGTCAAGGCATCTAGCTCCTCCTTCTCAGCCTTCTCACGGAGAAGCTCGTTGATGTATGGCTGGAGATAGGGAATATCCTAATAATATATTAGCCGAGCTCAGGAAAGCCAAAGGTACAGAAGACGAAACCTACACCCTCGGGCTTGGTTTGTTCATTCGGTGGGAGAAGAGTGTGGGACAAAGAGCACTACAAGCCAAGTTAGCACTCTGGTAAACCATCTACAAGATATAACCAAGGCATGCACACACCTGCATAGCTCTCCTCATCCTGTACACACGGTCATAGGAGGCCTTTGGTGGGAGCCTCTTCAGCGCTTGCTGAACCAGAGGGTCCTCCTCGCTGATAAGATCATCGCCACTGTATCCCGCCGCATCAGCACTCTGCGCAAATCTCCGCGACTCCTCCGCCCGCTGCTGCGCGCATCATAGAGCCCGAGGTGAACCTACAGCAACCCGATCTTCCGGTATCCAGCGAGGTCCCTGTACTTCTCCCGGAGGACGGAACCGGCCCTGGTCGACCAGACCTTCTGGAGCATATTCTTGACTGGAGCGAGAGACATGGTGATATAATTCCGCTAGCGAAAGGAGTTTTGCTTCAGGGTTTTGGAATGTGTGATAAATACGGGAGTGGTGGAGGGGTGTTTTTGAGGTGAGGCTTAAAGTTGAAAGAAGCAAAATAATACTAAATGTGATTGGGCAATTTTGTTGACGCCACGGCTTGACGCCACACTGGCAGCAAATTATCTCTCCAAACCAAAACATCCGTTTCCCGCTCATGCAGAGTCTAAATACCAGTAATATCAAACAAATCGGGAACAAGCGACGGGCTGCCATAGGACTGCGAACAGCGAAACTCGTAGTTAGTGCAGCGTTAAAATAAATCACTAAATATGTATTAAAACTTCTCAAGTACATTTTGACCCAATCGAGCGGCCACCCCCAAGATTGTTCCCTGAATTGACTCCTCATATTGGAAATCATATGAAACACCATGAATATTTCCTGGATCACGGCAAACTCTTTTATCAAACACACGTACGTCAAGACCAAACAGAATGAGCTTATGATGGTCCTGCCAATATCAAAAATATTGGTTAGTCTGGTTGCAACAGCTGGTCGAACTTTATTTAGAAAGGTAACCAAAATGTTAGTCTGGTTGGCACAAGCATTCCTGATACAGTTCCGAGCTCAGACTAGATGCATTGTCACAAGTTTGACTGTATTAGATATCGAAATCCCACATTCCAGCTAGTCTCGTGAACTCGAGTATCCGCTACAAGCAGGAATCATGAAAGTTGGCCTCTGTAACTGAGCCAGTCTGAATGGGTCGGTGCCGAGGCTACCTCCAAGGGACACTTCCGGTAACATAAAGAAAGTAACATCGTGAAAGTGAACGTTCCGTGATCTCGTGCTAATCACTCCGGCGATAGGCATAGCTGACGTTGTTGTAGGCCAAGAGTTCTGGGAGTGCGTTTGGTGCCAAGACAGCCCCCGCCGTGATCTTTGAGCTCTGCAGTTGACTTACATAGAGGCATTGACCAGTTGTCTATAATCAAACATTGAAAAATATCCCCGAGCAACATCACAACATCTCCTGTCAATATGTCCATAAAAAGACGTAAGGAATTCTCAAACCTAGCACTGCATTGAGCTACTAGCTCTCCCCACCGGGCTCCAAGCTAACAGCTCATCCTTGGTTAATATTGAAGTATCGGTGCTTGCACCCACTCCTGGGACAGCTCTCGCCCGGCCAACACACCTCTCTACAGACCCCAAGGGCGAGAGATTAGCCTATGCTGTATGGAGCCCATCCAATGAATTTATATAATTGGGCTCTATTGCTAACTGAGGAGATAGAGCAATAAATCCATCTTTTTACGGTCAATTGATAATCCGGCACACAGTGTTCAATATACCCAGCATACTCACCAAGCCACCATAGCGAGATTTTCTCCATCTGGTTACTATGTTGCGTCTGGAGATATCTCTGGTAAAATCCGGGTGTGGGACTGTGCTGGTGAGGATCAGATTCTGAAGGGTGAATTCCCAATAATTTCGGGCCCCATAAACGATCTGGCATGGGATGGGGAGAGCAAGAGAATAATTGCTGTCGGGGAGGGCAAGGAAAGGTAGCCACTCTATTGGTTCTGCACTATGCTGTTCCCATGTTGACGCCTTCAGATGGGGCCACTGCGTAACCTTCGACACTGGAAACTCCGTGGGAGAAGTGTCAGGGCACTCCAATCCCATTAACAGCGTTTCTATCCGCCCTGTCAGGCCCTATCGAGCAGCCACTGCATCTGACGACCGAACAATCGTCTTTTATCACGGCCCGCCATTCAAATTCAACTCCCAGCTCCGTGAGCACCACACCAACTTCGTCCAGGGTGTGGCATTCTCCCCCAATGGCGACTATTTAGTCTCAGTAGGCTCCGACCGAGCAACCTGCATCTTCGATGGCAAAACTGGAGAGTTCAAGAGCAAGATTGCCTCTGGTGAGGATGACCATAAGGGCGCTATTTTTTCAGTTTCTTGGTCCGCAGACTCAAAACACTTTGTAACGTCCTCGGCGGACCAGACAGTCAAACTGTGGGATGTTGAGGCGCAGAAATCGTCACACACTTGGAAATTTGGGCCAGGGTCAGGTGCGACTCAGCCACACCAGCAGGTTGGTGTGGTTTGGCCGAACCGCACGGATGGAACTATCATCTCCCTATCCATGTCTGGTGACCTAAACTACCTCACCGAGAAGGACGAGAAACCATACAGAGTTGTGACAGGGCACCAGAAGAGCATAACAGCCCTGGGCGTTGTACCTGATGGCAAGACAATTTTCACAGGAAGCTATGAGGGAAGAGTGTGTTCATGGGATATTAGCAAGGGGGAGGCTTCAGTAATTACGGGTCAAACGCACAAAAACCAAGTCAGCGGGATAGAAACGGGTATTGGCAGGGTGTTCAGTGTGGGGTGGGATGATACCCTGAGGGTGGTAGACCCTGTGTCCAATTCTTTTGTGTAAGTTCCATTACTACACTAATATCTCGAGATTACCCTGAACCAACATGTATGGCAGTGACTCTGGTGTCGCCATATCAGGACAGCCTAAGGGAATTTCAGCAACAGGGAAAGACGGCGAATTGGCAATTGCTACCCAGAGCGGTATCTACGTAATGCTGAATGGCGAGGTCATGAAGAAATTTGAGGGAAAGATTAACTATACCCCCACCGCCGTCACAGCCAGCGCTGCCGGTACCGAGATTGCTGTAGGCGCAGATGTAAGTTCCTTGATCTTCACGGGCACAGCCACACAGTTGCACAGCTCACATTTTGCAGAACAATAAAGTTTATGTCTACTCAACATCTGGCTCAGCCCTAACTGAAACGGCCGTGCTTACGGGCAACCGTGCCGTAATCTCCGCCCTCGCTTTCTCTAGCACGGGTACACTCCTTGCCGCTGGTGATAGCACTGGTAAGATTGTTCTATATAACCATGTGAAGGAGGGCGAATATACAGTGCAAACTACCCGCTGGGCTTTCCATACTGGGCGAGTAAACCGGATCTCCTGGAATGCGAAGGATTCGCATGTCGTTAGTGTCGGGTTGGATACAAACATGTTTGTATACAGTGTGGAGAACCCAGGGAAGAATATCAAATTCACAGGAGCGCATAAGGACGGCGTGAATGCCGTGGGATGGGTAGATGAAGGCAAGGTAGTGACTGCGGGCAGTGACGGGGCGGTGAAAGTGTGGGAGGTGAAGCTTTAGTTTGCTCGTTAGCGATAGATGTATACCCGTAATAGACGCCAAACCGAACACTCAGGGAGAGTCCACGAAAGCATTATGTGATAGAAGCACATCACATGAGTCTGGCTTGAGTGTTTATAACGTTGAAGCCTCTTATTGCTTTTTACCAGCCTAGCCGGTAGCCTACTGTGGTTGGTAGCAAGACGTTCAGCACCACAAAAATATATGGTTGTTGGTCACTTACCGCCGCACCCTAGTACGGTATACTTTTGTGATAGGAATGGTTCTTCACCCAGGTATTTCTTTCGAACACAATACCTAGCTAACCCTCAATCTCAGTGCTGTACCTATGTATTTTTTATGCTACCGCCATTTCTTCTGCCCTTGTTGTGCCCTTTTTTAAGAGGGCAAAGAAGGCATTCAGAAGACACAGAGCATTGGATATGAGGCAAGTGCGGGAAATGCATTATTTCGGGGTTTTGTAGTTGCATAGACAAGAAAAGTATACTACAGAGCCTTAATGAGGCCATGGAATAAGATGAAAACCGATAAACCCCCCTAACCTTAACGTGACAAATATGCAGAAATAAAAAGAACTCCGGGTCTCATCTCCTGCCGCTGCTGCCGCTGCTGATATTAAAGCAAATCGTTGTGGAGTGTGATGTGGGCGGATAGATAGATAGATACTGGGTAGTAGCTTCGCCCCAGCTTGCACACATTATTCCCTTCAACCCTCCCCCCTCCTTTCATCACAGCTCTATTTCATCTCCCGCCACCAACTCCCCTCCTCTCACCAACACACCCGCTACATTTAGGCAGCACCGACTAAAATGTTGTTCACGGGGATGTGAACTATCTATTCGTTAGTACGTGCTTTCTTATGCAATATCGCTAAAATTCGAGTCGCGGGATACATACTCAGTTTAACACCGAACCCAATGACACCCATGACGAGGAAACCGATACCGACTGCTTGCGAGATCTTGATGAATTCTCGTCGGTCGGCTGTGAGCGCGCGCGAGAGTTAGCTTCCGCTTCAATCCTTGTGAAGCTCCTCTATCTTAGATAGATAGGCCGAGGGGAAGAGGGGGAGAGAGGGAGGGGAGTAGGTGTAGTCTGTATTCGTGGAAGTGTGTATAACATACGCTTTGTGCACCTATTGATGAACAACGTTCCCTCCTTGATGAATTGGCGGGGGATTTCCGCAAGTTGCTGAACAGAGTCGGACATTGTTGGTATATCTAGTTGCTTGGGTAAGTTTCTCTGGGGGAGGTGGAGAGTATGTTTGTTTGTATGTCGTTGTGCACAGCGCAAATTGATCTCTGGTTATAAAGGACAAGGGCAGCTTAAACCTCTGGGGGTTTGTAAATGTTCCCTGAGGCAAGGTGTTCTGATTTCCATGTAGCCTTGGCAGATCATTCGATCTCGGTCCCCTGCATCTTTGAAGATTTGCACGTGATATCCGCGTTTACTTTCCGCCAGCTTCGATTCAAGAGAAGCTCCAAATAGCTCAGCTCAACGTCAACTTTGCGAGTTTCCAGTTCAGAGCGAGAGGTTTACCGTGCTGTGGAGAAATAAAAAGTACGGCATACGAAATGGAAGACGCGATTTACCGGGCTTCATCCCAGCATAAGCTCTGGTCGTTCACTCCCGAGTCACTGTCGGGTGTGCGGAAAGCAACGAATGCAGCTGCGGCGGCGCAGGTGAGGGAGGCGATTATGAGGGCGAGGGAGAAGAAGGCGGTGGCTAGTGGGGCGGTAAAGAATGGGAATGGCAATGGAGTGGTGGATAGTGAGGTTGGTATGCCAGCGGATGGAAGCGGGAATGGAAATGGGGCAGGGGTTGGGGCAGATGGACTGGCACTGGGGGGGGATGAGAAGGAGATTGAGTGCTTGACGGCAGAGGAGGAGTTGAAGCTGGTGAGGTATTACTGTAGGAAGATAATGGATATTGCGACAGTGTTTGAGTTTCCTACAAATGTCAAGGTGTGCTCCCCCTATTCCCCCTCTCACACCCTCCAGGCAATGATGAATGGAAAACTAACTCCCACCTTCCAGGCCACCGCCCCAACCTTCCTCCGCCGTTTCTTCACCCGCACCTCCCCCATGACATACCACCCCAAAACCCTCCTCACAACCATCCTCTACCTCACGACCAAAACCGAAAACCACTACATCCACCTCAAAGACTTCAGCTCCAAGATCCCTAAGTCCTCTCCTGAAGAGATCCTCGCCCCCGAATTCGTCGTCGCCATGGGGTTACGGTGGTGTTTCGAAGTCAAGCATCCATTCCGGGGGTTAGAGGGGGGAATAATGGAGCTGATCAAGGTCTCAGAAGGGAAATACACTTCCCCCGCACCCCCCACCACCAACGATGCACAGGAAACCAACACTTTCACCTCCCCCACCCCGG